>Ga0209770_10001362_pt1 | contig 12705 bp, 8 predicted proteins | sample LauGreSu1BDMLBDD_2_FD_187572 | JGI IMG/M metagenome (GOLD analysis project Ga0209770, IMG submission 187572) | Freshwater lake microbial communities from Lake Michigan, USA - Su13.BD.MLB.DD (SPAdes) (version 2) | ecosystem: Environmental > Aquatic > Freshwater > Lake | place: Lake Michigan, USA...
TTTCTTGAAATGATATCCAATGATGCAGGAATGAGAGATGGACGCATTGCCGAAAATTCTTCGCCGAGTGGATTCTTCAGAGTTACGACTTCTTTTGCGAATACCTCTGCTTTTTTTGTATCCAAGAAAGAATATGTGACGATTTCTTGCATGCCCATCGACATCAACTGTTGTCTAATGCGATTTCGCAAATGTGGCTGTTGTAATTTGACATTGATATTGCTTTCACCGGGGAAATGCACATCTGTGTTTTGTGGAAGATTGTCATATCCAATGATGCGTGCAATTTCTTCAATGAGGTCGATTTCTTCATTGATATCAATTCGATGACTTGGAGCAGAGACCGTGATTGAATCATCATTGCTTGCAATTACACTGCAATCAATTGCTTCCATGCATGATATGATTGTCTTGGAGTCGAGTTCTTTTCCGAGCATTGCGACAGCTCTGTCAATGCGTATGGTTATATGCTTTTCACCATGGACATTTGGATAGATGTCTTGCATTTCATCGGCAATTGTTCCGCCGGCCAATTCGATGATCATTTGTGCGGCTCGCAATGCGGCATGTGGTAGCATGTTGATGTCAACGCCACGCTCAAAACGATAGGCGGCATCACTTGAAATGCCAAGTTTTTTTGCGGTTCTGCGAATTGATGAAGGCTGGAAATATGCCGACTCGATGAATACGGAAGTGGTTGAATCCGAAATTTCGCTATTCTTTCCACCCATGACACCCGCAATGGCAATGGGTTGCTCAGCATCGCAAATCAATAGCATGCGATCATCAAGAATGCGTTCTTTGCCATCGAGTGTTTCGAATTGTTGATTCGCATTTGCAGTTTTTATGATGATGGAATTTCCTGTAATCAAATCTGCATCGAATGTATGGAGTGGTTGACCTGTTTCATACATCACATAATTGCTGATATCAACGACAATGTTCTTTGGTCGAAGTCCAATCGATTCAATTCTTCTTTTAAGCCATTCGGGCGATTCGCCATTTGTGATTCCACTGATTTTCAAGCCGATATATCGATGGCACAATTCTGAATCTTCAATGGAAATACCCGGATTGCTTGAATTCCCTCTATTCTCATATGCTTTTAATGCTTCTTCCTTGCCGGGAATGGTTGCTTTTTGAGATGAACCCGAGAGAATTGCAATCTCTCTGGCAAGTCCGATATGACTCAAGCAATCTGCTCGATTTGGAGTGATGCCGATTTCAAGCAAAACATCATTCATCCCAAGCATATCAGAAAGAGGTATGCCGATTGGAGTATTCTCAGGAAGCACCCAAATGCCACCATCGTCTTCACCGAGATTAAGTTCGAATCGACTGCAAATCATTCCATTGGATTCAATTCCGCGAATCTTTCTTTTGCCGATTGCAAAACCACCATTTGGCACAATTGCGCCGGACTGAGCGATAATCACTGTTTGTCCTGCACCCACATTTGGTGCGCCACAGATGATGACACTTTCCGTAGAGCCATTTGTTACCGTGCACAATGACAAAGAATCAGCATTGGGATGGGCTTCTCTGTGCAAGACTTTCCCAGTCACAAAACCTGCATATACAGCCGCATCATCACGAATTGATTCGACTTCAATTCCAAGCATAGTTAGGCCATCGGCCAATGCTTGTATTGGCATTTCAAAAGGGTAACATTCTTTTAACCATTGAAGAGAAGCAATCATTTCAATCGGATTTATGTGGTGTAAACAGTGATTATTCGGGAAAAGCATGGTCCGAACATGCAAATATACTGCTCATTTGGCTTATGATGATAGTGTCTCTCCAATGAGTGCATCCAATGAATATGAATCAAAAAGGTGAAATCAGTTGAGGAAAACCCCTTAAAAATGAGGACTTTTTGATATTTTTGCAGTCTTGTCACCATTAATGCCACAAAACAAATTATGAGTAATGATGCTCTAATAGGCAAGATCAAAAAAGCGATCCTTGTCCTGCAAATCAGCAATTTCCTTGCTGGTTTGGCCTTTTTTGCGGGTTATTTCATTCAAGGCGATATCTTGTTCATCATAGCCGGGATATGTCTCATGATAGCAGTTGTGGGGCTTCATGCATTGAGGAAGCGAATATTCGCAAAATTGGAACTCTAATTCACAATCATCAGATCGGAATCTTTCATGAACATAGCGGTTATTTGCGGAGGTATTTCGCCCGAAAGAAATGTTTCGCTTGTCGGCGGTCTTGCGGCAACGAATGCCTTGGAATCACTTGGGCATACAGTTCGCATCATTGATCCTGCTTTTGGAGCCGATTGCATCCGCATGAAAGATCAAATAGAAATTGATCCCTCCATATTGCCAAGCGAAGAAATTCTTGGATTGCCCAAAAAACGATTGTTGGAATGTGTGATGTCATCAGCATTTGATGGCATAGATATCGCATTCATGCTCATTCATGGAACAAATGGCGAGGATGGAATCTTTCAAGCTCTGCTTGAAGCAAGAGGCATACGATATACAGGAAGCAAGGTATTGTCCAGTGCATTGTGCATGGACAAAGTTGCTTCAAAAATGATGATGTCGGCAACCAATATCATGACTCCACCATGGGCAATTGCAGTAAAAAGCAAAGGACATTTCAGTGATTCGGATATGCTGCATGAAATCATTGAAGATTTGCCTGGTTCTTTGGTCATTAAGCCAAATAATCAAGGATCTACTGTTGGGATGTCGATATTACACAAGCCCAATGTTGAATCTTTACAGAAAGCTCTGGAAGAGGCGGGTCAATATGCTGATATGATTCTGATAGAATCATATATAGAGGGCAGGGAATTGACTGTAGCCGTTCTAGGTGATGAGGCATTACCCATTATTGAAATCGTTCCTGATGGTGGATTTTATGATTATAAGCATAAATACACCAAGGGTGAAACTCAGTATCATTGTCCGGCTGACTTAAGTGGTGATATCACTGAATTTGTTCAGAATCTTGCTATTTCAGCACATAAAGTGCTTGGTTGCACCGCTTATAGCCGAGTGGATTTCCGTCTCGATGAAGAGAATGTTCCATACTGTTTGGAAGTGAATACAATTCCCGGGTTCAGTGCAACAAGTTTGGTTCCGATGGCCGCAAGAGAGCATGGAATTGAATTCCCGGAACTTTGTGAACGCATCATTGAACTGTCCTGATGGCGAAAAGAATCACAAACAATGAGAATCAATCAAAGCCGGATTCGCCGAAACTCAGCAAGGCAAAGAAGGTTTTCAATAGAATGACTCTCATGTTTGTATTGATAGTGGCGGCTGGTGGTACGGCGATTTACATCAACAATGTTATGCGTATCAATAAGATGTTGAATGAGATTCGATCATTGGAAAAGCAGCGTGATTCGCTTGTTTCAATGAATCAACATTTGAAGTCCAAGGTATTGGACATGCAATCGGCGTCAAGAATCACAGCATTGGCAAAGAATAAATTGGGCATGATTCCCAATCCAAAAGCACCAACAAGCGTAACACCTTGATTCATCCATTTTCCGAATAGATAAAACCATGAGTAAACAAACGGTCACATTGATAAAAGGCGATGGCATCGGTCCTGAAATTGCACATTCGGTGCAGACTATTTTTGCTGCGGCAAATGTACCGATCACTTGGGAAGAAGCGGATGCAGGCTTGTATTGCATCGAGAAATATGGGAATGGCATTCCTCAGGAAACTTTGGACTCAATCATTAGAAATAAAGTTGCATTGAAAGCACCAACCACAACCCCGATCGGTGGTGGACATAAGAGCATCAATGTGACAATTCGCAAGACTTTGGATTTGTTTGCCAATGTAAGACCATCAAAGTCACTACCGGGCATCAAGACTCGATTCGATAATGTGGATTTGATCATTGTTCGTGAGAATCTCGAAGATACTTATGGTGGGATCGAGCATCAACAATCACCTGAAGTTGCGCAATGTCTTCGATTGATCACTCGCTCAGGTTCACGCAATGCCGCCAGATATGCTTTCGAAATGGCAAATCTCAGTGGTCGTAATCGTGTGACTTGCGTTCATAAAGCCAATATTCAAAAGATCACTGATGGATTATTCCTTCGTTCATTCCAAGAAGTAGCCGCTGATTATCCGCATATTGAACATGATGACATCTTGATCGACAATTTGTGCATGCAATTGGTGACAAAGCCCGAGCAATTCGATGTATTGTTATTGCCGAATTTGTTCGGTGATATCGCCAGTGATTTATGCGCAGGTCTTGTAGGTGGATTGGGTGTTGCTCCCGGAGGCAATATCGGTAAAGATTCCGCAGTATTTGAAGCTGTGCATGGCTCTGCACCGGATATTGCAGGCAAAGGCTTGGCAAATCCAACAGCCATTCTACTTTCCAGTTTGCAAATGCTTCGCTATCTCGGCTTGAATGGATATGCAAATCGTATTGAAAGTGCTTTGCAGGAAACATTACAAGCGGGCATAAAGACGGGAGATTTGGGTGGAAGTGCAAATACTCATGAATTCACGAATGCAATTTGTGAGAGAATAGCTCCTGAGGATGAATCAGCAGCTAATGAAACCCCGACCAAAATCATCATCGATCATGAACCACTTACTGTTGAACAACAACCTTGGAGCATTCACGGTGTGGATGTATTCGTTCGTTCAAAAACAGGAATGCCGGTATTGCCTGAAACGATCGGTGCATTCAAGCTGGCCATGATTTCAAATCGTGGCACAAAGATTTATCCAGGGGTGACACCGGATATTCTCTTGGTTGACCATTTCCGTTGCCGCTTCTATTCGGAAAAGCCGGTTGAACATGATGATGTAATCGCCATGCTCAGTGCTTTTCCAAAAGAATATGTATGGAATCATATTGAGATTCTTCACAAAGAAGGCGATCAACCATTGTTTTCCAAGGCCCAAGGAGAATAAATTTCCGGAAGTTCATGTAATGATTTCCTGAAATTGAATTCTCATCGGAGTTTTCTATCTTTGTTTGAGCTCAACTTTTTACATAATACATTTGATTGTTCTGGAGAACCTTCTCACATGGATATTTCCAAATACTTTTCAGTTAAAGGACTTACTGTATTCATACTCGCCATGTTCCTCTTGGGATGCGGTGAAAAATCGAAGGGTCCTGAACCACTCGGATCATTGAAGTCATATACTGATCCCGCAACCTCATTCAAAGTGCAATATCCGGACAATTGGAAAGAATTGCAGAAGGAGTCAGGTCGCAGATTCATGGCTTTCCCTGGTAAAGATGCAAGTGATGCATTTCGCAAGGTATATGCAATGCCGGGTGAAATCAATAATTCTGCCGCACAAATCGCCGTGTTTCTCCAGCCAACTCGTGGAAGAATCCTTGATTCAATCGTGTTGGACAATATGACAGACATGATTAGTGACTCACTCTATACAGAGAAAAGAAGAACCACAATCGCGGGTTTGCCTGCTTATAGATTGCGCTACAGATATAATCTTGCCGATGGTTTATATGAAGGCGAGAAATATATTGTGGTGAAAGACACTGCTTATGCTACAGTTCTTGAATTCAGTGCATTTTCAGATTCATATTCATTCTATAAGCCGACATTTGACAATATCGCAAAGAACTTTGTACCGGCTTCGAATCCGATTGAGAAGAAACCTGATACACTTGTTCAAAATGCTGAAGCTGCACCTCCATCAGCAACAAGTCGGGTTATTAATGGAACCGGATTTTCTATTTCCGTGCCGGACAATTTCAATGGTGTAAAAACACAGAATGCTGGTACAATGTATTCCGTCAGCTTCCAAGGTGATCGTCTCGATTGTACGATTCAAGTGGATGTGATTGATGCATCGAAGCAAAAAAATCTTTCAAAGATTGTTGAAGACAATAAGAAAGCATATGGAGCAGCAGCTGCATCAAAAACCACACTTGGTGGTGTAGAAGCTTACTATATGAATTATTCATTCGGTGGCAATGTTCAGAGTCGTGTGTACTTTGCCATCAAAGGCGATAAAATGTTCCGCGTGACAATGAATTATTTCATTCCAAAACAGGATGTGTATAAGCAGGTGTTTGAAAAGAGCATTGGCACATTCCGAATGTTATGATTTGAGTTTTTGTGAAAATAAGGCACTTCGTTTTCAAAAGCGGAGTGCCTTTATTTTTTGATTTTGTATGCTAACAAACATTGAAATACAACATTTGATTTTGGATTGGTTTTCTCGAGAAGGAAGAGTATTTCCTTGGAGATATGATTCACCCGATCCATATCATGTGTTAATTTCAGAATATATGTTGCAACAAACTCAAACATCCAGAATTGCAGAGCGATTTCCGATATTTCTAGCAAAGTTTCCGAACATCTTATCATTGTCAAATGCAAGCAATCAGGAGATGATTCTTGCTTGGCAAGGTTTGGGATATAACAATCGTGCGCTTCGACTTCGCGACTGCGCCAAAGCAATAGTGAATGTACATGAAGGCAATATTCCTGCGGACTATGATGCATTGCTGGACTTACCGGGTATTGGACCATATACGGCATCGGCAATCATGTCTTTTGCCTATGGATGTGATATCTCGGTGATAGATGTCAATATTCGAAGAATATATGCTCGATTGAATGGATATTCGAATCCTGATGAAATGTCAAACAAGTTCATTGAGAGCTTTGCCGAACAGATATATCCAAAAGGCAAGTCATCGGAATGGCATCAGGCATTGATGGATATCGGTGCACAATTTTGTAAAGCAAATCAAGCCAATTGTGAATTGTGTCCATTGCAAGAGCACTGTTCATCAGCTTTCAATGTACGGATAGAAAAGAAAAAAGTGAGAAGAAATGAGCCATCACATAGAAATATTCCAAATCGGATTTGGCGAGGAAGAGTAATTGAATTCTTAAGAAATACCAATGAATATCGCAGTGAAATAGCTGAGCTATTGCGTGGAATCTTGGGAGAATCAATTGATGAAAAAGATCAGAAATGGTTTGAAGACACAATCTCGCCGGCTCTCATAAAAGATCGTTTGATTCACTATGATTCACATACAAATATCATTTCCATATCTCAATGATTGAGGCAAAGAATGTTGTCGAATAAAGGTCCATTGGAAAGAACATTCAGAAGATTATCTCTCTTCATGATTTTTATTTCTGTGATTACAACAGGACTGATCATGTATGTACTTTCAGGAAGGGATGGAATTGATTTCCTTACTTTGTTTTTTGCATGGTTAACAGTATCAATTGCATGTATTTTTTTTGTGAGAATATATGTCCGAAGACAAGTCATTCATCCCATCAATGTGATCATTGATTCTATGAATAGTTTTGTTGGTGGTATATCTTCCTCAAGAGTAGACAAACAGTTCAGCAGCGCATTTGAATTAAAGGAATTGGCTGAAGCATATAATTCACTCGCCGATAAATCTTCCAAGGATATATCTGAATTAAAGAAATTAGAGCAGGTACGCAGTCAATTTTTGGGCAATGTTTCACATGAATTGCGAACACCAATCTTTTCGATTCAGGGATATTTGGAGACCCTTCTTGATGGTGCATTAGAAGATCCGTCTGTTAGTAGAAAATTTGTGGAAAGATCTCATGCAAATGCAATTCGATTGAATTTGCTGCTTTCGGACTTGATTGATATATCAAAGATTGAATCCGGCGAAATGCGAATGAGCTATAGATATTTCAATGCGATTGAAATGATTCATGATGTATTGCATTCACTTGAATTTCAGGCACAACAATATCAAGTGCTTTTGGAAACAAAAATGCCTGAAGAAGAAGTGTCTGTTTATGGAGACAAAGAAAGATTGTCTCAGGCACTTACAAATCTCGTTGAGAATGCCATGAAGTATAACAAGTCGGGTGGAAAGGTCATTGTTGAATTAAGCATGAACACATCTCAGGTGACCATTTCCGTGAAGGACACCGGAATAGGCATAGCAAAAGAGCATAAGAACAGAATATTTGAGCGTTTTTATAGAGTTGATAAAGATAGATCAAGGGCAGTCGGTGGAACAGGATTGGGTCTTGCTATTGTTAAGCATATCCTTGAAGCGCATCAAACATCCCCCAATGTTGAAAGCATCCCGGGTGAAGGCACCACGATTTCTTTCACATTGAAAATTTAGACCATATTTTGCGCATTCACAGTGCTCACATCATCATCATTTTTTTTGTAATTTTGTCATCTAATCACCATCCTACATTTGGAATAAATCATGTCACATACAGAAAATTCTTCTTTGAACTTTCACCTTTCCGAAGAGGTACAGGCAATAAAAGATGTTGCGGCTTCATTTGCCGACAATGAAATTGCTCCTCATGTGCTTCATTTTGATGAAACGCAAGAATTTCCCCATGAAATATTCAAAAAATTGGGTGAATTGGGATTTCTTGGAATTCTTGTTCCAACAGAATATGGTGGAAGCGGTCTTGGTTATCAAGAATACTCAGTGATTGTGGAAGAAATTGCCCGTATTTGTCCTGCAATGGCACTTGGTGTTGCTGCTCATAATGGACTTTGCACCAATCATATTTTGAAATTCGCCAATGAAGAAGTTAAGCAAAAATATATACCAAGATTGGCGGCAGGTGAAACATTGGGTGCATGGGGTTTGACAGAACCTAGTGCAGGAAGTGATGCGGGTGGAACTCGCACAACAGCAGTCAAAGATGGTGATCATTATATTATCAATGGATCCAAGAATTTCATCACGCATGGTAATGTTGGTGATATTGCCGTGATAATGGCTGTAACTGATGCATCAAAAGGCAAGCGTGGAATTTCAGCATTTGCCATCGACAAATCGATGCCCGGTTTCTATGCATCCAAGAAAGAAAATAAATTGGGCATGCGATGCAGTGATACTGCTTCATTGACTTTTGACAATGTGCGCGTTCCTGCAAGTCACTTGATTGGCAATGAAGGCGAAGGTTTTGTGCAGGCATTGCAAATTCTTGATGGTGGAAGAATTTCCATTGCGGCATTATCAGTAGGTCTTGCGCAAGGTGCATTGAATGCTTCTTTGAAGTATTCTGTGGAGCGTAAGCAATTCAATCAGAGATTGGCAGACATGCAGGCAATTCAATTCAAGTTGGCCAAAATGGCGATGGATATAGAGGCGGCAAGACTCTTGACTTATAAAACCGCATGGATGCGTGATAATGGTCAGAATATCACATTGGCTGCTTCTCAGGCAAAATTACATGCCAGTGAAATTGCTGTTCGTGTTGCCGAAGAGTCAGTACAGATCCATGGCGGATACGGATACATCAAAGAGTATCCAGTTGAAAAATATTATCGTGATGTGAAACTACTCACCATTGGTGAAGGAACCAGCGAAGTTCAGAAATTGGTGATAGCAAGACAATTACTTACCGATTAAAGCAAAAAGAGGCATCCATTGGATGCCTCTTTTTTTAGCTATTGAATCTTATTGAACGTTACAATAATTCTTAATGGAGTTTCTCGTAAAGGGTACCTGTGATTATATCCGAGCGATATAAGGTGATAGATTCTCTCTGCATTTTAAAGCATAAAATTACTCAATAAAAAATCCCAAATCCCCTAGTCTTGCCTTAACTCTGTTAAGGTCGGCTTTGTTGATGATGATTCTGAATCCTTCAGCCCTTTTTGTTAATAATTTCAATTCAGGATCTATTGCAAACAGTCTTGTCAGGTCGGGATGGTCCTTCAACTTAAACACTATAGAAGTAGGTTCAGGAATCAAGGCATTTGATTTGTCGATCAAATCATGGAAAAATTGTTCCCAATTATCTGGTAATTCATTTCCTATGAGATTTCTGAATTGTGTGATCTTTTGTTGAATGTCTTTTACAGTGCGGCATCCTTTAGTGAAGACTGTAGGATCCACTTGAAAGAACTGTCCTCCAACTCTCATTGCATACTGGGAAATAGCCAATTGTCTGTGTGCAGCATTTCCTCTGACTGTAATGATCAATCTCTCCTGATCAAGTAGAAAGGGGTCATCTTGGGTTTCAGGGATATTGATGACTTCCTCGTCTTGTTTTCCGAGGAGTATGAGTCCTATATCAGTGATTTTTGCGTGAATAATGCAATCCCAAGGTGATAAATACTTGAGTCCTTTAAGTTGATAGTGATGATTGTTGGGAATGATGGAGAGAAAATCAAGTATGCCCAATGAACCCAATAATCCCAATATTCCTCTGATGATAGATGGATAAATGGCTTCTCTATAAGTCATCGGATCTATTGGAGGCTTGTCATAGGTTGACAAGTTTATAAATCCTGCATCCTCTCGTGATGGAAGTTCAGGATACAATGGTGGCAGAATCTCATGAATCATGATTGAATCTATCAATGATTCTATATCAATCCAAGAACCCTTTGTGCAGAATTCCAGAAGTTGGGGGATTCTGGCACAAATTGCAGATACATTATTTTTAACATCATTGTCATGTACAAAATGAAGTACATAATCTTTTATTGGTAGATTATGTTTGACCAACATTTCGAAATAAACTCGAATGATGTCCATTCCACTTGATTTGTAGAGTGCTTCAGAAGACGGACCATGCAGTATCATCCAAATGAGTGGATTTGTTGAAATGGTGTCGAATTCTCTATTGTCAGGATATAATTCCGGAAGTGAAAACATGGAAATCAGAGATTTTGTTTTCTTTCTTTGCAAAGAACCCGGAAAAGTACACTCCTCGATATAAAAATCTTGTTGAACTCTTGGAACCAGATCGCGAATTATCTCCGGTAATCTATGTTGAGATTCATATAAATGCCAACCTCCTTTCGGTGGAACAGGCAATTCCTCAGTAGATTTTGGATACTTTGAAATAGGTGATTCCATGACCTCACGGAATGCATTTCGCAGAAGCGGTGGGAGATAGAACCACACATTTTGGAAACGACTTACTTTGGAAGTTTGAACTCTTCTCATAATCGGTGGAGTTAATTCATCCAGAGCGAGAAGTGCATACTCCTGTTTTGGAAATGCCATGGATGGAAGAACGGAATCTTCAGAGTATTGAATTTTTTCAATTTCCGTGACTTGTTGAGTAGAACTTTTGACAGCATGACAAGGACCGCGCCATACCACATACTGCAATGTCTCAAATACAGGATCATGCAAATAATCAATGAGTGTGGAAGCCAAGTCATCATGCTTGACAATCGTTGCATAGAGATTAGCAATGATGATCTTCTCGGGTATATCTGATGAGCGTGCAATATCTTTGAATTCTTTCAGCGCCTTATGGGATGAATGAATCAAGACCTGTCCACGGAGATATTCTGTATATGCCAAAGACAGTTCTGCATGCGTATAGTATTCACAGATTTCCTGTACCAATGCTGACAAATCATCGTGAATGATCATCTGTCTCTCCTTCACCGAGTATATATTCTATATCTTCTTCAGTCAATGCTTTCAGGGAAGTACCATCGGTTGAGATGATGGCATCAAACAGTTCGCGCTTGCGATCCTGCAGCTTGAGTATTTTTTCTTCGATCGAACCACGAGCAATCAATTTATAACTCAATACGGTATTCTTCTGACCAATTCTATGGGATCTGTCAATTGCTTGATTTTCGGCTGCAATATTCCACCATGGATCATATAGAAAGATCATGTCAGCGGCTGTGAGATTCAAACCAAGGCCACCGGTTTTTAGCGTCATCACAAAAGCGCGTATCGATTCATCTTGTTGGAATCTCTCTACGATTTGCTGTCTATTGGTGGATGAACCCGTCATTACGACATGTCCGATTCCTGCTTTGGTCAACTCTTCTTCGATGGTATTGACCGCTCCAACATAATTTGAGAAGATGAGAATTTTATGTCCATTCGCAACAGCATCCAATATATGCTCCATCAATACTTCGCGTTTTGGAGAAATGATGGTGCCTTCGGTTTTTACTTCAGGACATGATGCAATTTGTCGCAAATCGCTTAGTGCTTGCAAAATGTGGAACTGTGACTTTTGCAGGCCTTCGGTAAGTATTTCTTCGCGAATTGTCTGATAGTAGAAATTTCTTCTTTGCTCATAATATGTCTGTTGTTCGGGAGACATTTCGACATAAAGCGTTTGCTCAATTCTCTCGGGCAATTCCTTTGCCACTTCACGCTTGAGTCTTCTTAAAATGAATGGGAATATTTTCTTTCTCAGTTCAGATGCTATTTCTTTGCTATTGTCTCTTTGAATCGGCATGGCATACATGCGAGAGAACTCATCCGGGCTGCCAAACATAGATGGATTCAAGAAACGGAAGAGTGCATAGAGTTCGCCGATATTGTTCTCAATCGGAGTTCCTGAAAGTGCAAATCTGCAATCCGAACGAAGAAGTAAAGCTGCTCTCGCAGTTCTCGAATTGAGATTCTTGATATTTTGAGACTCGTCCAGTACTACCATATGAAAATCTTTTTCACGCAATTCTTCGATATCATTTCTCAGTACAGAATAAGTGGTGAGAATCACATCGGCATTATCGGCTTTATCCCAATCTCTGTTTCCTCCATAATATGTATAGAAAGAAATCTGAGGGGCAAACTTCTGTAATTCCTGAGCCCAGTTGAACAATAAACTCTTGGGCATGATGATGAGCGATTGTTTCTTCTCACCGGGATACAATGATGCCAGCATCGTGATGGTTTGCAATGTTTTTCCCAATCCCATATCATCTGCCAAGCAACCACCAAGATGATTGTCATGAA
>Ga0209770_10001367_pt1 | contig 12680 bp, 13 predicted proteins | sample LauGreSu1BDMLBDD_2_FD_187572 | JGI IMG/M metagenome (GOLD analysis project Ga0209770, IMG submission 187572) | Freshwater lake microbial communities from Lake Michigan, USA - Su13.BD.MLB.DD (SPAdes) (version 2) | ecosystem: Environmental > Aquatic > Freshwater > Lake | place: Lake Michigan, USA...
ATTGAAATTGCCGGTATTGAGCGATTCCAATTAGTGCACGCAAATGATTCGATGGATGTATGCGGTGCACTAAAGGATCGTCATCAAAATCTTGGCGATGGTCACATTGGAATCGATCCTTTCAAGGAGTTGTTGGCACACCCGGCCGTAGCAAATGCTCCACTGATTCTTGAAACACCGGGATTGGAAGAAAAACACGGTCCAGAAGTAACTCTGCTTAAGAAGTTGCGCGGATGAGCACACAGCACTCAACAAAAATTAAATTAGCTCCATGGGCACTACTGCTCGTTGCAGCATCTTGGGGTTGGGCTTTCGTAATTATGAAAGATTCCATTGCAAGGCAGAGCGTTAATAACTTTCTCTTTAGTCGCTTTGCTCTAGCTGTCGTTGTGATGATTGTCTTGAGGCCGCAGGTATTTAAGCTATTTAATAAAGATCTAGTTTCTCGTTCGGCTTTCGCCGGTACATTTCTTGGCGTTGGTTATATCTTGCAAACGTTAGGCCTTGAACGCACTGGCGCAGCAATTACTGGTTTCATAACTGGGTTATATGTTGTCTTTACTCCCCTGATTGCAGCTCTTATATTAAAAACTCGAGTCACCCTTCTCACATGGGGTTGCGTAGCCCTAGCCACAATTGGTTTAGCTTTGCTTTCAATTCGAGGTTGGTCGATTGGCTTTGGCGAGTTACTTGTCCTTGCATGTGCATTTTGTTTTGGAGCGCACATAATTTCACTTGGCAAGTGGAGTGCTGGTCGTGATGCGTATGCAATGACGGTTATTCAATTAGCAATGTGCACCTTGCTTACCGGAATTGCTTCGATTGCAGAGGGTGGATACTCACCTCCACCTGATTGGGGTGTGTGGGCTACGGTTGTTTTCACTGCGGTGGTGTGTACGGCGGTTGCATTTATGGTTCAAACGTGGTCACAAGCTCACATGAGTACAACAAAGGTTGCTGTCATTCTTACAATGGAAGTTGTCTTTGCCGCAGTATTTGCCATTTTATTTGGTGGAGAAAGCCTGACTCTTCAAACAGCCATCGGTGGAATTCTCGTTGTCATCGCAATGTATGTCATTGTCATCAAAGAATCGTGAGAAAATAAACCATGGCCATTGACCTGCGTTCAGATACCGTAACTAAACCTTCACAAGGTATGCGAGATGCAATTGCATCAGCCCCTGTTGGCGATGACGTATACGGCGATGATCCAACGGTTAACTCACTCGAAGAGCGAATCGCTGCACTCTTTGGCAAAGAAGCCGCACTCTTTTCTCCCACAGGTTCACTTGCCAATCAACTAGCAATTCGTTCACTCGTTGGTCCAGGTGAAGAGCTAATAGCTGAAACTAATTCTCATATCGTTCGCGCAGAACTAGGAGCCGCGGCCGTTTTCTCTGGAATCACAACTCGCACATGGCCAGCAAAAAATGGATTGCTTAAAGCAGCCGATGCGTTAGAAATTGCTCGTCCAAACTCTGGGCCGTACCTAGTTTCAACGACAGCAATTGCAGTAGAGAACACTCATAATTTTGGTGGCGGAACAGTGCAGCCTATTTCAGAAATCGCAGCCCTTAAAAAAGGCGCAGATGAAATCGGCGTCGCTCTTCACTTAGATGGTGCGCGCATCTGGAATGCCCACGTAGCAAGTGGAGTCGCATTTTCAGAGTACGGAAAGTACTTCGACACAATCAGCGTCTGTTTATCAAAAGGATTAGGTGCTCCTGTTGGTTCACTTGTCCTTGGAAGCAAAGAGATGATTGCTCGCACACGCGTATGGCGTAAACGTTATGGCGGCGGAATGCGTCAAATAGGAATTCTTGCCGCGGCGGGTCATTACGCCCTCGATCACAACATCAATCGTCTTGCAGAGGATCATGCACGTGCAAAGAAAATTGCACTAGCACTTGCTGCTATTGATTCATCTCTTATTGATCCAGCAACAGTTGATACCAATATCGTTGGATTAGATCTTGCAAACTTCGCTTTCAGCGCCGCGGATTTTGCTGCCAAATGTAAAGAAAATGGTTTGTGGATCAGCGCACTTGGTCCAAAGTATGCACGCCTTGTAACTCACTTGGATTTCGATGATGCTCAAACTGATGAATCTATCGAAATCTTAAAGCGCTGCCTCAAAGCGTAGTAACCACTCTTTTTTATTTAAACCGTAAGCGTAATTACCGAGTGCTCCCCCAGTTTTAACAATTCTGTGGCACGGAACAACTAGAACAATCGCATTTTTGGCACATGCACTTCCTGCGGCGCGCACCGCAGCAGATGATCCCGCACGATCTGCTAATTCGGCGTAAGAGAGTGTCTTGCCAGCTTTAACTCTTCGCATTGCTTTCCAAGCGGCTTGAGAAAATGGAGCACCCGGTTGTCTGACTTTAATTGCGTTCAATGCACTGAGGTCGCCATCGAAGTAATCATTGATGAGATCTGAAATCACAGGAATGCTCTTAACTTCTTTGAACCCATTGGTGCAATCATCTTCATCAAGAGATGCCTTAGCGGCGCTTATTGTTGAAAGATTTGCTGCGAGCAAAACCTCTTCTCGCGCAATTAAATTAAGGGTGCCTATTGGTGTTTTATGCGAGGTAATAAATAAAGGCACAGACCAAAATTAGCGGTCGCGCAACATCTCAGCAACTAAAAATGCTAATTCAAGAGATTGAGAGTGATTCAGACGTGGATCACACGCGCTTTCATAGCGAGAAGCTAAATCAGATTCAGAGATTTGCTCGCCGCCGCCAACACACTCGGTTACGTCATCACCAGTTAATTCGATATGAATTCCGCCCGGATGCGTTCCGAGTGCCTTATGCACTTCAAAGAATCCCTTTACTTCATCCATGACATCATCGAACTTACGAGTCTTGTAACCAGATGGTGCTTCGTAAGTATTTCCGTGCATTGGGTCGCATACCCATAAAACCTTTGCACCTGACTTTGTTACGCCATCAACAAGTGCTGGCAAAGCTTCGCGAATCTTTGATGCACCCATACGAGTGATGAATGTAAGTCGACCTGGTTCGCGATCTGGGTCTAGGCGATCAATTAGAGTAAGTGCATCATCAACTGTTGTCTTTGGCCCAAGTTTTACGCCAATTGGATTCTTAATCTTTGAAGCGAAATCAATATGTGCGCCATCTAGTTGGCGTGTACGTTCACCAATCCACACAAAGTGCGCAGATACATCGTATGGATCGCCAGTTCGAGAATCGATACGAGTTAATGCCTTTTCGTATTCCAAAATTAGTGCTTCATGGCTTGAGAAGAAATCTACAGATTTAAATGCTTCTGGGTCTACGCCAGCTGATTTCATGAAATCAAGTGCACGGCCAATTTCTTTAGCCATCTCTTCGTAGCGATCACCAACGGATGAGTCACGGATAAATCCTTTATTCCACTCGTGCACGCGGCGCAGATCTGCAAAACCACCTTGAGTAAATGCTCGCACTAGATTCAGAGTCGATGCAGATGTGTTGTACACGCGAACCAAGCGCTGCGGATCTGGAGTGCGGGCGCTTTCTGTAAATTCAAGATCGTTAACAGCATCTCCACGGTATGCAGGAAGTGTTACATCCCCACGCGTTTCAAGATCATTCGAACGTGGCTTTGCAAACTGCCCAGCCATACGGCCGACTTTTACAACTGGAAGAGATGAGTAGTACTGAAGTACTGCTGCCATCTGCAAAATAGTTTTGATTCGATTACGAATTGAATCTGCAGTTGCTGCAGCAAATGTTTCTGCGCAATCTCCACCTTGTAACCAGAATGCTTTTCCTTCAGCAGCAAGTGCTATGCGTGCTTTGAGGTCATCGCACTCGCCAGCAAAAACTAGTGGTGGAAAAGATTTCAACTCTTGCACTGCTGATTTAATTGCAGCGCCATCATTTCCACCTGGCCATTGCGGTTGTTGAGCCGCAACAAGTCCAGGTGTGAAGAGTGAGTCGATTGAAGTCATAGGTATAAGGGTAGAGAACCTTGGGGTATTCGCGCAGGCGAATTATCCGAAGAAGATCTCAGCTTCCTTGTAGAGCGCAGGATCAACTGTTTTTAGTTTCTCTGTCGCAGTTGCAAGTGGTACTCGAGCGATATTTGTGCCGTGAAGTGCAACCATCTTGCCCCAGTCACCTTCGTGGGCTGCAGTGATTGCGTGCAATCCAAAACGAGTAGCAAGAACGCGATCAAAGGCGGTTGGGGTTCCACCACGTTGAATGTGGCCAAGTACTGATGTGCGTGCCTCTTTGCCAGTCTTCGCTTCAATTTGCTTTGCAAGCCAATCGCCAATTCCCGAAAGCTTTACGTGACCAAAGGCATCGAGTGTTTGATCCTTTGTAATCATGTCGCCTTCTTGTGGAATAGCACCTTCGGCAATAACAATAATTGGTGCAAAGTGAGACTTGTAACGAGATTCAACCCATTCGCACACCTTGTCTACAGAAAATGGAATCTCAGGAATCAAAATACATGTGGCTCCACCTGCAAGACCAGAGTGCAGTGCAATCCAACCAGCATGGCGACCCATTACTTCAACAATCAGAGTGCGGTGATGTGATTCTGCTGTTGTGTGCAGGCGGTCAATCGCTTCGACGGCAATATTTACAGATGTATCAAAACCAAATGTGTAATCAGTGTTGTTTAAGTCATTATCAATTGTCTTTGGGACACCGATGACTTTAACGCCGAGTGCATCGAGCTTTGTTGCAACACCAAGTGTGTCTTCGCCACCGATTGCAATGAGGGCATCAATACCCATCTTTGATAAATTCTCTTTGATTTTCTCAACGCCATTTTCAATTTTAAATGGGTTGGTACGTGATGATCCAAGAATTGTTCCACCACGAGGAAGAATTCCACGAGTTGAATCCAAATTAAGCGGCATCGTGAGACCTTCTAGCGGTCCCTTCCATCCGTCACGGAAACCAACAAACTCGTGACCGTATTCCTTTACACCTTTACGAACAACTGCACGGATAACAGCGTTAAGTCCTGGACAGTCTCCGCCACCTGTTAATACACCGATGCGCATCTAAAAAACTCCTCTAAAAAATAGGAAAAATAACCGTAGATTGGTCAACGCTGACATGCGCAGTCTACCCTTCACCCATGTCCAACTCGAAATTAGTTGCAGGCGTAGATTCATCTACCCAATCAGTGAAAGTCGTAATTCGCGATGCTGATTCGGGCGCTCTAATTCGCCAGGGTCGTGGCACACACACTGATGGCACTGAAATTAACCCTCGCATCTGGAAAGAAGCCCTCGATGGCGCAATTAAAGATGCTGGTGGATTAGATGATGTTGCTGCAATTTCTATTGCAGGTCAACAACACGGAATGGTTGCACTGAATTCAGAAGGCAATGTAATTCGCGATGCACTTCTTTGGAATGACACACGTTCTGCGCAAGCTGCAAAAGATCTCAATCATGAATTAGGTGGCGACACCGAGACTGCACGCAAAGTTGGCTCCGTTCTAGTTGCATCATTTACCGCATCGAAACTTCGCTGGATGGCAGATAGTGAGCCAGAAAATGCTAAAAAAGTTGCAGCAGTAGCACTGCCGCACGATTGGTTGTCATGGCAACTACAAGGTGGAAAAGATTTCGAAAAGCTATTCACTGATGCAAGTGATGCTTCTGGCACCGGATATTTTGATCCTTCAACATCTCACTACCGCGAAGATATTCTGAAATTAGCGCTGCGCCATGATGGTGAATATCTGCTACCACGAATAGTTAAACCAGGCGAATTCGGCGGAACAACGTCAACTGGTATTCCTATTGCAGGTGGCGCTGGCGACAACGCAGGAGCAGCCCTTGGAATTCAAGCAGAACCCGGCGATGTAATTGTTTCTCTGGGCACTAGTGGAACAGCATTCGCTGTCTCTAAAACACCGACACATGATGCAAGCGGTCAGGTCGCCGGTTTTGCAGATGCATCGGGACAATTCTTGCCACTTGTCTGCACACTCAACGCTGCACGTATTCTTGATGCAGCAACTCGCATTCTTGGAATTACGCATGATGAAGTTGGACAACTTGCTCTGACAACAGATGCTGGTGCACACGGACTTTCACTCTTGCCTTACTTTGAGGGCGAACGCACTCCTAATCGTCCAAATGCTAAAGGCGTCTTTAGTGGAATGAATTTAGCTAATTCAAATCGCGCAGATATCGCGCGCGCAATGATTGAAGGAATGCTCTGCGGATTAGTTGATGCAGTAGATGCGCTCGAAAAACTCGGTGTTGGTGTACAAAGAATTTTGTTAATCGGCGGGGCTGCGAAGAATCCTGGTGTTGCACCAATTGCGAGTGCTCTCTTTGGTCGCGAAGTTTTGATTCCACCAGCAGGTGAGTACGTTGCAGATGGCGCAGCTAAACAAGCAGCATGGGCACTTCTAGGTGGTACATCAGCACCACGATGGGACTTAGGATCTGTTGCAAGTGTGAAAGAAAAAGCTACGCCGCATGTCGTAGATCAGTATCGCGTTCTTCGCGATCAGACAGAGAATTGGTGATTAATTGAGCCGTCGCTCCCTCGCTCTTTTCCTTCTTGTTGGTTTGCTATGGGGAATCCCATACATGTTTATGAAAATTGCTGTTGATACGTTCTCCCCATCAGTAATTGTCTTTGGTCGTGTAATCATTGGCGCTGCGCTCTTGATTCCAATTGCACTTAAACAAGGTATGGTGCGCGACATCCTTAAGGGCTGGAAATATGTAATTCCATATGCCTTTGCAGAGATGGTTGGTCCTTGGTACTTGATTTCTTCGGCTGAAAAGAACATCTCTTCTGGTCTTGCCGGTTTGCTTGTTGCAACTGTGCCAATTTGGGCAACGATATTTGCTTCAATCAACGGTGATAAAACGGTATGGCATAGCACTCGTCTATTTGGCTTGGTCTTTGGTTTTGCTGGACTTGTTGCACTCGTTGGAATCGAAAGCATCACTGGCAATAGCTCGATTACATCAATTGCAATGGTGCTGCTTGCATCAATTCTTTATGCATACGCAGTAAATATGATTACTCAGAAAATGCCTGGTGTATCTGGCATTGCACTCAACGGTATAGCAATGGGAATCGCAGCAATTTTCTTTGCGCCTTTCGCTTATGCGCAATGGCCAACAGGTGCTATCCCGCAAGATGCGATCTTGAGCATTATTGGTTTAGGTGTTTTGTGTACAGCAGTAGCGTTCGTGATTTTCTTTAAGGTTATGGATGACATTGGACCTGCGCGCGCTTCATTGGTCACTTACATCAATACAGCTTTTGCGGTTCTGTTGGGTGTGCTGATCTTGTCTGAACCATTGACACTTGGAATTATGGTTGGCCTACCAATGGTTTTAGTCGGTTCTTACTTTGCTAGCCGCAAACCTGCAACGTTTAGTTCTCGCTAAATCCGAGTTTTTCTAACATCTTTGAGTCTCGTTGCCACTCTTTAGATACTTTGATGTGAAGACCCAGAAAAACCTTTGCACCAATTGCTCGCTCGATATCAGCACGAGCACGTGTGCCAATATCTTTTAATCTCGAACCTTGGTGGCCCAACACAATTGCGCGCTGTGAATCTCGCTCAACATGAATAGTTGCGTGGATATCAAAAAATGGTCGGCTTCCCTTTTCTTCCCGCTCTGACATCTCATCGATGGTAACCATGATGGAGTGAGGCAACTCTTGCAACGCATCGCGCAGTGCTGCTTCGCGAATAAGTTCGCAGATAATCTGACCCTGTTCTTGATCACTCTTCATATCAGTTGGATAAAAAGCAGGTCCTGAAGGCAAAGTTTTGCTAATTAACTCAGCCAATAAATCTATCTGCTCGTGGATAGCAGCCGATACAGGAATGATCTCATCCCAAACAAATCCCTTAGCTAAATCATTTATCCCTACCAAGCGATTTGCTAATGATTTTTTCGATAGCAAATCAGTCTTTGTAATAACGGCAATCTTCTTAGCCTTTGGGTGCTTAGCAATTTCTGCTGCGATAAATACATCTCCTGCACCTGAATCTTCATCTGCTGGCAAACACATAATGATCGCATCGACTGAATCCATGCTGTGATCGACAACAGCGTTTAGGCGGTGACCGAGCAGAGTCTTTGGTTTGTGAACACCAGGTGTATCAACTAATACCGCTTGAAAATCTGGACCATTGAGGATGCCGCGAATTGCGTGACGCGTTGTATTTGGATGATGCGATGTAATTGCAATCTTGCTGCCAACTAAAGCGTTGATGAGAGTTGATTTACCTGCGTTTGGGCGGCCGACAATGGCTACGAAGCCCGAACGAAAATCACTCATGGACGTATTCTCTCACTGCTCGAGCATTAAACCTAAATACTTAAGAATTCCACCGCATCACCAACAGATGTAACGATTTCTGCTGCTCGCTCTCCGATTAATCGATGACAGCCTTCACTCGTTGGAGAATTAATCGGACCCGGAATCGCCATCACTGGTCGCAATAACTCTGCCGCATCTCGCGCAGTTCGAAGTGATCCACTTCTAAAAGCTGCTTCAACGACAAGCGTCGCATTAGATAACGCAGCAATTAATCTATTGCGGGTGAGAAAACGAGAAGGAATAGCAGATACCCCAGGCATCACTTCAGTAACTATCGCTCCAGATTCTAGAATCTCAGCAAATAAGCGCGCATGACCAGCTGGATAATTAATATCAATGCCTGCTGCAAGAACGGCAATTGTTGAGCCTTCAGCAATGAGTGCGCCTTTGTGCGCCGCTGCATCTATTCCATAAGCACCACCACTAGTAATACACCAATTGCGATCTACAAAACCAGCGGCAAAATCTTGAGCTACTCGAACGCCATAATGAGTTGGATTACGCGTGCCAACAATTGCTAATTGTGGGCTCTTAAGAAGTGAAACATCCCCGCGAACAATCAAAGCAATCGGCGGGCATACTAAATCTTCTAGTGAGTCAGGCCATTCTTCTGTTGCGGGATAAATGAATTGTGAATCAGTGGCTCCAATAGTTTCTAAGATTTCTTCAGCGCTAATTGACCGTATTCGAGTAATGATTCGCTCGTACTTAACACGGTCATATCCCCCACCGTCTATTTTTTCTACTACTGCGCTGGCTCCAAATTCAATAATTTGGCGCGACCAAAATAGCGACCCACCTTCAATCGCATCGAATAATCTGGCACGCGCTTCAATTTCAGTACTCACATTTCTATCCCTTCTCGTAATGCATGGGCTTCTTGCACATCTTCTAAAGTTGGACGCGGATGTCCTTTCATATCTGCAAGCGTCCATGAAACACGCATCACTTTGTGTAAACCTCGTGCTGTGAGATGTTCGCGATCGAGTTCGTCATGCAAGAAATTCATTGCAGGTTTTTCACTCTGATAGGTAGTGCGAAGCGCCCTAGAAGGTATTTGTGAATTAACTTTCCATGGTTCATCAGCGAAACGATTGGCTGCTATTTCTCGCGCAGCTATGACTCGACTTCGAATAAGTGCGCTTGATTCGCCCAATTCTGTGCGCGCCATGTCTACGCGACCAACAGGGTCGACTTGCACACGTAAATCAATGCGATCCATTAATGGCCCAGATAACTTCCCTAAATACCTGCGCACTTGAACAGATGTACATGTGCATCCCCTGCCGCGACCAGAGAATTTTCCGCATGGACAAGGATTGGCGGCAAGTACTAAGAGAAAGCGCGCAGGAAAAGTCATATTGCCAATTGATCGCGCAATTGAAATTGTTCCGGATTCAAGTGGTTGTCGTAGTGCATCTAAAATTCCGGGTCCACACTCTGGCGCCTCATCAATGAATAAAACACCGTGATGCGCTAACGAACATGCACCTGGTCTGATGACATGTGAGCCGCCTCCCACCATTGCAACGCGAGTAGCACTGTGGTGAGGCGCAACAATTGGTGCAGTCAATGACAAGGGCGAACGAGAAGTAAGTGCGCCAGCAATGGAGTGAACAGCAGTTACTTCGAGCGCTTGGTCAATTGTCAATGGTGGCAATATTGTTGGAATTCGATCTGCAATCATTGTTTTTCCAGCACCCGGTGGGCCAATAAGTAATATGTGATGCCCACCAGTAGCGGCAATTTCTGCGGCACGGCGCGCATTAGGTTGACCTGCGACATCTGAGAAATCATGCATGTCATCAACATCAAAGTGCAGATCTAATTCAACGTGCTCTTCGCGAGTACCAGTGCGCAACCAACGCAACACCTCTTTTAAGTGCGGCATCCCAATGATTTTCATATGCGTCATGAGTTCTGCTTCTGCCAAATTTTCAAGCGGAACAATTGCGGTCAGAACGCCTGCGGTGTACGCAGCCATGAGTGAAGGCAAAACTCCACGGATAGATCTGATTGCTCCATCTAATGCGAGCTCTCCAAGAAAAACTGTATTCGCATGTGCTTGGTCAGGAATACTTCCATTTGCTGCCATTAAGGCTATTGCAATTGATAAATCAAAACTTGAACCACTCTTAGGTAACCAAGCAGGCGAAAGCGAAACGGTTACTTTCTTATTCGGCCATGTTTCTAAACAGTTGACCAGAGCCGCTCGTACCCGATCGCGCGATTCTGAGAGCGCGGTATCAGGTAATCCAAGAAGAGCGTACATGGGCAAACCATCTGCAATATCTGCTTCGACGGTAACGAGAGAGCCAGATAAGCCTTGCAGTGCAATTGCATAACACTGCCCAAGACTCAGAGCACACCTGCGCGGTATTCAATTGTGAATGTGCCATCTGCAGCGATTAATACAGCCGCCACATCAATTGCATAGTCGCATCCGAAACATTTATGAGTTGCAAGCCATGCAAGTGCCAACCGCTGCATTCGATGGGCTTTGTCATTATTGATCGCTTCAAATGGATGTCCGAAAGCAACTGATGATCTCGTTTTAACTTCGATAAAGGAGAAAATACCCTTTCGCGAAAGTGCGACGATATCTATTTCGCCTTCTCTAATTCGCCAATTTCGTTCGATTATTTCGTAGTGATGGGCGAGTAAATACTCGCTGACTTTTTCTTCGCCAAATGCACCGATGCTCTGATTTGTACTCTTTTTCATAATCCGCACAGAGTAAATATCTAAACTCCATGCGGCCTGCGTAAGTAAAGAGTGTGTGAATTACGCGTTCTTGTTGATGAGCGCTGCGATATTTGAAAAAGAGCGTCTGTGCTCTATGCACGGCCCGTGGGTATTGAGCGCTTTGGTGTGTGATGCAGTGATATAGCCCTTGTGCTTAGCAAAACCGTATTGCGGAAATTCTTCATCTAGTTCGCGCATGATTCGATCACGAGTTACTTTGGCGATAATGGATGCCGCGCTTATACAGTGAGCAACTTGATCGCCTTTCCAGACTGCAAGATTGGCAATACCTAAACCATCGATGGCATATCCATCAGTTAAAACATACGCCGGTGTTATTGATAATCCTTGTACGGCTCTGCGCATTCCATCCAAATTGGCGGCGTGAACACCGCGAGCGTCTACTTCTGTAGGTGGCACGATAATTGTCGAAATCGCAGCAGCTTTTTCAACGAGTAACTCATACAAATTCTCGCGTTCTTTTTCACTCACATCTTTTGAATCGCGAACAGCGGAGAGATCTTCGGCAAATGGATCATGCAAAATAACTGATGCGATAACAAGTGGGCCGGCGCATGCGCCACGTCCTGCTTCATCGACTCCAGCAAGGGGTGTAATTCCTGCATCGATTAATTGTGACTCGATTGCAGCCATATAAGAACTATTTCAAAACAGGAACAGATGGAACGATTTTTGCATTAGCAAATGGCCAGATAACTCCGAAGACGCGACCTGTTACTCGCGAGAGTGGGACCTGTCCTTTATTGATGTCATCTTGGTGATAGCGAGAGTCCGCACTTGCTCCGCGGTGATCGCCCATTACCCAAATTTTTCCTGGATCCACGGTGATATCAAATGTCATTTCACTTGGATTATTGCCTTTAAAAATATAAGGCTCATCCACTGGAGTTCCGTTAATAGTTAGTTTCTTATCTGTGCAGCAAACAATGCGATCTCCTGCGATTCCAATAACGCGCTTGACCAAGTATTGCTTTGCTGGGTTTGGAAGCACGCCTACTAGAACGAGTCCATCTTTAATCTTTGATACAACCGTTGAGTTAGTGGATTCATCTGGTTCGGGTAACCATGAATCGGGATCACGGAAGACGACTACGTCGCCGCGATTGATCTTGCCTGAAACGAATGGAAGTTTATTGACTGCAACTCGGTCGTTGATCTGCAATGTGTTTTCCATCGAACCAGATGGAATGTAGAAAAACTGAACGAGGAAAGATTTAATAAATAGAGATACGACTAAAGCAACAACGATAAGTATTGGGAGTTCCCGAAGAAGGGAACCCTTGCGAAACATCTGAGAAAACTTAAGCTTGCTCAGCTGGTTTTTCTTCAGCAGCTGCTTCTTCTGCAGGAGTTTCAACTGCAACTTCAGCAACTGGTGTTTCGATAACTTCTTCAACAACTGGTGCTTCTACTGCCGCTTCAACAACTTCTTCTACAACGGGAGTAGCGACTGCTACAGGTTCTGGAGTTGAAAGAATTCCGTCGCCGTAACCTTCAACGCCGTCGCGCTTTTCGCGAATCTTTGCAGCCTTACCGCGAAGGTCGCGTAGGTAGTACAACTTGGCA
>Ga0209770_10001369_pt1 | contig 12671 bp, 20 predicted proteins | sample LauGreSu1BDMLBDD_2_FD_187572 | JGI IMG/M metagenome (GOLD analysis project Ga0209770, IMG submission 187572) | Freshwater lake microbial communities from Lake Michigan, USA - Su13.BD.MLB.DD (SPAdes) (version 2) | ecosystem: Environmental > Aquatic > Freshwater > Lake | place: Lake Michigan, USA...
TGATAGAAGGAATTGGATAAATGACCAAAATGCTGTTAATTATTGGATTAAAAACATTAAACCTTCTCAATATCCAACCGATTTTGAAAGTAAATCATACTAATATTTGGTAAACTGAAGATTTTTTCGTATATTTGTATAACAACAAATTATACCAAAGATGAATTTAGGATACGCTTGTATTAATATGAGTATGGGTAAGAAAGTAGGTACTAACCGAACAATGGTTAAACGTACTTTTGAAGCAAGGGGTTTAGATTATGTATCTGAACTTGCATTACTCAATGCAAAAGATATTATTAAAATTTTAGAGTGGAATAGATTAAACGGAATTAAATTCTTTCGTTTATCATCTGCTATGATTCCTTGGGGTGATAATATTGATATTACTCAATTGAAAGATTACAAAGAGATTAAGAGTGAATTAAAGAAAGCCGGTGATTATGCTAAGTTTTGGAATATGCGTATTAACTCACATCCCGGTCCATTCAATGTATTACCCTCACCTAACGAAGAAGTTATTCAAAAAACTTTTGCTGATTTAGAATTGCATGGTAAGATATTTGACCTTATGGGGTTATCTAAAACTCCCTATAATAACATTAATATTCATTGTAATGGTGTTTACGGCGATAAACAATCTGCGATGGATAGATTGATTACAAACTTCAAAAGACTCTCACCAAGCGTACGCAAACGATTGACATTGGAGAATGATGATAAGGCTTCAATGTATTCAGTATTAGACCTTATGTATATTCATAAACATACAGGCATTCCAATTGTATTCGATTACCACCACCACCAATTTTGTACAGGTGGATTAACGGAAGAAGAAGCTCTTAAGTTAGCAGCAACAACTTGGCCTAAGGGGATTAAGCAAGAAGTTCACTATTCAGAATCAAAAGCATTACACGAAAACAATTCAAAGGAAAAACCACAAGCTCATTCACTTTATATTAACTCACTTCCAAATACATACGGATTGGATGTTGATATTATGGTGGAAGCTAAAGGAAAAGAATTAGCAATATTACCTTTTATTAAATGATGAACTACATAGCAATATTAACTTTTCAAATTATGTTCAATATCTTTAAGGTATTGGAAATTAAATTTACTTATGAGAACCAACTCAATAGGTTACTTATTAATTCAGTATGGATTAACTTAGTATCACTTGCTTCAGTTTATTTTTCATTAGATAGTTTGTTAAAAGGAGATATGTGGGTATTACCATTTTATATTGGTGGTAGTGTATTAGGTAAGTGGATAGCAATGACCCAAATGGATAATTTAGAATCCAAATTATTTATATTTTTCAAAACAAAAGAAGATGGCAAAAGGAATACTAGAGTTCGACCTAAATGAACCCGATGATATAATGGCTCATAAACGAGCTATTAAAGCAACTGATATGGCATTGGCTCTTTGGGACATCACACACAATACAAAGAAGGGATTGGAGTGGAGTATGGAAGGTAAGGAGATTGATAAATACGAAGCGTTAGAATTAGTATATGAAAAGATATACGAAATTTTGGAGGAGCATAACATTAAATTGGATGATATAATATATTAACAAATGAATACATTAGATAAAAAATACCAAGACCTACTGCAAGATATTTTAGATAATGGAGTACACAAATCAGATAGAACTGGCACAGGTACAATATCGGTATTTGGTAGACAGATTAGACATAATATGAAGCAAGGGTTTCCAGCTCTTACAACAAAGAAGTTAGCGTGGAAAGGAGTTGTATCAGAACTACTTTGGTTTCTAACAGGTCAAACTAATATTTCTTTTTTACTTAAACATAACAATCATATTTGGGATGGTGATGCATATAAGAATTATCAGAATAAAATGACTGAATGGTTTGGTAATGAAACCCAACTTACAAAAGAAGATTTTATTGAGAAGGTAAAAACGGATAATGAGTTTGCTAAACAATGGGGTGATTTGGGTGCCATTTATGGAAAACAGTGGAGAAAGTGGGAAGGTGAAAATGCAGTTATTGACCAAATAGATGATTTAGTAAAAGAAATTAAAAAGAATCCTGATAGTAGAAGATTAATGGTATCTGCTTGGAATGTAGGTGAATTGGATAAAATGGTTTTACCTCCGTGTCATTATGGATTTCAAATTTATACAAGAGAGTTGAGTAAAGGTGAGAGAATGGATTATTGGTTTAACAATAATAAACCAAATAGAGATGTGTGTGATTCGGTTGATGATTCATCCGAAGAAGAACAGCATAAGTATTTTGATGGTGCAAATGTTCCTAAAAGAGCAATATCTTTAATGTGGAATCAACGAAGTGTTGATACATTTTTAGGATTACCATTTAATATTGCTTCTTATGGATTACTACTTCACATTTTAGCAAACGAAGTGAATATGATACCGGATGAATTAATTGGTAACTTAGGTGACACTCATTTGTACTCAAATCACATTCAGCAAGCTAAAGAGCAAATTGGTAGAACCTCATTTGATTTACCTCAATTAAAAACCCAAGCAAAAATGGATGGTATATGTTGTAATGTGCCTGATGATTTTGTATTAGATGGGTATCAATCACATCCAACAATTAAAGCACCTTTATCAAATTAATTATGGCAAATTTTGATGTAAAGATTAAACAACCAAAGAGAGTTGAAAAGAAGTGGGGACATGAATTATGGATTCATAACGATAATCAATATTGTGGTAAACTTTTAGTTTTCACAAATAGTGGTAATAAGTTTTCGATGCACTATCATATGTTAAAAAATGAAACTTGGTATGTGCAAGAAGGCGCATTCCAATTTGATTGGATTGATACTGAAACTGCCGAAAGATGTTATACACAATTACAAAAAGGAGATGTGGTTTACATCCAAAAAGGATTACCACATCAATTAACCGCATTGATTGATAACTCTATTGTATTTGAAGTAAGCACCGAACACTTTGATGAAGATTCATACAGAATTTATAGAAATGGACCACAAGATTTAGAATAATGACATATATAACAAAACACCTACCCACAGTAGAAGAATTAAAAAAAGAATTAGAAGAATACCCAAATAACATAAAAATATATATGAAATATGAGGGGTTTCAAGGACCGGAAGGTTCAATAGATTATTTAACAAATAAAATAGAAGAACACATTAAAAATAAAAAAAATGAAAGTACAAAAAATTAACGAATCTTCAATTACACAAGAAGATATAAGTTTATACAAATCTGCAATATCTAAATTAGAAGGATTTGTGTTTAATGCATCTGATGTCAATATGGACAAAAGAATTATAACAATTCGTTTGGGAAATGTTGAAGATGAATTGACATTAGTGAATCCAAAAGTAACGAAATATTCAGAAACACCATTGGTGTATTATGAAAAGGATACATACAAAGCCAATAAGGTTAGAAAGACAATTAGAGTACCATATCTTATTATAGAAACTGATAATTTAGGACAAGTTGAATTCAAAGCTGAAAAGAATGATTGGAAAAATTCCGATGAGTTTTTTGGTGATGTAGGGTTGGTAGAATGTGTATTAGTGCAAAGAGCAATTGATGCAATTAATGGTATTGATATCACACATCCAACTCGTCAATATTCAGAAACCATTACAAAAGATAAGGAACCCGGTAGAAACGAAAAAGTTATGTTACAAGGACCTGAAGGTGAAATGGAATTTGTAAAAAGTAAAAAGGTTGATTCTTACCTACAAAAAGGATGGAGCGTAATTTAATTCTAAAGAAATGGCAAAATTTATATTTATCATAGAAGAACAAGAAAACAGAGAAGCTTCCAAAATAGAATTTGAAGTACCAAACGATATGGATGTTTGGGAATACAAACGAATGTGTATCCGAATGGCAGGAGCTATGGGATATGCATCTCTATCAATAAAAAAAGCATTTGGACCTGAATACTTAAATAATGTTCAAGAAGAATTAAATCAAATATTTGAAAACGCCTATTCGGGCTCATTAACCTATGGATAATTTAACGGAATTGTTAGCAGCCCAAAATAAAAGAATATTAACATTACAACTTTTATTAGAAGCCTTAGTGGATGAACTAATAGAAACTAAAAAAGTAAAAGAAGGAAAGCTAGATGAAAGGTTCAGTGCTAAAATGGAATGGGCTCAATCGGAATTAGATAGAGCAAAGCAAGAAGCATCTGTTGATTATTTGAAATCTCAAATGTTCGGAACTCAAATGGGTGAAGCTTAAATTTGGAATTCTGATAAAAAAGTTGTATATTTGTATATTAATTAAAACTTATGGAATATTTAATTGGATTTTTACTAATAATATTATTACCCGCATCTATTATATTTAATATTCTTCTAGTGATTAGAGGAATGAATTTTGTTAAACAAAATGAACAATTAGTAGATGTTATTAATGAATATGATGCTAGAGAGATTGATACACAATTAAAAGTGGAATCAATGCTTCAACAAATGAAAGATATTGATTTGAAGGGCTCATTTGAATCAGATGATGAAGTTGGTTCTGTTTTTACACAACTTAAAGATATCATCGAAACTTACAAAAACGAAATCTAAACATGCCTAGAAAAAAGAAAAGTAAAGTATATTTTACATTAGATACTGAACATGCTATTATTGAATATAATAAAACAAAAGACCAAAAAATTAGAAATAAACTATATCAAGAAAGAATTCAATATCCTTTTGAAAAATTAGCTGAAAATATTCTTAATACATTTAAGTTTTCTTATTTTGATGTATCTAAAGATGATATTAAGATGGAAGTAGTATCAACACTTATTGAAAAGATACATATGTTCCAAGAAGGTAAGGGTAAGGCTTTTTCTTATTTTTCTATTGTTGCAAAAAACCATTTGATTCTAAAAAATAATGGTAACTACAAACGTTTCAAAAAAACTGCACTACTTTCAGAAATGCCTGAAAGCTGGAATCCACCTGATGATTTTTATGAAGTAGAGAAAGGAAACGAATTTGTTGAATTCAAAAATTTAATGTTACGTTATTGGGATGAAAATCTTACAAGAGTATTTACAAAGAAACGAGATATACAAATAGCAGATGCAGTATTAGAATTGTTTAGACGCTCTCATCACATAGAAAACTTCAACAAAAAACACCTATATCTCCTAATCAGAGAGATGACAGATTGCAAGACTCATTACATAACAAAAGTAGTAAATGAAATGAAAAAGCATCAAACTAAAATGCTAAATGATTATTTAGATTATGGTATGATTACTTCTCAAAAAGATGAATTTTGGGAAGAAGAATATTTATAATAAATAAAGTATTTTATGGAACGAATTGCATCTATGTTTTTCCACAGCCGTACACAGGCACATATATTTCACACAAGAGTAACCGGAGAAGGTTCAGATGCCGCTCATAGAGCTCTACAAGCTTATTATGATGGGATTATACCACTTATAGATGGTGTAATTGAAACATACCAAGGACAATATGGTTTAATCGAATATAAGGAAGTAAATGGTATCGATAACGATGCTTCAAAAGAAAATATGATTAAATACTTCGATAACCTTTGTAAATTTTTAGCAAAAGAAAGAAAAGAACCTAAATTACAAATGAGTTGGTTACAAAACGATTTAGATAACATTGCAAGTTTATTATATTCTACAAAATACAAGCTTATAAACTTACAATAATATAATATTAAATATGATAGTTTTTTGGGGATTTGTGATATTTATCATTGAATCCCCATTTCATTTTACAAAGGGGATGAGTTTCATTCAATAAGTTTTTTCAACAGATTTCGACAAGTTAGTTACTTAATTGGTTATACAAATAACTAAAAAGTAAAATTATGTCATACGTTAAAGCGTTTGTATTAAACTGGAAAGATAGATTAGCTATGGCTTTTCTTAGTCTAGTTGGTTTGTGGATTGGACTTGCATTATGTTTCCAATTATTTTTTGTTTACCTACATTTTTCAGGAAATGATGAATGGGCTACTCAAATATCAAATGAAATCACCCATAGAATAGATGGTAATTTCAAAAACTCACCTGAAAATATTTGGTATAATGCCGAAGAACATATTTGGGTTGAAGCCGTAGAAAATCAAGTTAAAATCGGTAAATTAGCAGGAAATCGTAATTTAGGATTTGGTGTTAAGAATATCTTAGAAGAATATCTTCAAGAAGCAGGGTATGATTTAACTGAATCAGCCCAATACAAATTGAAGGTTAATATTGTCTATTTGGACGTATTAACTACTAAAACAAATATTTCAGTATTCCATAAAGGTGAAGAAGAAGTAGTGGTTAGATTACAGGGTATCCTTTATAAAGAGGGTAAAAAAGTAAAAGAAGTGGTAGTAGAAGAAAGTTCATCTGAAATATCAATGTCTACATTAATTGTTGATGAAGGAGGTAAGTTCAATCAAACCTCACTTAGTAACGCACTTAAGAAAGCATCCGATAGCTTGGTAAAAAAATTATTCGGAAAGAAATAATATGAAAAAACTACTAACATTTATTGGGGTATTGTTTATATCCCTATCATCATTTGCACAACTTTCAGTTAATCAAACTATAACACCAACCGCAAATTTGAAGGTAGGTGATACTTTGACAGTTAAGTATACTGTGACTAGAGGAACTACAACACCTCGTTATTTTTGGTTGAGATATTCATTTAACAACAAAGCACTAGCGATGGTGCCAAATAGTACTGTATTCTCACAAGGTAGTTCAACTCAAACATTCTATACTGGATGGGATAATTATAAATTCACACCAGCTGCAAATGTTGCTGATACACAATTATATACTCAATATCAAACTACACCTTGGGGATATGCTGCAAACAATGATTGGAATGTTGGACAATTGACTGTTCAAAGAACCGATGCATCAATTAATGGTGATATAGCAACTCAAAAGTTTGTATTGAAAGACCAAAACACTTACAATGATATTCACAAATTGGATTTATCATACGCTATTAATGCAGATGGTGCATATATCTCACCAATCACAAGAAGTACTACAAACATATCTTTAAGTGGAGTAATCGGTAATACATCGCAATTCAAAGTTAAGGTTCTATTCCCACAAGGATACACAATCACAGACCATAATGTTCAATTAATGCATCTTAAAACAGATGGTAGTGGTGATATAGATTGGACAAAACAACCAATTGCACAAAAAGCGTTAGATGGTACTGGTGAAGCAATTTTTACATCTGGTATTAAAGTTGGTGATAGTGTTGGTGTATTTGTATCACCCGCTTCACAAAAGACTTGGATGAATAATGTAATCACTGTTTCGGATGCATATAAAGCATTCTTAGGACATTCACAAACCGATATTAGTGGTACTGCGAATTTCTTCACATATCCTAATTTGGAAAAGAAAATTGGTAATGTTACTAAAACCGATAATGTATTCAATGAATCGGATTCTTATTATCTATTTGCTTATGTAATGGGTATTGATGTATCAACAAACGCATTTATACCAACATCAACCGCAACATCTTGGAGATGGCAGAGTGGTTTATTAAATCAGAGTTGGTTAGATGGTGTTACAAAATATAAAGTAATAGTAGATACTCCTATAAAAGAAGTCCATGCTGTATTTGCTTGGGGTGGAGATTTGGATTGGTCTCATTCATCGTCACCATCGGTAATTGCTAGCAGAATCAGTAGCGGTATTTATACAAACTCAATAAATAAAGGGGATGCATTGGTATTAAAAACAATGTCATCATCAGCTGTAATGGCATACCAAACGGAAGCATTAGAAACTGCTAAATTAAGTGTGACATCTACATTAGAGAATGGTAAGGTTGTACTAACTACTAATTTAACAAAAGAAGAATTAGCAGGATTGCAAGTGATAATGAATTATGATGATTCTAAATTAACTTTGGATAATGTGGTATTTGATGCTGGTTCAACTATGACTAACTTCTCAACTAAAGAAGATGGTAGATTGACATTTGGTTCTATTGACCAAACAAAAATCTCTAGAATCAAAACAGGTACACCTTATAAATTAATATTCACACCAAAAGTTCAATTAACAAACACAGCAGGTTTATTCTTCTTTGTTTTATCAGATGCGGTAGATGCTAAAGGAAACAAAATAGATTTAATCATTGAATAGTATGAAAAACTTATTTGTTACATTATTATTTTTATTAACATCATTTTTAGGGTTCGGACAGAGTGTATCTGCTCCGGACTCTAAATCTTTTTTACCATCTACAAACGGACAGGATGGTAGTGGATTTTCATTGAATGGGTTTAGTTCAACATCAACACTACTTGCTTCAATCAGTTTAATAAACCCATTAAGTGGAACGACATTTTATCTTAACACTACAAGCGGTTTAACTGCTGCAAGTGGATTTACTTTAAGTGGTAATAAGACTCGTTTGGTGGTAACTGGAACAATGGCAGATATCAATACTGCATTAGCATCTTTGAAAGTAAATACAGGTTCGATAGTTGGAAATGTTCAATTATCAGTAGCAGCAACTGTTAATCCAATTGGTTATTTTTATAATGGTGTTAATGGGCACTTTTATAAACCAATATCAACTGGAGCAACTTATACAAACGCAAGAGCGGCATCTTTATTAACAACATTCAAAGGTCAGCAAGGATATTTGGTAACAATAACATCTGCTTCGGAAGACCAATTTATATTCAATAATGTACCACAAAGTAATATTTGGTTTGCATTAACCGATGAAGTAGAGGAAGCGAGATGGACAATTGATGCCGGTCCTGAAAAGGGAACTTTAATTAAAATCAATAATGGTCAATTAAACGGAAACATTCCTGGTCAATATAATAACTGGGCAGGTGGTGAACCAAACAATAGTGGTAACGAAGATTACGCAGTAACTAAATGGAGCGGTGGTTCTCAATGGAATGATTTACCAAATCATTTTAGTTGTGCATATGTAATTGAATATGGAACTTGGACTAATCCTGATGATGCTACATTTACGGAGTTTTATACAAATAGTGTAACTCACTCAAACGGAGATGTATTGAGAGCATCATTCAATATTGATTTTGGAAGTAATGTAGATGAAACTAAATTCACAGCAAAAGGATACACATATACAAACAACAATTGGAATGTAGTAAATGGAACTGCTAGACAATTAAGTGGATTGGGTAAAGTTGATTTGACAAGTTTATTAGATACGGCTAGAGTGAGTAATGGTGTTAGAGCAACAACAACTACTGGTGGTGTAGAATGGTGTGTAATATATGATTATGATGCAACAAATCAAAGATATAGAGTTGGCATAGATAGTAGAGAGGTAAATGGTATAGTATCGAATCCATCTATGATTTCAAGCTTACAATTATTTGATTTATGGAACGGCCCAGTTACATTTAATTCATATGATTCAAATGGTTGGACTGAAGTTTACATTTATACATCAACACAATTTAATTTTAGTGGTTCATCTTTCGCATCAAATATAAGAAGTGGAAATGGATTTAATGCACTAACCGCTGAATTTAGTTTTTCACCAATATTAGCATACAAACCACATGGAATAGAATTAACACATTCAAATCAAACGGAACTAAACACATTGTATAATAGTATCGTAACGGTATCCGATGTGTTTTTGGCATTTAAGGAATTAGCAGATGGTGGCATATTTGGAAATCAAAGTGGAATGGGATTAACAAATGGTATTCAGTATATGAATGCCGATGTTGATGGTAATGGTGTGTTTAATGAAAATGATACATATAAATTATTACAACATCTTACAGGAGTTCAATCACTTTCACAATCTACCACATTAACATATTTGATGAAGTTATATAACAAATCAGATTATGATGCCATAACAACAAGCAATTGGGGAACTAAATTTAATTCAACTCGTAACTTAATTCCCTTTACATTGGGTGGATTAAATAACACATATAATATAAATGTGACTTGGTTGGGTGATGTAAACTTATCTCATTCCGCACAACAATCAGTAAGTGCGATTGGTACAAATAGTGTTAGGTCTATGAGTCTGATGACAAATTCAGTATCAACTGAAATTAACGCATCTATTGTAGGTGAAATTAATAATGATAAAGTAATAATAACTATATTGTTAGACCCTTTACAACAAGCGGTAGTTGGAACTCAATTTCAATTAAACTATGATAATACTAAATTGAAATTTGAGAAAGTAGATTTTGTAACAAATGGCAATCCTATGAATTATGGAACTAATAAAGGTACTTTTATAAACATAGGTTCTTTAATTACCGGTGGTAATGGGGTATTGGATAAAACAACAGAATATAAAATTGTATTTACTCCTATAAGCCCAATTACTAATATTTTAGGATTAACATCAATATCCACGACCGATGCAGTTAATAAAGATGGTAAACAATTAAAAGTAAAATTAAACTAATGAAAAAGATAATATTAATATCGTTAATTTTATTAGTAGGTTGTACTAAAATGGAAATAGAACCAACCCCACCACCAACTACTCAAAATATATTTAATGTGAAAGAAAGTAGGGTAATAGATGGGCAAGATATCTACTTTCAACTACCTACTGCCGGTGTTTATACACTAACCCTTATTGATAAGGAAACCGGACAGGTTATTGGTAGAGAACGATTTACAGGTAAGGTTGGTGAAAATATAAAGAAGATTTATACGAATTCAATACAATCTCAATATTTATATTTGTTATTGGAAGATGTTACTAAAACTGAAATAGGAAAAACAACAATAATAACGAAATAAAATGAAAAAAATACTTATAGTAGTAATACTAACAATTGGATTGAGTGGATGTTATAAAGATGACTTTATTCAACCAATACCAGAAGTAAAAGAACAATTGCAGATTAAAGATGCAGTTGGTATCAAATTAGAATCTGCATTCGTAACAACCGAAGTTGCGATGAATGTTAAGATGGAGGTTGCACAATCAGTTACAATTAAAATCTTTGATATATCCAATAGGGTAGTATCTAAGGAAACAATGGATGTAAAAGCAGGTGATAATATCTTAAAGGTATATACATCGGCATTACCTTCATCGGCTTATAGAATTGGATTATTTGATTCAAAGAATAACCAATTGGGGATAACGGATTTTAACAAATTGTAAAGTAAAAAATAAAATGGGACAAAAGAAAACAACTATACAAACAGGTACATGGTCACCTAGTTGGGGATATAGTTTAGAAGCATCAGCTAGTATGGCTCAATATCCAACAACTGATAATAAAAGAATTGGTACGGAATATCCAAATGGACGTTCATCTGTAACTCGTAACGGTAATGATTCTACAACAAATGTTAGTGAACATGCTGCATTTGCTGCAAAATATCCAACTAATACAAAAAATTGGACTTTAATAAATGGAGTTTTAACATCTCCAAAAAATCAATAAAAATAAGTTATAATATAACAAATAAAAAGTAACAAAAATGTCAGAAGAAGTAGAAAATTCAAATGATGGTACATGGTCTGGATTAAAAAAGACTATTATCGGTGTAGCAACAACTGCAATTATGGGTTTAGGAACTTGGGGAGTAACTCAAATTACAGGTGGAGGTGATGAAGCTCCTGCTCCGGCAGCAGCTCCAGTAATTAACATTACAAACTCAAACCAACAATCCCAATCAGCAGGTGGCGGAACAACTAAAATTATCGAAAGAGAAAAAGTTGTAGAAAAACCAGCTCCAGCTCCGAAGGAGAAGAAGAAAGAAGCTGATGAGTTCAAAGAGAAACCAGCAGCTTGGTAATTTAATCTATTAAAACTTTATATAAAATGGCAGAACAACCAAGTGGGTTTAAGGACCTATTGAGTAATATGATGAAACGTAGATGGTATATCACTGCGTTAGTATTGGGAGGATTTATGTTTATTGTAGCAGGAATGTTTTACGCAATATTCGCTAAATCTGCAATAGAAGGAGAATGGAAAGAACTTCTATTATTGTTATTAGGAGCTTTCATCGGTTCTTATGGTAAGATTATTGATTATTGGTTTAGTGATACTGATAAGGATAAGATGTTAGTACAAAAGATGGATGAGGAAGATGGTACATCATTAAGCAACACAGCTGATATGCCTGTAACTCCTCCAAATAATACTCCATTAATTCCAGAAGCATTTACCGCAGCTATTTCAAATACACAATCACAAACTAAAGTTGAAACACAAATTACTGATGCAGTAACTGTTGAAGCACCTAAAGCCGTATTTACACCTGTTGAAATTGATGAAGATGGTGATGGTGTGATGGATGGGTTAGATACTGATGGTGATGGTGATATCGATGAATACTTTGCACATAGACAATGTGAACACATTTGGGGTGATGTTGATGGTGATGGTGATGAGGAGTGTTTGAAGTGTGGAAAGATAAAAGATGAAGATGCCGAAGTGGCAGGCTAATTAGTTATGTATTGTTACATTAATTAATTAAAAAATAAAAATTATGGGATTCATTAAAGAATTATTTAAGGACAATAATGATATCAACGAAAAATCAGTAGTTGGTTTCTTGTCATTCACAATGATGGTAATTGCATTATTCGTAGACTTGGCAACAGGTTGGATGGGTAAAGAGTTACTAATCAATGAATATATTTTCAATGG
>Ga0209770_10001372_pt1 | contig 12661 bp, 11 predicted proteins | sample LauGreSu1BDMLBDD_2_FD_187572 | JGI IMG/M metagenome (GOLD analysis project Ga0209770, IMG submission 187572) | Freshwater lake microbial communities from Lake Michigan, USA - Su13.BD.MLB.DD (SPAdes) (version 2) | ecosystem: Environmental > Aquatic > Freshwater > Lake | place: Lake Michigan, USA...
AGTCAGCTCCTTCAACAGTTAAGTTAGAACCATCAAAGACGGTGACTTCATCAAGGCGTGAAAAGAGTTCATCTGAGGCATAGCGCGCGAAAATATCGCTCATTCCAGGTTCAATTCCCATACCTACAACTGCATAGATTCCACGTTCTGCCCAGTTCCAGTCACGAGCAAATTGCTCGTCGCCTAGCTTTACGCCGGTCTCTGAATTTGGGTAGTGAGGATGGGGGCGAGAAAGTGACATCGCCATATCCATGTAATTTGTATTTTCGATTTCACATGCCAAAAAGATTGGCATTACAAATCGTGGGTCTACTGCGTTAATGACAATATCTGGTTTTGCCTTGCGAATGAGAGCGCGTATGTCCTCAAGTTCTGCAGCATTCACCTCCGCCGCGGAGAATCGTGAATCTTTTACCTTTGTTATTGCGGCTTCGGCTCGTGACAGGTTGCGATCGGCAATGACCATCTGAGTAATAAATGGTCTACGTGATGCGATATTTGCGATTGCACTGCCAACTCCGCCTGCGCCGATAACGAGCGCTTTCATGGGTGGCCTTTCAGATATTCTTACGCACGCTCCTGGTGAGCGCATTTAGCGTAGGTTATCTCTAACGATAACCTTTGCCAAGTAAAGCCAAAGTACAAGGAAAAATAAGTCCCCGTAGCTCAGTGGATAGAGCAACCGCCTCCTAAGCGGTAGGTCGCAGGTTCAACTCCCGCCGGGGACACTCATATTTGCATTACATGCGAATTAGCGGTTATTGATCGACCTTAAAATTCGCCCCACACATAAGTTGTTGTGTAAGTAGTTTTGTAGTGCTTTGAAGTGTCGTACACATGATCAGAAATTTCGACCGGATAGAAATCTGCCAAATCAGGCAAAGTATTATTCAAGACGCTAGTCAATTTATTGGTCGCCTTCTTTCTATCCTCATTCAGAAATTTAAAGAGTGTAAATTCATCTCTAGAAGTAGTCTTAACGCTCATATAGAGAAAGAAATTCTCAAATTGGTTAACTCCGTCTTTAGAAAGGCCGCTGTAACCCTCGCCAAAAGTCAGTTTCTGGATCTTTGAAATCGGAATCCAACGCGGCCGAGCGTTCGTAACCAGATCCATTTGAAGTATGCCATCCTCACAAAAGTGCCAATGGACATCACCTGTCCTTGTCATCTCGACGCTCAAATTGCGAAGACTATGCACGACCTTCTTATCGAGAATCTTTGATGGCAAGTAGTACTCGATGATTCGACGAACACTCGCCATTCCAACCACGCCTTTGCTCCAAGAGTAATTTGTGTAATCGAAGAGATCCATTGTTCTTCCACTGCCAATTGTGTCACTGCCCAATGCCGTGGAAATTGTTTTTGTTCCTGACTTATCATTCGAGAGTCTTTGATAATTCTGGAATTTAGCTTCTGCAGCTTTCTCTAATTCTGGGAAAAATAGTTTTGGAAAATTCTCGGTCTTATAGCGAATATGACCGTCATAGATGTTTGAGGTTGAACCAGAACCAAAGTAAAGCACAATATCAAAACCCGATGCCTCCTTGATCATCGTTGTGAGAATTTCCTCGTACAATTCTTTATCAATCACTGTATCTGTTTGACTAAGGAACTCTAAAACACTATTGAGAAAACTCACACATATAGAACCACTCAGCATTTCTACTTTATCTTTGAATTTCTCCTCAAAAATGATCTCCAAGAACTCTTTCATTTTCTGATCAACAAGATCTAGTTCAGCCATTTCCTTTTCAAATTCTTCAGGACTCGCTGTCTCAAGATCGATGGTCGCAACATGTGAACGGCCTATATATTTTGTGAGTTGACCCTGAACTATGTCCAGGGCGTCACCTTCTGAACATAAAGGAAAACTAGCCAGAGTGTCGATGAGATCAGAGACCTTTCGACGGTCATTCATCTCTGAGATGCCTTGTTTAGTCTCATCAAGCTTTGTTTTCATGGCCTTAAAAAAATTCATCACAATCCCCATCGAATCTATTCTTGATCACCAATTAGCACTCCAAAAGTATCTTCTACTATTCAATTGCGTCAATGCCAATTTCAGGTCTTGAATGGTCAGAGGGTGGAAGTGGAGCTACTACTCAAGAAAAAACGACTGTTCGCTCACCAACGATAAAGATTCGATCTTGTGCATATAGTTTTACCGCTTTAGCAAGAACACGTCGTTCAATGTCGCGACCGAGAGCAATTAAATCATCCGGCGTTGATGTGTGTGAGACATGAGCAACATCTTGTTCGATAATTGGACCTTCATCAAGGTTTGCAGTAACAAAGTGTGCAGTTGCTCCAATGATCTTTACGCCACGAGCATGAGCTTGGTGATAAGGCTTTGCACCTTTAAATCCTGGCAGGAATGAGTGGTGGATGTTAATGATTCGTCCAGGAAGGGCTGCACAGAACTCGTTAGAGAGAACCTGCATGTAACGGGCAAGAACAACGAAATCGATAGAGTGCTTTTCTACGAGCGCGAGCAGCTCTTTCTCTTGCGCAGCCTTTGTTGCTGCAGTTACCGGCAGATGAATAAATGTGAAGCCGTGGGATTCAACAAGAGAGCGAAGTTCTTCATGATTTGAAACGACAACTGGAATCTCGATGGGAAGCTCTCCGAGTTCGAGAAGATAGAGCAGATCTCGCAGGCAGTGGCTCTCTTTAGTTACAAGGACAAGTGCGCGAGGCTTACTCTGGGTTGGGCGGATGTGAAGGGTAGGTAAAAACTTTCCTAGCCCTTCATTTAAACTCTTGCGCGCAACATCAATTCCCTGAGTTGTCTCAAAGCGAGTGCGCATGACAAATGTATTTGTTGGCTCATCTGTGAATTGCTGGTTTTCAATGATGTTTCCACCACATGCCAGAACGGCGCTGGTCATCGCATGAACGATTCCAGGTTGATCTGAGCATTGCAGGGTGGCGATGAGATCCATGGACTAAGGGTAAGGCCTCTTAGTGGGTGAGAGTAAATCTACGTAAGCTCTTAGGTGCCCACCAGTTGCGTTCTCCGAAAAGGCGCATGAGTGCAGGTACCAAGAGAGCTCGCACGAGTGTGGCATCAAGGAGAACAGCGAATGCGACTCCAAAGCCGAGCATCTTGATTGAGGTAACACCACTAGAGATAAATGCTGCAAATACCACTGCAAGAAGCAGCGCTGCGGCGGTAATAATGCGGGCAGATCGTTGTAAACCTGTCGCGACAGCCTCAACATTTGATTTACCAAGTAGGTGCTCTTCTTTGATTCTTGAGAGTAAGAAGAGTTCGTAATCCATAGATAAACCGAAGACGACAACTGCTACCAAGATCACCGATCCAGTATCGAGAGTTCCCGTTACCGTGAAATCTCCGACAAGCCACTTGAGGTTGCCTTCAATAAAGACCCACGTGATTACACCCAGTGTTGCGACAAGGGATAGCCCATTTAGAAGTACCGCCTTAATTGGAAGAATAATTGAACCTGTAAATATGAAAATCAGAATGAATACGGTAATTCCAATCCAACCGAGTGCCCAAGGAAGCGTTCGCGCAATACCTCCTTGTGAATCGGTGAAGTCAGCGGCTGCTCCACCAATCAGGAGTCCATCTGGTTTTTCTAGTGCGCGTAGTTCCTTAATAAGTCTTTCAGCATCTTGTGATCTAGAACTTGTGCCTGGAATAACCTGAACGCGAATATCTTTTCCTACATATTCAAGAGCGCTTACTCGGGTGATTCCATCGACAGTCTTCGCGCTAGCCAAGAAAGTATTAAGTGAATCTTCGCGACCTGCGCCATCAGGAAGAATGACTTCGATAGGACTTCCCTCGAAGCTTGCGAATCTATCGTTAAGTACCGCCGAGCTAACTGCTGCACGGTTTGACTCTGGTAATACACGTGAATCAACTTGTGCGAATGCAATATTGGCTATTGGAAGTGCCATGACAATCAAGATTCCAAGGGATGCGATAACTACAGGAATCGGGCGAGCCATTACAAGGCGCGCAGTTGATGCCCATCGACCATCTTCCTTCGGCACAAGGCCACTTTTGCGAGTCACACCTTTATCTACGTGCTTACCAAGGATTGCTAACAATGCAGGCAGCGGTATGAGCGCTCCAAAGATTGCAAAGAGAGTGACGATAACGCCGGCATAACCAAAAGATTTAAGGAAGTTAAGTGGGAACAAGAGGAGAGAGCTCAAGGTGACCATGACTGCCAAGCCAGAGTAGAAGACTGTCTTTCCGGCGGTGCCAACGGTGATGATTGCACTCTCTTCAACACTCTTTCCATTATGCATCTCTTCGCGGAATCGATTGACGATCAAGAGGGCGTAATCGATACCTAGGCCTAGGCCTAGGCCGGTGATGAGGTTGAGCGCGAAGACGCTTACATCGGTCACAAGAGTTAATAGATAGGTAAAGAAGAATGAGCCGAGGATCGCACCGACGCCAACGACCAGTGGCATGGCCGAAGCTACGAGTGCGCCAAAGACGAAGGCGAGCAATACAAAAGTCAAAGGAATAGCGATTCCTTCAGCGAGTACGAGATCGGTCTTGATCTTTGAATTGATTGCGTCTGTAACGACAGCACCGCCGCCCGCATAGACTTCGAGAGATTTGTATTCACCGTCAAATTTCTCAGCGATAATTTTTCCAACTGCGCCATAGCCATCAAAATCATAATTTTCGATATCGGCGTATATAAAGATAAAAGCAGCCTTGCCATCAGTAGCTTTGAGTGAAGGCGCATTTCCGGCTGACCAATATGAAAGTGCACGCTTGATGCCTTTTGTCGCTGCAACTTCTTTCTCTAGCAATGCAGCCTCGGCAACTACTGCTGGATCGTCAACAGAGCGAGAACCTGCATCAACGACAAGAATTGCAACCGGATCCTGAACCTTAAATGTATCGGTAATGTAACTTGCAGCTTTTGCAGATTCGGAGTTGAGATCTGAATACCCGCCAGAATCGAGGTTGCTATTAAGAATAACTCCAGTGACACCGATACTGCCTGCAATGAGTATGGCAAAAATGTAGGTAATTAGGACGTATATACGGTGACCGACAATAAATGACCCAAGTCGCATAAACATGGCGTAAGTATGTACTATTAGATTCTTATGAGCGATTTATTTCCGTCCACAACAGAAGATGAACGCGATCCTCGTGAGGACATCGACACAAAACGTGACGAAGATATCAAAGCAGATGTTCCGCCCCATCACGAAGACTAGGGAGCTACCCCTCTACTCAGCGCTGGTAGTCGGCTGAGGTTTTGCTGAATCAGTTTTATAAAATCCCGAACCTTTAAATACAACACCAACACTTGAATATACCTTTCGAATCTCGCCCTTACATTCTGGGCAGACGGTTAACGCATCTTCGGAAAAGGATTGCACCGCTTCGAAGGCATGATCGCAGGCAATACACGCGTATTGATATGTAGGCATCGTCACATTCCCTTCGAAAATTCGAGATTCTTAATATTTAATCCCGCTTGGGGTAGATGCATAGTCTAAAGAAGTGAGATCATAGAAGCGAATTGAGGCGCAGGCTAGTGAGCTAGGAGGCATAGAGTGAAGAGCAGTGGCAAGGCGATACTCATATCCGCAGCTCTCATTACTTTCTTATTTGCCCCAGCTGCTCAAGCCAATACATTGGTTGCAACATCACCCATCGCCGGCTCCACGCTAAAGGCTGGTCCGAGTGCAATTACCATCACTACAGAATTTCCACTCTTAGATGAAGGTAATGAAATCGTAGTTACCGATCCAAATGGTAAGCGAGTCGATACTGGAATTCTCACCGTGCTTGGAACCGATGCCGTTGCAGAGATGAAACCACTTGAAACATCTGGACTTTATAAAGTTTCTTATCTCTTGCTTGCTGAGGCAGATATTCCACTCGAAGGTTCATATACATTTACATATTCAGCAGTTGTAATTTCTACACCATCAGCAAGTGCTGCACCGCAACCATCTGCTTCGGCAACAAGTGAACCAGTCGGAAGCAATTTTGGAACTAATCTCTTTGTCATATTTCTTCTCGGACTTTCCATTCTCGTACTTATTGGAATGGGTGCATACGCACGTAAGATCTTTAAAGAGAGATAGTCATGCTGCTTGAAGTGCTGCTGACACTCTCAAAATATCTCAGCTTTCTATCTAGCTTTGCCTTCGTGGGCCTATTGCTTGCGATGAGCCTTCTGACAGTCAATACAGAAGGAAACTTCTCCGCCAATTCTTTAGCTTTGAGAAGAAAAGCATCACTCATCGGATTAATCTGGTTCTTCTCATCCTTTAGCTACATTATCGCCACTCTTGCAGACATTCTGGGTGTCAGTTTTACAGATGCTCTTGATATAACGACCGTTCGCTCCTTTGTCTCTCAAATTCTCATTGGGCGCTACCTATTAGCTCAAACTCTTGCAGCATTTATTGTTGGTTACTTAATTCTGCGCGTGAAACGTGTAATTCCAACGCTCATTCTTCTTCTCATCTCTCTTGCCGCAATTGCTGCTCCAGCACTCGAAAGCCACTCCGCATCTGGTGGCTCGCACGCCCTTGCGACCGGGTCAATGCTCCTTCACGTCGCTGGATTAACTCTCTGGGCGGGCGGCCTCTTTGCACTGATATTTATTTCAGCTGAGGATCGCAAGTACGCAGTTCCACGATTTAGTGTGATGGCGCTGTGGGCAGCGATTGTTGTTGTGCTCAGCGGTTTGATAAATGCGTGGGCGCGTTTGAATTTCCGAGAAGCATGGGACACCACCTACGCACGCGTCATTATTCTCAAAACAATTCTGACGGGTGTTCTTTTATTTATGGGTTACCTACATCGCAAGAACTTATCTCTTCGGGAGAAGATTGATTGGCGTGCTCTGACTCGTTTGATCACCGCAGAAGTTGCTTTAATGGCAGGAGTAACTGCAATTGGAATCTGGCTATCTTTAAATGCAAGTCCAGATCGAGTAATCGAACCAGTAATTCCTGCTGCTCCTACCTTCTCGCGAATCCTTTGGGCATATGAGCCAGACATCTTCTTCATTGGAGTTCTTGTTCTCGCCGTTGCCCTCTATATCAAAGGTGTAGTCATTCTTAAAAAGCGCGGCGATGCTTGGCCAGTTGGTCGCACCATTGCATTTGCACTCGGCATCACTGGAATAGATTTCGCTACAAGTGGTGGTTTCGGTGTCTATGCGATGTACTCATTTGAATATCACATGATTGCTCATATGACACTTGGAATGATTGCACCCATTGGTCTGGTCTTGGGTGCACCGATCACTCTCGCGTTAAGGACTTTACCGCAGGGGAGAACAGCGACTGAGAACGGCCCACGAGCAATCCTTGTCGCACTACTACATTCACGTATTGGAACTCTCTTCACCAATCCAATTATTGCCCTCGCACTCTTTGATGGATCACTCTTTGTTCTCTACTTCACAGATCTCTTCGGAACTCTTATGGCTAGCCATGCCGGACACCTACTGATGAATATCCACTTCATCTTGGCTGGCTTCCTCTTTTTTATGATCATCATCGGTGTAGATCCAACTCCGCGTCGCATTCATCACTTGGTCCGAATTGTGATTCTTTTTGCAGCGATGGCAATACATGCCTTCTTCTCAATTTCTCTCCTGGCAACAACCACCTTGATCGATAAAGGTTTCTACTCCTCGCAGAACATTCCTTGGCTTGGCTCAGGGATTCTGGATGACCAACGTGCGGGCGGAAGCGTCAGTTGGGCAATGGGGGAAATTCCAATTATTCTTGCCCTGATTGCAACCTTTATTCTATGGATGCGTGATGATGCGAAAGAGACCCGACGCATTGATCGCAATGAAGAGCGTAAAGCTGCAATGGGTGAACCAGATGAACTTGCACAGTACAACGAGTACTTAAAAACATTAAATGCACGGGAAGAGAAGTAAATGACGAGCGATCTATTTACACTGCCAAGTGAGTATCAAGCGCTGCGCGAAAGTGTTCGCGCTTTGGCAGAGAAGGAGATCGCACCTCACGCCCACGCTGTTGATGAGGACCATCGTTTTCCGCAAGAAGCCTCAGATGCGCTTATCAGGGCAAATCTCCATGCAGCTCATGTGCCAGCTGAATTTGGTGGCGAAGGCGCGGATGCTCTAGCTGTTGTACTTATTATCGAAGAGGTTGCTCGTGTTTGTGCTTCATCATCACTCATCCCTGCAGTAAATAAATTAGGTTCACTGCCTTTGATGATCGGTGGGGATACAGAACAGAAGAAGCGCTGGCTTCCTGAACTGGCTAAAGGAAAAGGTTTTTCATACTGTCTCTCAGAATCAGAGGCGGGATCTGATGCAGCTGCGTTAAAGACTAAAGCAGAGAAGACATCCAATGGATGGCTTCTTAATGGAAGCAAGAAATGGATTTCAAATGCTGGAGTCTCTGAGTTTTATACAGTGATTGCTCAGACTGATCCAAGTAAAGGTTCTAAAGGAATAACTGCTTTCATCGTAGAGAAGTCAGATCCTGGAATTTCATTTGGAGCACCCGAGAAGAAGATGGGATTTAGAGGTTCACCTACGCGCGAGGTTTATTTCGATAATGTTGAAATCTTGGATGATCGCCGCATAGGTGAAGTCGGTAAAGGATTTTCAATTGCGATGGATACTTTGGATCACACACGAATCACGATTGCTGCCCAAGCTCTAGGTATTGCACAAGGTGCACTCGATGCAGCAGAGAAGTACTCGCACGAACGTAAACAATTTGGAAAAGAGATCTTTGAATTCCAAGCAATTCAATTCATTCTTGCTGATATGGCCATGAATATCGAGGCAGCTCGTCAATTAACCTACGCGGCAGCAGCAAAGAGTGAGCGCAACGACAAGGACCTCAAGTTCTTCTCAGCAGCCAGCAAAGCATTTGCCAGCGATGTTGCTATGAAGGTAACTACAGATGCCGTTCAAGTTTTAGGTGGTTATGGATATGTCTCTGATTACCCTGTTGAGCGCATGATGCGCGATGCTAAATTAACTCAGATCTATGAAGGCACCAATCAGGTGCAAAGAATTGTGATGGCTCGCAACATTCCTTAACTTAAGCGAACAACCATGTCGTAAGTCGCGTAAGCGTTTACCGGAATATCGTGCGTCTCGCGTGGTAGAGGTTGGCCAGATATTTCTTCAGGAAATATCAGCGCGATAGTCCAAGCGGCAAGATGAGCAAGTGCGCGATCATAAAATCCACCACCTTGTCCAAGACGATACCCATCACCATCAACTCGCAACGCTGGCACGATGACAACTTCAATCTGGTTGAGATCGATATAGGCAGGACCGATTGGCTCAAGAATTCTTCCGTGCTCCTTAAGACTTTGCTGATCTCCCTTCCAAAGGACCCATTCCAATCCAGGTTCACCATTTACTTCGATGATGCGCGGAAGCAGTAACTTTTTTCCAGCTGCAAGAATTGCCTGATTCAGTTCTGAAGTGTTGGGTTCATCACCATATGAAATGTAACTAGCGATAACTCTTGCCGATGAAATCTCTTGTGAATCAATCAGATACGAATAAGGAGTATTAACTGCATATTCACTTCGTTCGCGACGGTATCTTTTTCGAAGATCAGACTTTTCATTCTGAAAGTTCACGTCAATCCCCGAATTCAGTAGCTCGAACAAGTATGGTGAGATTATGGCAGAGCATGTGAAGGTTGATGAGTTCCTCTCATCCCTATTGGCCCTTTGCCGCCCACTTGAACCATTTGATATGCCACTTCTTGATGCCCATGGCGCAACCTTGGCCGCTGATGTCTTTGCCGGCGAGCGTTTAGTACTTAAAGAGGGAAGTCGCATTCGCTCTACTCAGATTGGATTGGCTGCATCTATCGGCCGCGACCACCTTCTCACTCGCCCACATCCACGGGTAGTAGTTCTCTCTGCCGGGCCAGATTTAGTTGAGCCCGGACAAACTCTCGGCGAAGATGAAGAGTACGAAACAAATTCGTGGTTATTAACAACGGCCGTCCGTGAAACAGGTGCTGTCGCTTATCGGGTTCATACAATTCCAGATGATGAAGAGGCGCTTAAAGATGTTATCGAGGATCAACTAGTCCGTGCAGATTTGATCATTATTAGCGGAGAACGTAACGATGATTCATTTGATCTGATTACTCGCACACTGAGCGGGATCGGTGAGATCACAACAATTGACCTAGCTATTGAATCAAGCGGCCGCCACAATTACGGAACGATCGGGCCAGATAAAGTTCCAGTAGTTACTCTTCCTGGTGATCCAATCGCCGCCTACATTTCATTTGAACTCTTCGTCCGCCCCATGATTCGAACGATGCTCGGTGCTTCCACCATTCATCGCCCAGCCGTGAAGGCAAAGTTGGAGAAGCAAGTAACCTCACCCGATAATCAACGTTCATATGTTCGAGGAATTTTGTCAGAGGATGGAAAGTCAATCACTCCGCTGGGTAAAGGTGATTCATCAGCCCAAGATGAGCAGACAACACTTTCAGACGCCAACGCTTTTATCGCAGTCCCAGAGAATGTGACTTCACTTGAAACCGGAGCAGAAGTCACCGTTGTCGTTCTCGAACGTCGATATATCTAGCTGCCATGTCATCACATCAATGGCCGATTCTTTTAAGTGATGGAGAGCTAGAACTTCGACCACTTCGTTTGCGTGATCGAATGAAGTGGAATCGAGTCCGCACCCAGAATCGTGATTGGTTGCAGCAGTGGGAAGCAACCTTGCCCACCGTGACAATCGGACCTTCGGCCACCATTCCCCAACTCCCGTCCTTTTTCTCAATGATTGCAACCTTTAATCGCGAGGCTCGAAATGGTCGCTCATTCTCATTTGTTATCTGGAAAGGCCCCAATCTCATTGGGCAGATCACGCTCGGTGGCGTGATTTACGGCGCTCTACGCGGTGGCCATATCGGTTATTGGATTGATAAAGAGTTTGCCAATCGTGGATATACGACTACAGCCATTGAAATTCTTACTCGCTTTGGATTCGATCAACTGGGATTGCACCGTATTGAGATCAACATTCGCCCAGAAAATGCACCTTCACGCAGAGTCGCCGAGAAAGCTGGCTATCTTCTCGAAGGTACGCGTGAGAGATATTTACATATTGATGGACAGTGGCGAGACCACGTGAGCTATGTAAAAGAGAACCCAACAGTCGAATAAAAAAGTGCGGATGAGCAAGGGGCAAATCCACAGATGTGAAGGGGCGACCCCTTAATCTTGGAACATCATGGCTTCTGGAATCATCTATCTAGCAATTATTGGCATGTGGGTTGCCTATTTTCTGCCACGCTGGATACATAGCCGTAACGAATTCACTGGCAAGAGTGCTCAGCGATATCGAAGCGCACTTGAAGTTGTTTCAGGGAGTGCAAGTCCACTTTCTGAAGTTGATCGATTGCGCGCACATCAACTCAAGTTAACCCGAAGAAGACTTTTCTTCTCACTTATTCTCACATCATTCGTACTGACATTGGTAGGTGCCCTTATGCAAGCTGTTACTTACTCACTCATCTTGTTACCTATTGCAGGATTCATTTTCTATCTTGCACAGGTGCGACATGACATCAACACTGAGAAAATTGCTAAGCGCCGTCGTGATGAGCTCCACCGTACAAACGCCGGCATCTCAACAACAAATCTCGTTGACGTTGTCACACCTAAAGCAACAACTGAACATTGGGTTCCGCTCGCTGAGCGAGAAATTTCTGGAGTTACTGTTCTGCCTAAGGGAAGTCAGAAAGCTGCCAGCGAATGGGATCCACAGAGCATTCCGGTTCCGACTTATGTGACTGCAGCTAAAGCTGTTCCATCTCGTCGCATCGTTGACTTAACAGAGCCAGGTAAGTGGAGTGAAGAGCAAGAACGTCTTGAGCGCGAAGCACTTGCAGCAGCAGCGCCATCTCGCGATGAAATCTTTGATCAGCAGTTGGCCGAAGAAGCGGTGACGCGACTTCGCGAAAACCGCGCTTCCAATGAGTAATCTGCGCTAAATCCAGCTCGGAAGCCACATACGCGCATACCAAGCATCGTATGTGATGACATCTCCCAGAAAGATTGGGAGAAAGTAGAGAAAGTTAAAGAAGACAAGTAATGCAAAAACTACGCTCGCGATAGTGCCCCATCTTTGATTCTGTGAGATAAACCAGCGTGCACAGTAGACAATCGCAAAGAGTAGAAATGGCTGAAAAACGATTGAATAGAAGGAAAATACTGTGCGATCTTGGAAAGCAAACCACGGTAGATAGCCAGCTGCCATTCCAACCACAATAATTGTAGAAGCTGGCTCCATCCTTCTCTTCACGATTGATTTAATCCAAAATCCAGCAACCACAAATACTGCAATCGCTCCGGCCCACCAGAGGAGCGGTGTACCCATAGCGAGAACTTCTTGTGAACAGGAATCTGCGCCGCACGTTTTTGGTGATTGATAGAAGAAGGATGTTGGCCGAGATTGAATCAGCCATGTCCAGGGATCTGCTTGATAAGAGTGCTTTTCACTTAAACCGGTATGAAAGCCGAGCATCTGCTGGTGATAATTAATAAATGAAGCAATCGGATTCGTTGAATGATCTTTACCCCAACCGCGATCTGAGATAAACCAACCAGCCCATGACGTTACATAAACCGCAACAGGCACTATTCCAAA
>Ga0209770_10001376_pt1 | contig 12643 bp, 15 predicted proteins | sample LauGreSu1BDMLBDD_2_FD_187572 | JGI IMG/M metagenome (GOLD analysis project Ga0209770, IMG submission 187572) | Freshwater lake microbial communities from Lake Michigan, USA - Su13.BD.MLB.DD (SPAdes) (version 2) | ecosystem: Environmental > Aquatic > Freshwater > Lake | place: Lake Michigan, USA...
AAGATGATATGAATCATCAGTTAACAGATGTGATGCAGGAATACCGACCTGAGCATGAAAGAATGATATGGGGCTTGGGTTTGGCGGGTAATGCGTTTAAGAAAGTGTATTACGACCCACACATGGAACGTCAAGTTTCTATGTTTATTCCAGCAGAAGACATCGTGGTTCCATACGGTGCTTCTAATCTACAAAGCTCCCCACGCGTGACACATGTGATGCGTAAGACCGAGAATGAAGTCAAGCGATTGCAGTTTGCAGGCTTTTATCGGGATGTTGAACTTGACACTCCTAGCGGAAGTTTAGACGAAGTAGAAAAGAAAATAGCGGAGAAGATGGGCTTTAGAGCTACATCGGACGACCGTTATAAGCTTTTAGAAATGCACGTAGACCTTGATCTGCCTGGCTATGAGGACAAGGAAGACGGAAAGATGACAGGTATTGCACTACCTTATGTCGTCACCATTGAAAAGGGCACACAGACTGTTCTGTCTATTCGTAGGAATTGGAGACCTGAAGATGAAACCAAACAAAAAAGGCAACACTTTGTACATTATGGCTATGTCCCTGGCTTTGGTTTTTATTGCTTCGGGTTTATTCATTTGGTTGGCGCCTTTGCTAAGTCGAGTACTTCTCTTATCCGACAACTCGTTGATGCAGGAACCTTATCGAATCTGCCAGGTGGCTTTAAGACCCGTGGACTGCGTGTTAAAGGCGACGACACCCCGATAAGCCCAGGAGAGTTCCGTGACGTTGATGTACCAAGTGGAGCGATCAAAGACAACTTAATGACCTTGCCATATAAAGAGCCAAGTCAGGTTTTGTATAGTTTACTTGGAACCATTGTCGAAGAAGGCAGACGCTTTGCATCGGCAGGGGATATGAAGGTTAGTGATATGAGCGCACAGGCTCCTGTGGGGACGACTCTGGCAATTTTGGAGAGAACCCTGAAGGTGATGAGTGCGGTTCAGTCAAGAGTCCACTATTCGATGAAGCAAGAGTTACGCTTGTTAAAGGAAATAATCCGTGACTATACGCCAGATGAATATAGCTACACCCCAGAGGAAGGTACGCCGAGGGCTAAAAAAGCGGACTACGACTTGGTTGATGTCATACCTGTCAGCGACCCAAATGCAGCGACAATGGCGCAGAAGATCGTACAGTACCAAGCAGTTCTCCAGTTGGCACAAGGGGCGCCGCAGATCTATAACCTTCCGCAGTTACATCGTCAGATGCTCGACGTCCTTGGTATCAGGAATGCACAAAAACTTATCCCGCTACAGGAAGATCAGAAGCCGAGGGACCCCGTTTCGGAAAACATGGATGCGATGCGCAATAAACCGCTAAAAGCGTTTATGTATCAGGATCACGATGCGCATTTGATGGCTCACAATAACTTCTTGCAGGACCCCACTACGGCAGCAATACTAGGGCAAAACCCCATGGCGCAGCAGATAACCGCTGCGATGCAAGCCCATATTGCGGAGCATTTTGGCTTTAAGTACCGTCAGCTTATTGAGCAGCAAGTTGGTGGTCCGATACCTTATGTTGATATGGACGATGATGAGGCGTCTCTGCCACAAGAGTATGAGCTAGAACTGTCTCGTTTGGTAGCTAAAGCTTCTCAGCAGTTACTTACACAGAACCAAGCTGCTGCAGCGCAACAAGAAGCCCAGCAACAGGCAGAAGATCCAATTATCCAGATGCAGATTAAAGAATTGGAGATTAAAGCCGCAGAACTACAACGCAAGATTGCAAAAGACACTAGCGATGTCCAGAACGAAAGAGAGCGTTTGTTGATTGAAAAACTGCGTATAGAAGGACAGTTAGAGCTTGAAGCGCATAAGTTAGGTGCCCAAATCGCCAAAGATAAAGACATAGCAGATCGTAAAGACTCGGTAGAGGGCACAAAAATGGGTATAGATATTGTCAAAGCTAAGGACCAAATCAAGACCCAAAAGCTGCAAATAGCCTCTCAATTAGCCATAGCGGAGAGTAATAAAGGAAGTAATAAAGCCGAGAAAGGCAACAAATGACAGGGTTAGAACTTTTAGTTAAACAGTTAGATGAAAAGACAGAACAGTTAAAAGAATCGGTAGTTATAGGTAATTTAGATCACGTTCAGTATCAAAGGCTTTGTGGAGAGATTAGAGGTCTGCTCCTTGCAAAGGGTTACGTATTAGACCTCAAAGACAAAATGGAGAACTCGGATGAGTGAAACAATCGATTTAGGTAAAGCAGTGGATTTGACGCAGCTGCTCGATAAATCAAATGAAGAAAAGGCAACACAACTCCCTAAACCCTCTGGCTATCGCATTCTGTGCGCTATTCCTGAGGTCGAGAAAGAGTTTGATAGTGGGATTTTAAAAGCAGACGAAACCCTAAGATATGACGAATTGTTGACGACCGTATTGTTCGTTATTGATTTAGGTCCAGATTGCTATAAAGACCCAACCCGTTTCCCAACTGGGGCTTGGTGTAAAAAAGGTGATTTTGTCCTTGTTAGACCTAACGCTGGCACTAGATTGGTTATTCACGGGCGCGAGTTCCGCATTATTAACGATGATTCTGTGGAAGGCGTAGTTGACGATCCCCGTGGCATTAAACGTAAATAAGGAGAATACGATATGGATAACTATAAGTTTCCTGATGAAGTAGATGACGTAAAAGATGAGGGTAAACCCGTAGAAGAAGTAGAAGCTAAGGGTAAACCCGTAGAAGAAGATAAGATTGAAATTGAAATTGAAGACGACACTCCCATCGAAGACAGGGGTCGTAGAGTCTCAAAGCCTGATTTCATTGAAAAGATCGAGAAAGACGAACTAGACCAATACTCTGAAGAGGCAAAGAGCAAAATTGATGCTTTTAGGAAGTTTTATCACGATGAGCGTAGAGAGAAAGAGAAAGCCTTACGAGAGCAACAAGAGGCGGTTCAAGTAGCTAAAAAGCTCTACGAAGAGATAAAACAGCTTAAAGGTAGGGTCAATTCTAGTGACGAAGCGGCAGTTAACTCCTTTAAAACGAGTGCTGAGCAAGAACTAGCAATGGCTAAAAAGGAATATAAAGAAGCCTATGACGCTGGAGATTCGGAAAAATTAGTCGAAGCACAGGATAAATTAACCTCTGCCAAGATGAAAATTGACAAAGCTTCTAGCTATGCTGAAAATATAAATCAGCGAAGGGCTTTACAAGAGCAAGAAAATGAAGTAAAAATACCTCAACAGACGGAAGCAGCGCCTGTCCGTGACCAAAAAGCTTCGGCTTGGCAAGAGCGTAACTCTTGGTTTGGTCAAGATGACGAAATGACAAGCCTAGCCTTAGGGCTTCACGAGAAGCTTGTCAAAGAAAACGGACTAGCATATGCGACCACTGACGAGTACTACAAGCGCATAGATGAAACTATGCGTAGGCGTTTTCCTGAAAATTTTCAGGATGAAAAAGTTGACGATGATAGAAACGATGAAAAGGTAGCGGCTCGTGTAAAACCGAGTACAGTTGTTGCCCCTGCGAGTAGAAGTACCTCTTCGAAGAAGATAAAATTGAATACGTCACAGTTATCGATAGCGAAGAAGTTAGGACTAACCCCAGAGCAATATGCCCGTGAACTTTTAAAAATGGAGGCTTAAATGCCAACAAACAGACTGCAAAGAGAAGTAGATAACCGTGAAGTAGCTGAGCGTCCTAAACAGTGGATGCCCCCCGATCTTCTCCCTGAGCCTGATAAACAGGCTGGTTATGCGTATCGTTGGATTCGTGTTTCAATGCTGGATAAGGCAGACCCACGCAATATCTCATCGAAATTGAGAGAAGGTTGGGAGCCTGTCACGTTGGAAGAACAACCCAAATTTAAACTGTTAGCTAATCCCAATGGTCAATTTAAAGACAATATTGAGATTGGCGGATTATTGCTTTGCAAGACTCCTGAAGAATTTGTTGCACAACGGAAAGCTCATTACGATAAGCTAACTGCCCAACAGACGGAGGCTGTAGACAATAATCTCATGCGCCAAAGCGACGCAAGGATGCCCCTCTTTAACGAGAGAAAGTCCTCGACTAGCTTTGGAAAAGGAACTTAATTTTTTAGGAGATTTAAATGGCTTATCCTATTATTGACGCCCCATACGGGCTGAAGCCTATTAATCTTATTGGTGGACAAGTATTTGCTGGATCGACTCGCAATATTCCGATTCAGTACGCATTTAACACTAATATTTTTTATGGCGATGTTGTAGGTATTGAGCGTGGTTTTGCCGTGCGTTGTTCTTTGACTCTAGGTAATGCCGCTACCCGTGGTCAGGCAGGTACTGGAGTTGTTGGTGTATTTTTAGGCTGTTCTTTCACTAACCCAGTAACCAAGCAAAAGCAGTTTACTCAATTTTGGCCCGCTGGTACTCTGGCTGGTGACGCAGTTGCTGTTGTAACTGACGACCCTGACACCTTGTTCCGCGTAGCTGCTGTTACTGCTCAAGGCGGTACCACCATTGGTTCTATCGCACGTATGGACATCGGTCAAAACGTTGAAGGCTCTGACTTGGCTGGTAACATCAATACTGGTAATTCGTCTAATGCTATCGTAGCTGGTACAGCAGCGAATACTTCAACTTTACCTTTACGTATTGTTGACGTTGTTCCTGACACAGCTATTGTTGCTACAGCGACTTTATCTAGTGGCGGTGGTAGTACAGCTTTAGTTTGTACTGGTCTTACAAGAGCGCTTCCACTTGGAACGGATGTTGCGTATTTAGCTGCTAATGGTCAATTAATTGGTACTGGCTCGCGTGTTTCAGCCGCTGTAACAGGCACTGGCTCACAAACTGTCAATATCAATTCTCAGGCTGTAACGGTTAATTCCCCGTTAGGTACTGCCTCTACAGCTATTACTATTCCAGCTAACAGCACTATGGTATTTACGATTTATCAAGAAGCGATTGTAAAATTCAATTTTGGTAATCATAGTTACTATAGCAATACTACCAACTCAGCTACAATATAAGGAGCTATAAATGGCTATTTCACGTGCACAACTACTGAAAGAGTTGCTCCCAGGCTTAAACGCTTTGTTTGGTTTGGAGTATGCTCGCTACGGTGAAGAACACAAAGAGATCTACGAAACTGAGACCTCTGAGCGTTCTTTTGAAGAAGAAACAAAACTGTCTGGATTCTCAGCTGCACCAGTCAAAAACGAAGGTTCTGCCATCGCTTATGACAATGCACAAGAGGCTTGGACAGCTCGCTACAACCACGAAACTATCGCCCTTGGCTTTAGCTTGACTGAAGAGGCAATTGAGGACAACCTCTATGATTCTTTAGCTGCTCGCTATACCAAAGGTCTGGCTCGTGCTATGTCTTATACCAAGCAGGTTAAAGCTGCTGCTGTATTGAATAACGGCTTCTCATCTGCCTACACAGGCGGTGACGGCGTTTCTCTTTTCAGCACTGCTCACCCATTGGTATCTGGCGGTACTAACAGCAACACCCCAGCTACCCAAGCTGATTTGAACGAAACTTCGTTGGAAAACGCAGTTATTCAGATCGCCGCTTGGACAGATGAGCGTGGTCTGTTGATCGCTGCCAAACCTAAGAAGCTGGTAATCCCACCCGCACTCATGTTCGTGGCAACTCGTTTGCTTGAGACTGAATTGCGTGTTGGTACCAACAATAACGACATCAATGCAATTAAGAACAACGGTTCGATTCCAGATGGTTACACTGTTAACCACTTCTTGACCGACACCAATGCATGGTTCTTGACCACTGATGTACCTAACGGTATGAAGCACTTTGTACGTACCCCATTGAGCAATTCGATGGACGGTGACTTTGACACTGGAAACGTGCGTTACAAGACCCGTGAGCGTTATAGCTTTGGTTGGTCTGACCCACTCGGAATGTATGGATCGAGCGGTTCAATCTAAAAGAAAGGGGGCCAAAAGCCCCCTTTTTTATTTGCTTTATTTATAATTTGGTGTAGTATTAAATTTATCTGGGTGATTACCTGTACTGGACTGCCCCAGCAGACGATGCAACGATTGGTACGGGGACTTTTGCATAAGGATTATTATCATGGCACGTAGCACATTTGAAGGCCCAATTCTATCGGGTGATGTTCGTTTTGGTCCACAACGTAACGTAGGTTACGCAGAATTAACTCAACAAGCTAATATCTTGTTAACTAATACAACCCCAAATACCATAGCCTATGGTGGCGCTTCTGGTCAATTTGTTGCCTCTAACGGCATTACCAATACAAACGGTACCGTATTTACCCCAGGTACTAACACACCAGCTACTATTACTCCTGATAGCGCATCAGCCCTTTATCGTGGTGTTGTTTTCTATATACCAGTAGGTAGCACAATTAAAAACGTATTTATTGACACCGTTGTACTTCCAACTAATGCTGGTGGTGCTCTTGCTAATATTTCGTGTTTTATCTCCAATACTTTTACTACTATACCTGGAATATTAGCTACTTCTGGATTCATAACCTCTACTGGTCGTATAACTGCAACTTATACTCCATCGCAACTTGCGTATGGAACTTCATTTGCTACCCCGCTAGATGTGCCAGGAACTAATGGAAATCCTGGTTTGTCTCAAGTTGTTATTACTATTGCTATGCAAGCAGCTGGTGGCTTGACTACTGTTAATGCTGGACAGCTTGTTCTTACTGTTAGTTATATACAAAATGATCCAAACATTGGTAGCGCAACTGCATATCCATACGGTAATTTTGACTAATTGATCCGAATTGGGGGGACTTCCCCCCTTTTTTAAAAATTTAAGGAGATATCATGTCAGGATGGACAGTAGTAGACACAGCAACTAATAAATCGTTGCCTGTAGGTGGCACACAAAATTCGGGTACAGGTGTTCCCTATATCGCGCCTGTACCTTGGGCACAAGACCCCGTACAGAAAATGCGGGTTTCAACACCTCAGTCGTTAGTTGATACAGACTTTGAATACGGTACCCAGCCTACCAAATGGGAATCTATTGCCCTTCAAAATAGCCGTCAAAGCTGTTATTACATACCGCAACAGCCTATAAACGTTACTTCTATTGTAGGTCTTAGCAATTCTCAGTGTACAGTAAACATTACGTTTACGGGTACTATTCCAAATAACTCGCCTATTTACATTCAAAACTCTCTACTCTCCACTATTAATGGTTGGGCGTGGGTTTATTCTGGTGGAACAAATACTACAGTTACAGCATTTATAGCCCCTCCACTAACTTTTGGTGCACTTAACATTGTTAACAGCGTCCAATACTTCCGTGCTGCACTAAGCTATGTTTATCTTGGTTATTTTTATTCTGGGTGCAGTATTCGGATTAGTAACATACAGATTCAAAGTGGTAACGTAACTTTAATTACTACTAATGAATCTCACGGTTTAAGTGCTGGCAGTCTTGTTTATCTAAACTCTGCTCGTATTTTTAATACTAGTAACCTTGGTGGAGGGTACATTGTTCAGTCAGTGCCTCAATATAATCAATTTTATATAACAACTAACGGTTTTACTAGTAACTTTGGTATTTCGTTTTTTAGCACAGAAACTCTTTTTGCTCGTCCAGCTGGTTATGTTGAGCCTCGTACTTTTGACGGTGGGGTAGCGTTTTCATCAGGCGCAGCAGTTCCTAATACACAGTTGATCCGTCAAACAAGACGTTATTTCCGCTATCAATCTGGTAAAGGTATGCAGTTTTCTACTGGTTCGTGTTTAAAACCAGCTTTGTTTGTAGATAATCTTAATAGTTTTGGCGGTGGTACTATTCAAGTTAATACTCGCTATAACCATAACTTAGTGGTTGGTACACGGATTCAAGTTCAGGGTGCTAACCAAGGTTACTATAACGGTACATTTACAGTTACCCAAATAATTTCGCCAACTATATTTTATTATGTAGCTTCTTCAGGTATCCCTGCTGGTATTGCGACAGGTCCTGGAATTAGAGTTACCCCGTTATCTTGGTATGGTTCTGTTAGCCGTCTTGGTATGTTTGACCAACAGAATGGTATGTTCTTTGAATACGACGGACAACAACTATACGTAGTTTTGCGCAATAGCATAAATCAAATTAGCGGTACTGTTCAAACATTTCAAGGTTTTGGACAAATTAATGGCACTGGAACACAGTTTACAACTCAACTGCAACCAGGTCAGTTTATCGTTATTCGTGGACAAACCTATCGTATAGTTGACATTAATAGTGATAATTTAATGTATATAAGCCCAGAGTATCGTGGACAATCAACTATTGACGCGCTTGTTTCTCAGACTATTGATTTAAGAATCCCACAGTCTCAATGGAATTTAGATAGATGCGATGGTACAGGTCCTTCTGGCTATAACCTTGATCTAACCCGTATGCAGATGTGGTATATCGACTACTCTTGGTATGGTGCTGGTTTTATTCGTTATGGACTTCGTGGTACTAACGGTCAAGTTACTTATGTACACCAAATTCAGAACAACAATAGACAGTTTGAAGCCTATATGCGTTCTGGTAACATGGGTGCTCACTATGAGTTATCTAGCCTTGGACCAGTAACATACCCAGTACAGCAGCTTGGAGCTAGTTCAGCGAATCTTACTTCAAATGTATCAAACACGGCTACTACCCTCCCAGTTAACTTCACTAGTTCATTTAACACTGGCGGCGGTATAGTACAAATTACTTCAGGGACTACTGAATATATTAGTTACTCTGGTATATCAGGGCTTAATCTAGTTGGCTGTGTTCGTGGTTTTGGTGGTACTAGGGCAAATGACTATCTTGCTGGAGACCTTGTTACTCCATCGTCAATACAACTAGCTGATGCAACGGGATTTCCTCCTTCTGGTACTATAAAAGTATCACAAGCATTTAACGTTATTGAGTATATAAATTATTCAGCTATAACAAGTAATGGTATTGCTTATGGTTTAACTAGAGGCGTTACTGGTGGTTTTCCAAGTGCGTTTAATTTCACTGGCGGTACACAAGTCTCTCTTGAACTAGCTTCTCCAGATGCTGTACCTTCTTTATCCCATTGGGGTTCATCTGTAATTATGGATGGTCGCTTTGATGATGATAAATCGTTAATTTTTAACTACGGTACCGCACCATTAACTACAAATACGTCTACTACTCAACTTACCCCAATTCTTGCTATCCGTGTTGCGCCATCTGCGGATAACGGTACTGTTGGTGTGCTTGGGGCAAGAGAAGTTATTAACCGTATGCAGTTACAGTTAGTTCAGTTAGGTATTTATGCAACTGGACCACTATTGGTTAACTTAGTTCTAAATGGATTTGCCACAAGCTTTAGTGGTCAGTTTACTTCGCCAATAACACAGGGTGTTGGAGCTTATACATCATCATTGGCTCAAATTGCTGTAAATAATTTTAACTTTGCACAGGTACAAGGTGGCGAGTCTGTATCAGCTGCGTTTACCAATACAAACGGTGAAACAACGCTAGACTTATCTCAGGTTCGTGATTTGGGTAACTCAATCATAGGTGGCGGTATAACTAACTCTGTACCAAATACTTATGCGGGTGTTTACCCAGACGGTCCAGATATTTTGTACGTGTGTGTAACTCCTTTGACAGCAACGGCTATTACAGTTAATGCTCGTTTGTCTTGGAAAGAAGCGCAGGCTTAATGTATGGCAAAGTCACCTGCTTGGACTCGCAAAGAAGGTAAGAACCCTGAAGGAGGCTTAAATGCCAAGGGCAGGGCGTCTTACAATGCAGCCAATCCTGGGAAACCAGGGCTAAAGCGTCCACAACCTGAAGGTGGCTCTAGACGTGATTCGTTCTGCGCCCGCATGAAGGGTATGAAGCGTAAGCTAACTTCCGCTAAAACCGCTAACGATCCAGACTCACGCATCAACAAGTCCCTACGGGCTTGGAACTGCAAAGAAGGCGGTTCGGTTCGTGGCGGTGGCTGCGAAGTCCGTGGAAAGACTAAAGGGAAGATGGTATGAAACTCGATAAAAATACTGCTAAAGATATAGGCGCATTTGTTGGACTGGGTGCTTCCGCGTTAGGTGCTGGCTATGCGGATTTACAACACACAAAATCTGTTTCTAAAAAAGAACGTGAAGCTAAAGAAGAAGCGGACAAAACTGAAGAATTAAAACGCAAAAAAGAAACGTCTGGTGGCGATTCAGAAACAAAAGCTACACCAAGAGCACACAAAACAGGCGGTATAGTTTCTTCTGCTTCCAAACGTGCAGACGGCTGCTGTATCAAAGGCAAGACCAAAGGTAAAATGGTATGAAACTTACAGGTCTCAATAAATCAATAACAAATGCACTTGGGAGACTAGCACCCAAATCTACACAACCAATTGCGAGTCAAGCACAGCAAAGCCCAACGAGGAGTCTTGCTGGTATGGGTGCTGCAATGAGAAGTGGTAGTGGCTTAACGCCAATGCCAGTTGCAAGTCAAAGTGGTAGTGCAACAGGTATTACCCCTCCACCTGGAGGTGCTGGTTTGGCATCTACGCCAGCACAGCAAATGCAAGGGTTATTACAAGGAAGGATGGGCAATGCAATGAGGGGTGGTAGGGCTTTAATACCAAATCCAGTTGCAAGTCAAACACAAACGCCAAGCCTAATGAGTGGATTTGGACAACCAATAGCAAGAGTCCCAGGTATGAAAAAAGGTGGTTCAGTTAAAAATAAAACTAGCAGTAAAACCTACAAATCTGGTGGTTCCGTATCATCTGCTTCCAAACGTGCTGATGGATGTGCAGTTAAAGGTAAGACCAAAGGGAAAATGGTATGAATGTGTTGGAACTTTGGACTGGCGGACTTACAATATTTATAGCGTTTATTGGGTACGTCATGCACGAAAAATTCAACGAACTAAAACGAATTGATATTCTATTAAATAAGACAAGAGAAGAGGTAGCCCGTGAAAACGTTACTAAAGCAGAAGTTAAAAACATTATGGAGCACATTGATGCTCGCTTTAACAAGCTTGAAAGCAAAATTGACCAACTTATTCAAAAGTAAATAATGCCAAGTACATCTAAAAAGCAACATAAATTCATGGCGGCGGTAGCTAAAAATCCATCGTTTGCCAAAAAAGTAGGAGTACCTTCTTCAGTTGGGGAGGAGTTTATGAAAGCCGATAAAGGCAAAACGTTTAAAAAAGGTGGAGCTATGAAACACGAAGATATTAAGATGGACAAGAAGGTTGTCAAAAAAGCCGTTGGTATGCACGATAAGCAACAGCACGGTGGTAAGAAAACTAATCTAACCACCCTCAAAAAAGGTGGTCTCGCTGCTGGGCATAAAGCCGCTGATGGCGTTGCTACTAAAGGCAAAACTAAAGCTACTATGATTAAGATGAATAAAGGCGGAGCTTGCTAATATGAAAAAGAAGATTCGTAAGTTTCAAGAAGGCGGTTTTAGCGCCGAACAAGAAGAATGGTTAGGCGGCGCTGATCGTACTGATCCGTACATCTTGGCTCGCATGCGTAGAGCAGTGCCCGACAAGAAACCTATGGCTTCTGAAATGGGGGATGATTCTCCAGCTGGCAAATCTGGGTATGGTGAAGAAAATGAATTACCGACCACTACTAGAGTTCCCAACGCTCCTACAAAGACTACCCCTGCTACTACTGCTGGAAAAACTCCAGTTAAAACTACGCCAAAACCGTCTTCTTATCAAGAAGAGAAAGCTCGTTTAGAGAAATTACAGAAACCGCTACAAGGTGTTTATCCTGAAGAGATGCTTATTGGTGGTGGCAGTTTAAAACTTCTAAAGGAAGCAGGTAAAAGACTAGCTAGTAAAATAGCTGGAAACCGTGAATTAAAAGAGTATGTAGTACCAAAACTGCCTGCTCCTTCTTCTGGTTCTGGTACCCCTGCTCTACCTTCGCCTACTCCAAAGCTGACTTACGATAAAGCTGGGGCACTAGCTAAAAAACGTGCAGAGCGAGCAGAAATGCGTGATGAGGCTATGCGTAGAGAAAATGCTGAGCGATACGGTATAACAGATACTGAAGCCCCTGGGTATGAGTCGTTACGTGGCGCGTTCATGCGTAAGGGCGGTAGAGTAAAAGCTAAGACCAAATCCTATAAATCTGGCGGTACAGTATCTTCGGCTTCTAAACGAGCAGATGGTATTGCTACCAAAGGCAAAACTCGTGGGAAGATGTGCTAAATGCCGATTGAGCCTGTAGACCCTTCTAAAAAGACTGGCGGTGATGGGCAGGAGAAGTATCCAGCCAAGCCAAAGCATGGTCCTGGAAAGTTTGACGAAATTCTAGAAAAAGCTGAGAAGGCTCAAAAGGCTAGGGATGAAATAAGCAAAATAGCAGGAGAGCAAAGGGAAAAAGTTAAAGCTGAAAGCCAACGTACCTATACGGAAAGACTGCAGGATATGGGTAGATTACCTAAACCTAGTGGCGCAGCTGGGGCAAAAATTGAGCTTGAAAAGGGCATGATGGGTAGTAATATACCAAAACCTAAGTTAAAAGCTGGTGGTACAGTATCTAGTGCCTCTAAACGGGCTGATGGATGTGCAGTTAAAGGTAAAACTAGAGGAAAAATGGTATGAGACCTAGTCGTGGTATGGGCGCTATAAACCCTTCTAAGATGCCTGGTGCTAAGAAAAAGGCGCGTAGAGACAACACTGA
>Ga0209770_10001381_pt1 | contig 12637 bp, 12 predicted proteins | sample LauGreSu1BDMLBDD_2_FD_187572 | JGI IMG/M metagenome (GOLD analysis project Ga0209770, IMG submission 187572) | Freshwater lake microbial communities from Lake Michigan, USA - Su13.BD.MLB.DD (SPAdes) (version 2) | ecosystem: Environmental > Aquatic > Freshwater > Lake | place: Lake Michigan, USA...
ATTGTGGGCCACCATCCAGCAGTTCCGCGCCCATTCGGAGAATGGGGCGTCGGGTTCGAGCCGGACCCACAAGGCCCGCCGGCTCAAGGCCCGCAACGAGTTTCGCCTGCGCGACCTGCTGACCCATCGCTTCATGGAACTGGTGGAGCACGACCTGCTGGGACCGGGCGAGTTCGACGCCCTGGTGGCGCGCATTGCCGCGCGGGAGGTCGACCCATACACCGCGGCTTCGGACATCCTGTTGCGGGCCCTGAGGCCTAAATCGTGATCAAAGCCGTCCTCGACCACCTTGGGATTGCCGTCAACGATCTGCCGGCGTCTCTCGCGTTCTTCCGCGACACGCTCGGCTTGCACCTGGAGACCAGCGAAGAGGTTAGGTCGCAGAAGGTGCGCGCGCACTTCTTGTCGGCCGGCCAGTCGTCGCTCGAACTGCTTGAAGCCACGGCCGCCGATTCGCCGATTGCCAGGTACCTCGAGAAGCGCGGCCCGGGCCTTCACCATGTCGCCTTACGCGTCGACGACCTCGCGGCGGCGCTGGCGCACCTCAAGGGGCGCGGCGTGCGGCTGATCGACGAGCGCCCGCGGCCCGGCGCCGAAGGCGCGCTGGTGGCCTTCATCCACCCCTCGGCCGCTCACGGCGTGCTCGTGGAGTTGAAGCAGCCGGCCCCGGCCGTGCCGCTGTTCCGCACCGTCGGCCGCCACGTGCTTGGCGACCTGGAATTGATCACGCTGTCGGATGGTTTCATCCGGCTCGACGGCGGCGCCATGTTCGGCACGGTCCCGCGCACGCTGTGGCAGAAGCGGCTGCCGCCCGACGATGCCAACCGCATTCCGCTCGGGATGCGGCCGCTGATCGTGAAGGGGGAGCAGACCCTGCTGATCGACGCGGGCTGCGGCGACAAGATGGATGCGAAGAATTCGGCCATCTACGGGCTGGACCGCAGCTACCACCTGGATCACTCGCTGGCCGAAGCCGGCCTGACCGTGGACGACATCGACATCGTGCTGGCCAGTCACCTGCACTTCGATCACGTCGGCGGGTTCACCAAGCTTGCGAACGACGGAGCGATCGTGCCGCGGTTCCCCAAGGCCCGCTACGTGGCGCATCGCGGCGAGTGGCACGACGCCACCCACCCCCACGAACGCAATCGGGCGAGCTATCTCCAGGAGAACTTCGTCCCGTTGCAGGACGCGGGCGTGCTCACGCTCGTGGACGAGGGTGCCGAGATCATGCCGGGCGTGAGCTTCCGTCACTCGGGTGGGCACACGCCCAATCACCAGGTGATCATGATCGCGTCGGGCGGCAAGACCGCCGTGTTCACGGCCGACATGTATCCGACCACGGTGCACATTCCCGATCCGTGGATCATGGGTTATGACCTGCATCCCATGGACACGCTGACCTTCAAGCGCGCCTTTGCCAAAGAGGCGGTGGCGAAGGAATACCTGCTGTTCTTCGAGCACGAGCCGTCGCTGGCGGCCGGCTACCTGCGCGAGAAGGACGGCAAGCGATTCGTCGAGCGAGTGATTTGAAGAAAAGTGAAAAGTGAAAAGTGAAAAGTAGGATGGCAGAGCGATGAGCGTGCGGATTGGAATCATCGGCGGCAGCGGCCTCTACGACATGGCCGAACTGACCGATCGCGAAGAGAAAGTGCTGACGACGCCGTTTGGCGAGCCGTCGGGACCCTACGTGCTGGCGACGTTGCGCGGCAAGCGGGTCGCCTTCCTGGCCCGGCATGGCGCCGGCCATCGCCTCACGCCCAGCGAGCTGAACTACCGGGCCAACATCTTCGGCATGAAGATGCTGGGCGTCGAGTGGATCATCTCGGCGAGCGCGGTGGGCAGCCTGCAGGAGCAGTATCGCCCGATGGACCTGGTGTTTCCGGATCAGTTCATCGACCGGACGTGCGGCCGCGTCAGCACGTTCTTCGGCAGCGGCGTGGTGGCCCACGTCGGCTTCGCGCATCCGTTCAGCCACCATCTGTCGGTGCTGGGCGCCGACGCCGCGGCCGCCGTCGGCGCGCGCGTGCACCGCGGCGGCACCTACGTATGCATGGAGGGCCCGCAGTTTTCCACGCTCGCCGAGTCGAAGCTGTACCGGACGTGGGGCGCCGACATCATCGGCATGACCAACCTGCAGGAAGCCAAGCTGGCGCGCGAGGCCGAAATCGCCTATTCGACGATGGCCCTGGTCACCGACTACGACTGCTGGCACGAGGATCACGACTCGGTGACCGTCGAGATGATCATCAGCAACCTGACGCACAATGCCAGGACGGCGCAGCAGGTCATCGCCAGGGTGGTGGAGCAGCTCGACGTCGAGCGGCGCGATCCGGCCCATAGCGCGCTGGCCACCGCCATCATCACCCGTCCCGACGCCATCCCGGAACAGACCCGGCGCGATCTTGCGCCCATCATCGGCAAGTACATCAAATGAAGCTCATCGTCACCGGTTCAGTCGCGTTCGATTACCTGATGTCGTTCCCCGGCAAGTTCACCGAGCACTTCCTGCCGGAGCACATGCACCGGGTGTCGCTCAGCTTCCTGGTCGACTCGATGGACAAGCGGCGCGGCGGCTGCGCGCCGAACATCGCTTACACCCTGGCGCTGCTGGGCGAGCGGCCGTACCTGATGGCCACCGCCGGGCAGGACGTCGGCGACTACAAGGCGTGGATGGAGGCGGCCAACATCGACACCTCGCTGCTGAAGGTGGTCGAGGGCAAGTTCTGCGCCTCGTTCTTCTGCAGCACCGACCAGTCGAGCAACCAGATTGCGTCGTTCTATACCGGCGCCATGGCGAACGCCGGCGAACTGTCGTTCCGCGGCGTTCCGGGCCTCGACAACGGCCTGGTGATCATCTCGCCGAACGATCCCGGCGCGATGGTGCAGTATGCGGAAGAGTGCGCGGCGATTGGCCTGCAGTACATCTGGGACCCCGGCCAGCAGTGCGCCCGCATGGAGGGCGACCAGCTCGCCGACGGCGTGAAGGGCGCCTTCATGGTGATCTGCAACGACTACGAGTTCGAGCTCATCCGCCAGAAGACCGGCATGAGCGAGGCCGACGTCCTGGTCCACGTGCCGCTGCTCGTGATCACCAAGGGCGAGAAGGGGTGCTCGATCTACACCCGCGGAGGCATTACCGACGTGGCGGCCGTGCCGCCGGCGCGGATCGAGGATCCCACCGGGGTGGGCGACGCCTTCCGGGGCGGGTTCATGAAGGGGCTGGCGATGGGCGTGCCGTTCACGGTGTGCGCCCAGCTCGGCAGCGTCGCCGCCACATACGCCCTCGAGCATCTCGGGGGCACCTCTCATGCGTATACTTGGAAAGAGTTTGTCGAGCGCTACGAACAGCACTTTGGACCTCTGCAGGCATAACACCATGATCCGTACCGTTTTCATCGCCACCGGCACGACCCTGGCCCTGACCCTCGGGGCCGCCGCCCTCCACGGGCAGGCGCCGCAGAAGACGACCAACAGCGCGGTCTACACTGCGGCGCAGGCCGAGCGCGGCAAGCAGGTGTTCGGCGAGAAGTGCACCACGTGCCACGAGCCGGCCCGCTTCAGCGGCGCCAACTTCCTGGATTCGTGGGACGGCAAGGTGCTGAAGGAAGTGTGGGACATCGCCAGCGGCACCATGCCCGAAGACAACCCCGGCAGCCTGAAGCCGCAGGAGTACGGCGACATCATCGCGTATTTCCTGCAGCTGAACGAGTATCCGGCCGGCGAGACCGAGCTGCCCGGCAACGCCGGCGCAATGGCCAACATCAAGGTCGAGAAGCCGAAAAAGTGACGGCCTGGGGCTTTCGTGCCGGCCGGAGCCTTGGCGTAGGCTGGGGAGTTGTGGCTTGGGCCTGCCTCGCCGTGGTACTGACCGCGGCCAGCCTCTCCGCTGGTGGAGGCAACCCTTCAGGGTTGCCTGCGCAGGCGCCCAGGTCCGTGAAGGCCGGCGTCTATACGGCCGCCCAGGCCGACCGCGGGCAGGCGCTGTTCCGCAGCCAGTGCGCGAGCTGCCACGCCCCGAATCGCTTCACCGACGACCTGTTCTACACGAGCTTTGCCGGCAAGCCCATGTGGGAGATGTACGACGTGATCAGCGACACCATGCCGGAAGACAAGCCCGCCAGCCTGAAGCCCGAAGAGTACGTCGATGTGATGGCCTACCTGTTGAAGCTGAATGACTTTCCCACCGGCAACACCGAGCTGCCGGTGGGCAAGGACGCGTTAAGCGCCATCCTGATGGAAAAGCCCTTCGACTAGCGCGGCGTGCCCGGGCACGCCGCGCGTCGCCCAGGGCAGGCCCTAGGACGAAACGCCGGCGGCCACGCGGGCGCGGGCGGCCGCGGTGATGCGAGCATACTTGGCTTGAATCAGCAGGTATTCCGTCTGCAGCAGCCTGACCTGCGCGTCGTTCAGTTCGGCCGATGTGATGACCCCGTTTTCATACGAGACCTGCGCGATCGTCACGCTCTCGCGTGCCATCTCGAGCGCCTTCTCCTGGGTCGCGACCACTTCCGCCGAGGCTTCGAGCGCCGTCCAGGCTGACTCGAGTTCGACTCGCGCGTTGTCGGTGGCGTAGCGCAGGCCGTGCTCGGCCTGGCGCATCTGCGACTGCGCCTGGCTGCGGCGGGCCGCCGCGCCCGGGGCCGCCAACAGCGGCACGTTCAAGGCGATGCCGAACGTATAACTCTGGTTGTCGCGCGACAGCAAGTCGTTGAGCGAGTCCTGCTGGTATTGCATGTTGCCGGTGAAGGCCAGGCTCGGCTTCCACTCGCCCTGGGCGAAGTGCGACGAAAATTCGGCCGCCCGCCGGCGGGCCGCAAACGCCTGGAGGTCGGGCCGCTTCGGCAGCTCGGCGTCAAGCACCGCGCGCGCCTGCCCCACCACCGGCTCGTCGAGCGAGCCCTCGAGCGTCAGCGGCTGCGTCTGCGGAAGCGACAGCACGCCGCGCAATTGCTGCAAGGCGCCATCGGCCAGCGCCTTGGCCTGGATGCGGCGGGCCCTGGCATTGGCCAGCTCCACTTCGGCCTGCAGCACGTCCAGCCGCGCCACCGTGCCCGCTTCGAACCGGGCCTTGGCCAGTTCGAGCTGCTTGATGCCGAGCTGCACCTGCTGGTCGGCCACGGCCACGCCGCGCTCGTTCATCAGCGCGGCATAAAAGGTCTCGACCACTCGGTATTCAATTTCCTGGCGGGTGCGCTCCAACTCCAGCTTCGACGCGTCCAGCGACGAGGCGCTGATGCCGTAGGCGTTGTTCAGCCGGCCGCCGGTGTAAAGGGGTTGTGTGATGAACAGCTGCAGGCTGTTCTCGCGGCTGAACGCGGCCTGGAACGTCTGCTCGTTGGGCCCAAACACGCCCGCCGGAATGCGGATCACGGGGAAGCGCTGCGACGGGAGGTAGTTGTAGCCGAGGTTGATCTGCGGCAGGAAGTTGGTCTTGGTCTCCTGCACCCGCGCCTGGGTCTCAACCACCTTCTCCTGTGCCACCTTCAGGCCTTCGTTGGCCGAGAGCGCCCGTTCCAGTGCCTGGTTGAAGCTCAACGTGAGGGGACCCGCGGGCGCCTGCCCGCCGGCGCGGCCGGAGGCCGCTTCCATCTTCGCTGAAGCTACGACGGACGAGTCGGCGAGGTCTCGACGTAGCCCGTTCGTTTGTTCGCGAGCGGAGTCGGAAGCAAATGCGCTCGTCGCCGACAGCAGCCAGCCGACCATGGCCACGAGCAGCACCACCCCGGCCACCCGCACGGCCTGCGGCACCCGGGCCTCGGGCTCGGCGCGCCAGGCCTTGACCCGCTCGACCATCCGGGCGAGCAGCAGGTAGGCGACCGGCACCACGACCAGGGTCAGCAGCGTCGAGGTGATCAGGCCGCCGATGGTGGCAATCGAGATGGGCGCGCGGAAGTCGCTGCCCTCGCCGCGGCCCATGGCCGACGGCATCATGCCGAGGATCATGGCAATGGTGGTCATGAGGATCGGCCGCAGGCGAATCGGCCCGGCCTTGAGGATGGCGTCCTTCACGCTCATGCCCTCGCGCACGTACTGGTTGGTCAGGTCCACGAGCAGGATGGCGTTTTTGGTCACCAGGCCCATCAACATCACCACGCCGATCATCGCCGGCATGCCTAAATTCTTGCCGGTGAGCAGGATGGCGAGCAGCGCCCCGACCAGCGCCAGCGGCAGCGAGATCATGATCAGGAAGGGCTCGAGGAACGACTCGAACTGCGACGCCAGCACGATGTAGATGAAGGCCACCGCCAGGAGCAGCGCCAGGCCCATCGCCGCCGCTGACTCCTGCATCATCTCGACGTCGCCGGCAAAGCCCCACTGGAAGCCCGGCGGCAGGGTGATGCTCTCCATCACTTTCGCCACGTCGGCGGTCACGTCGCCGAGCGGCCGGTCGGTGAGCTCGATGCCGATCTTGGCCTGCCGCACGCGCTGTTCGCGATCGATGTTGGCCGGGCCCACTTCCGGCTCCAGCCGGACGATGTCGCGGGCGCGGACCACGGCGCCGGTCGGCGAGTAAAGCGGCGTCCGCGCAATCGCCGCGAAGTCGTTGCGGAACTCGGGCGCCAGCCGCACCCGGATGTCGTACTCCTTGTCGTCCTCGCGCAGCCGCGTCGGGACCACGCCTTCGACCATGCCCCGCAGCTGCATGGCGACCGTGCCGACGTCAAAGCCGAGGTCGGCGGCGAGCTCGCGGTTGACGCGGGCCGCCATCTCCGGCTGGCCGGTCTCGAGCGAGCTGTCGACGTCGACCGCGCCCGGCACCGCCTTGACCCGGGCGACGATCTCCTCGTTCAGGCGCTGCAGCTCGGCCATGTCGTCGCCGCGCACAAACACGTTGAGCGGCGCCTCGGCCGGCGCGCCCTGCATGAACTCCGGGTCGGCGACCGTGAGCTTCAGCAGCGGAATGGCCTTGAGCCGCGTTCGCATGTCGTCCTTCAAGGCCAGCAGCCCGCGCTCACGCTCGTGTTTCTTGCCGGCCTTGACGCGCAGGGCCGCCTTCATGGGATTGCCCTCGACCCCCACCGCCGAGAAGATTTGCCGCACCTCGGGCATGGCCTTGACCGTCGCCTCGACCGCGGCGACGTACGCCACCGTCTGCTCGAACGACGTGCCCGGCGGCACTTCGACATTGACGACGAACTCGCCGCGGTCTTCCACCGGCACGAACTCGGTCCCGATGATGCCGAGCGTCGACATGCTGGCGAAGAACACGACGGTCGCGGTGGCGACAATCTTCCACGGGTGTTCGACCGCCCAGCCAAGCAGGCGGTGATACTGCCGGTCGAGCCGGTCGTAATAGCCACCCACGCCCTCGAGAAAGCGGCCGAAACGCGTGCGCGTCCGCTCTTCGAGCGGGATGAACCGCACGAAGCGCGACGACAGCATCGGGTCGAGCGTGAAGGCCACCAGCAGCGAAATGGCGACGGCAAAAGCAATGGTCAGCGCAAACGACTTGAAGAACTGGCCGACCAGCCCGGTCATGAAACCGACCGGCAGGAACACGGCGAGGATCGTGAAGGTGGTGGCCATGACGGCCAGGCCAATTTCGGCGGTGCCGCGCTGGGCCGCCGTCACCGGGTCCTCGCCGTGCTCCATATGGCGATAGATGTTCTCGCGCACCACCACCGCGTCGTCGATCAGGATGCCGATGACGAGCGACAGTGCCATCAACGTCATCATGTTGATGGTGAAGCCGACGATGTACATGAAGAAGAACGTGGCGATGACCGACGTCGGCAGGGCCAGCGCGGTGATCAGCGTCGAGCGCCAGTCGCGCATGAACACGAAGATCACCAGCACCGCCATGATGCCGCCGAAGATGATGTGGCCGCGCACGTCGCTGACGTTCTCCTTGATCATCTCGGCGTCGGTGTGCACGGTCTTGATCTGCAGCGCCGGGAAGCCGGGCGCCGCCTTCGCCAGCGCCGCGTCGATCTTGTCCTGGACGTCCACGGTGTTGGCGCCGGACTGCTTGCGCACCGAGAACGACACGGCGTCGGCGCCGTCCAGGCGGGTGGTCGACAGGCGGTCCTCGTAGCCGTCAACGACGACGCCGACGTCCTTGACGCGGACGGTCGAGCCGCCGGCCGACCGCAGGATCACGTTTTCGATTTCCGCCGCCGAGGCATACTGGCCCTCCGTGCGCAGCGACACGGCCTTGCCGTCGCGCTTGATCTGCCCGCCTGGGACGTCCAGGTTGTCGGCGGCCAGCTTGGCGGCGACCTCGGTCAGCGGCAGGTTGAGCGCCTCGAGCCGGCGCGGGTCGAGATCCACGTGCAGTTCTCGCACCTCGCCGCCGTTGACTTCCACGGCCGCCACGCCGTCAATCTGGCCGAGCAGCGGCTTGAGGTCGTCCTCGACCATGCGGCGCGTGACGTCCGACGGCAGGTTCGAGCCGACCGCGTAGGTGGCGATCGGCAGCGCGGCCACGTCGAACCGCTGGATGGTGGGATCCTTGATCTGCTCCGGCAGCCGTTCGCGGATGGCGGCCACCTTCTCGCGCACCTCGGCGGCGGCGGCTTGCGGATCGACCTCCAGGCGCAGCTCGATGCCGACGCGCGAGAAGCCCTCGGTCGAGGTCGAAACCACGCGCTTGACGCCGGCAATGCCGGCCACCGCGTCTTCGACCGGCCGCGTCACCAGCGTCTCGACCTCCTCGGGGCCGGCCCCGGGATACACAATCGACACGTTGACGAACGGGAAGTTGACCTCGGGGAAGAGGTCGATGCCCAGGCGCGTCATCGAGACCGCGCCCAGCACCATGAAACTCATGATGACCATCGTCGCAAAGACGGGCCGCTTGATGGATGTGTCAGATATCCACATGATTCAGCTCTGAACTCGCAAGAAAACTTTCAACTTTCAACTTTCAACCTACTTGGTGGCGATGCCGCGGACCTTCGCGCCGGCCGGCAGCTGGCGGCGCGCGTCGGCCATCACGGTGTCGCCGGCCGCCAGCCCGGTCAGGATCTGCACGCGGCTGCCATCCGACAGGCCTTCCGTGACGACCACCGTCGACAGGGTGTCGCCCTGGACCTTCTGCACCACGCGAGCGCCGTTTTGCGTCATCACCGCATCCTTCGGCACCAGCACCGCGTTGGTGGCGGTGGCTTCGACGATGCGGGCCGTCGCGTACATGCCCGAGAGCAAGGCGCGGTTGGCGTTGGGGACCCGCACGTCAACCTTGAAGTGACGGTTGCGCTCGTCGACCTCGGGGGCAATGGCGGCCAGCTGGCCCTCGTAGGCCTGGCCCGGCTTGGCCTGCACCGCGACGGTGGCCTTCATGCCCACGCGCATGCGGCCGGCCTCGAGTTCCGAGACGCCGGCTTCGAGCTTCATCTGCCGCATGTCGGCGACGACCACGACCGGCTTGTCGCCGGGAATGGCGCCGGCGTCGTAATTGCGCTCGACCACGTAGCCGGTGACGGGCGACGTAACGGTGGCGTTCTTCTGCACCTCGCGGGCCCGGCGCAGCGCCGCTTCCGCTTGCGCCAGGTTGGCGGCGGCGAGGTCCCGCTGGGCGACGGCCGAGCGGTGCGCGGTCTGGGCGCCGTCGAGGCGCTGGCGGGGCAGGGCACCCTTGTCGAACAGGTTCTTGGCGCGGTCGTACTCCAGCACGGCGCTGGCCAGGGCGGCCTCGGCGTTTTCGAGCGCGGCCTTGCCGACCGCGACCGAGGCGACGGCGGCGTCGGCCTGCGCGTCGATCTCGCGGCGGTCGATGGTGGCAATGGTCTGGCCCATGGTGACCGCGTCGCCGATGTCGACCATCATCCGTTCGATGGTGCCCGGCAGCTTGGGCTTGATGGCCACGCGGCTGAGCGGGGTCAGCGTCCCCGAGATTTCCAGCGCCGACTCCACCGTGCCGGTGGCCGCCGTGACGGTTGTGATATCGACCACCGCCGGCGCCGGCGTCGTGTTTTCCGGCGCGGCCTGGGTCGTGGTCGAGGCGCCACAGCCGGCGGCAATGAGCGACGAACCAAGGAACCAAACGGCAACGGCGAGTCGGACGTGGGGCACACTACGCTTCATGACGGGTCGCTCCAGCAGGCACAGGTGCGCCCGCGTTCTCTTCTTCAACACACTTGCAAGACACAAAGGTCGTGGCCACGCCGGCCTGCATGCCGGTGATGGCCGCGTTCAAGACGTCGCGCGCGAGCGCGTCGTAGTCCTCGCCCGAGGCCAGGCGATGGCGGATGCCGACGACGGCGGGGCCAATCAGGCCGGCCCACAGCATGTGCATTGCCGCGTTGGCGTTGAGGCTGGCCGGGAACGCCCCGGCGTCAATGGCCCGCTGAATGCCGGCGACGGCGTTGTTCAGCAGTTGCTGGAGAAATTCGAAGCCGTCCCATTGCTGCGTGATGCGCGGCACGGAGCGGTCCACGAACATCAGCAGGAAGTACTCCGGCTGCTCCTTCGAGAACTCGTAAAACGCCCACCAGCACGCGCGGACGTCGGCCAGCGGATCGCCCGTCCCCATGGCGGCGTGGACCTTGGCGTCGAGGCGGTGAAACCCTTCCTTGGCAAGGGCGAGGAAGATGTCGTCCTTGCTCGGGAAGTAGCTGTAGATCGCCGCCGGGCTGTATTCGATTCGTTCGGCAATCTTGCGGATGGAGACGCTCTGGTAGCCTTCGGCCAGGAAGAGCTCCCGGGCAGCGTCGAGGATGGAGTCAGTAACGGCTTGCCGTTCGCGGTCGCGACGTTGGTCAATACCCATGTGAACAGTGTTCAGTCTTCTAATGGTGTTAGACGCCGGTGGGGTCTGGCAAGTTCCAAATTTCACAAGCCTGTCCGATTTAGTGGTAAAACAGGAAAAATTGGCTAATTCCTGGTCATTTCTCACCGCGTTTGCCTATTTCGCCGGGTCGGTGGTCTGCCACCAAATCCCCGAGCGGTCGTTTCTGACCGCCGGCCGGCAGTGGCCCGTGTGCGCCCGCTGCGCCGGCCTGTACCTGGGCGTGGCCGCCGGTTTTGCCGCCTGGCTGGTGCTGCGCCGACTGACCGCCCGCCGCGTCGCGGTGCGGACCTGGCTGGCGGTGTTGGCCGTCATGGCGGCGCCAACGGCGGTGTCGTGGGTCACCGGCGTGATGGGGGCGTGGGATGGCACCAACGCCATCCGCTTCGTGCTGGCCGCGCCGCTCGGCCTGGCCGTGGGCGCGATCGCCGCGTCGGTCGCGGCAAAAGACCTGAGGTAAACTCGCAGTCGTGCCGCCACCGGTTGTGTGTGTTGTTTCGTGGCTCGTGCCGGGGGCCGGTCACCTGATGCAAGGGCGCCGGCAGAAAGGCGTGACCTTCCTGGTCGCGCTGCCCGTCATGTTCGCCATTGGCCTTGCCCTCAGCGGGCGGCTGTTCCCGTTCGTGTTCTCGGAGCCCCTCGTCGGCCTGGCCGCGCTGGCCAACGTCGGCATGGGCGTGCCCTATTTCATCGCGTCGGCCCTGGGGCTGGGGCAGGGCGTAGTGACCGCGGCGTCGTACGAGTACGGCAACGCCTTCCTGATTGTCTCGGGCCTCTTGAACACGCTGGTCGTGATCGACGCCTACGACATTCGCCTGGGCCGTAAGTAATGACCAGTCATTTCGGCTTGCTGGTGTTGTTCGCGTTCTTTGTCTCGCTGGTCTTTGCCGTGATCGCCAAGGACACCCCGAAAGAGCAGGCCCGGCTCGCGCTGTCGCTGATGGGGAGCTTTCTCGGCGCCGCCGTCGTGCTGGGCTGGCTGATGCGCATTCTGCCGCTTTGATCCAGCTCTGGGCCCCCGTCGTGGTCTACATGGCCGCCCTGTTCTACGGCGCATCGATGGCGTCGGTGCCAGGGCCGGTCGGCAACTGGTTTTCCGACACCATTCTTCACTCGGCCGGGTATTTCGTGTTGGGCCTGGTGACGCTGCGGGCGGTGGCGCGCGGGCGGTGGGCCGGCGTCACGGCGGCCGCGGCGGCAGTCGCCTGGGTGATCTCCCTTGTGCATGGCGCCGCCGTGGAGTGGATGCAGATGTACATCCCCACCCGGATGGCCGAATGGCGTGATTTGGCCAACGACGGCATTGGCGCCGCGGTTGCCCTGGGCGCGGCGTGGGCGTGGGGTATCATGAGGAGTACCTCGCGGGCCGATTGACGCCCGCGCACAGGGCTCTCCAATGACCTTTGACAACCTCCTGCTTGCCCGTGACGGCGCCGTCGCCGTCGTGACCCTCAACCGGCCCAAAGTCCTCAACGCGCTCAACAATCAGACGCTGACCGAACTGGCCTCGTGCCTGGCGGCCCTCAAGGCCGACGACACTGTGCGCGCCATCATCCTCACGGGCGCCGGCGAGAAGTCGTTTGTGGCCGGCGCCGACATCAATGAGCTGGCGGCGCTGTCGCCGGTCGAAGGCCAGGGGCACGCGCGGCGCGGCCAGTTGATTTTCGATGCCGTCGAACAGATGGGCAAGCCCGTGATCGCCGCGATCAACGGCTTCGCGCTCGGTGGCGGCTGCGAACTGGCCATGGCCTGCACCATGCGGATCGCCGCCGACACCGCACGATTCGGCCAGCCTGAGATCAACCTCGGCCTGCTGCCGGGTTATGCCGGTAGCCAGCGGTTGCCGCGCCTGGTGGGCAAGGGCATCGCCATGGAGATCCTGCTCACCGGCGACATGGTCATCGC
>Ga0209770_10001383_pt1 | contig 12622 bp, 6 predicted proteins | sample LauGreSu1BDMLBDD_2_FD_187572 | JGI IMG/M metagenome (GOLD analysis project Ga0209770, IMG submission 187572) | Freshwater lake microbial communities from Lake Michigan, USA - Su13.BD.MLB.DD (SPAdes) (version 2) | ecosystem: Environmental > Aquatic > Freshwater > Lake | place: Lake Michigan, USA...
ACAATGCATTTTTGCGAAGCACATGTGTATTGCATAAATGAACAAGGCGATGAAGAATTGATTGCTCATGCAACAACAACAATGGCTATCATCAAACCCGTTATAAAAGGGTGAACATGCAAGATCAAAAAGACTTCACTCCCACTTTGGGTCTCATAACAACTGTTTCCATTATTGTTGGAGGAGTGATTGGTAGCGGAATATTCAAAAAGCCTGCCAGCATGGCTTCACAACTCGGCTCTCCTGAATTACTCATCGGTATTTGGGTCTTGGCAGGTGTATTGACATTATTCGGGGCATTGACAAATGCTGAGATAGCCGGCATGATACCGAAAACCGGCGGTCAATATGAATTTTTCCGAATGATGTATGGAGAATTCACAGCATATCTCTATGGTTGGTCAATGTTTAGCGTCGTGCAAACCGCCTCCATAGCATCCATAACATTCATATTCGCCGATTCTGTCCATTCCATATATCCTTTACCTCAATTGTCACCCGATCTTGAAGCCTGGTCATTGCATCTTCCTTTGATAGGGTCCATCTTTCCATTGAAGGATTTTGGCACCAAGATTCTGACTATCGTGGCCATTCTCTTTCTTACATTCATCAATTATCGAGGGGTCTCATTGGGTGGAACTGTACAAGTCATGTTCACTGCTCTCAAAGTATTGGCATTGCTATTCATCGTAGGAATGGCTTTTTTGATTGGTAATGGAAGCATGATGAATTTCTCTCAGGACATCATCTTGTCAAATGGTACAAGCGCCATACCACAAGATTGGTCATTGATTTCAGCTATCATCATGGCTTTATCAGGAGCTTTTTGGGCATATGATGGCTGGAATAATATCACTTATATAGCAGGTGAAGTAAAGAATCCTTCCAAGACAATACCTCGAGGATTATTCCTAGGCATGATGATCATCATCACTGTCTATGTGCTGATCAATCTCGCATATCTCTATATTCTTCCAATCGATGCAATGTCTCAATCCTCACTGGTTGCAGTCGATGTGGTTAAAGGAATTTTCTCTTCGATCAATCCTGCATTGGCATCTTTTGCAACAGGATTCATTGCCATCGCGATCATGATTTCAACCTTCGGTGCATCAAATGGAACAATACTCGTGAGTTCCAGAGTGTATTATGCAATGGCCAAACAAGGATTGTTTTTCCGATCAATGGGCAATGTACATCCGACCTTTAAAACTCCAGGCAATGCTTTGATCATTCAAGGTATTTGGTCATCCGTATTGGTATTCAGTGGTACCTTCGACACTCTCACCGACATGTTGATTTTTGTCTCCTGGATTTTCTATGCCATGGGCGCATTCGGTGTTTTTGTATTGCGCAAAAAAATGCCCAATCATCCAAGACCTTACAAAGTATGGGGATATCCATTTGTGCCGGCCATATTTGTGCTATTTGCGATTGGATTTGTACTCTATACATTATACAATGACATTGCGATGTATGCTGAAGGAACAATGCCGATCATCAATTCCGTTTTTGGTTTGGTGCTCGTCGCACTTGGAATACCGTTTTATCTGTATTTTCGCAAACAACAGTTCAATACATCTTCTGAATGACCATGAATACTACACTCTCGGTCTACTTTGGTTCTGAACGCACTTATATCGCACTTCTCAATACTGCAAGAGAGGGAATGGAAGTATTGCATGTGAATGCATTTCCGCAAACACTGCGCAATGAAGATGATATCCAGATTCTATCCCAAATCATAAGCAAAGAGCTTGCACCGTATTTTGGGATGGTTCAAATGGTGAATTTCAGCATTCCCATTGAAAAGGTCTATATCTATCAAGTCCCTAATGCAGATCTATCCCGTAAATCGGAAATCAAAGCTTTATTGAATGAAGAGATTCAGCAAGTAGAACCGGAAAAGACTGCGGATGACTTTTCAATCATGCTCATTCCGGGTCATGCAACCGAAGATGGCTCAAAGCATATGTTGGCAATCATGACTGATCTCGCTTTGATTGACATGTGTAAGAAGTGTTTTAGCTCTTTTAAAGTCCCCATCAAGTTCACTCAGAACAGCCAATTCTCTGCACATTCTGCGTGCATGATGAATTATCCTGAATTTGCAAATAAGACCATTGCGATTTTAGGCGTTCAAGAACGCTTCATAGATGTGAGTGTTCTCAGTGAAGGAAATCTTGCATTTTATTCTCTCTATGGAATTCCGGAACAAGATGATTTTGGCTCTGTATGTGCAAAGATTCTGACTTCCGTACTTCCTCAGTATCTACCCTCTCCCGATCTTGCCTTGCTCTATGGCGAAGGTTTACGTAAAGATTTGCTTGATACATTATCACATGCCGTGACAATAGACACAATGCGATTCAATGCTTTTCGTGGTCTACTCTCCACCACTTCCCTTGGCATTAGTGCCATTGCATTATGCAATAAAGCAGCCCATGTTTTTCCACCGGCTATTGGGGCAAGTCTTAAACCACTTCAAGAGAAAGAAATCGTTTATCTATAATGCTTTCCATCTGATGGAAGGTGATATATGATGCATGTCATCCTTCAGCATTTCATAAGAAACATACATTCTTTGTGAAAGCTGTGCGAATTTCATGCTTCCCTTCATTGCCAAATCACTTCATTTGACTGTTACAATCTCAATTCCTTGAATTTCATGAATGGGGAAATAGAAAAGTCTATTGTGCTAAAATCATTGCACAAATCAAGAAAAAACTCAAAGAATATCTCATGATTTGAATCAAAATGTGACGAATCGTAGTTTGCAGTGTTATTGAATCACATATTCCACCATCAATCGGTCAAAATCTATGAAGTTCTTATCGTACTTCTTCACAATTATTGTTCTGTTTTCATTTCATGCTGTTGCACAACCCACAAGATTTGAATCTCGAGGAATGGGCGGTGGAACCACATTCCATTCATTGTCGATTGCACCAACAATCCCATATACAGTTCGCGTTTCTGGTTCAGCATCCCAGATGTTTTCCAGTACTGATCTTGGCATATCATGGAATGCATATCCACATGCAACTATAGCCGGTGGAAGTTCTGCAGGCAATGTGACATTCACTTCGAATGCGCAGATTCTCTATGCAATCTCCGAGAAAGACGGAGACTATATTCCCGTTCGTTCCAGTGATGGCGGAAGAAGTTGGAACCCTATCAATGATCCAACCTTTGGTGGCGCATATTATATTCATGCGGATCCTGCTTCAACAAATAGACTGATTGTTTCGGATTATACCGATGCCTACTTTTCATCGGATGGCGGAGCAAATTGGACGATTGCAATCAGTGAAATCTCCGATGGAGCTGATGGATGCTATATTGCAGGCGTTTTGTTTGATGGCACCTATATCATGATTGCCACACAAGCAGGGATCTATACTTCGGATGATGATGGCCTTACATTCATCAAAGATTCTTTTTATGAATTTCCAAAAGAAACCGGTATCATATCATTTACTTATGGGGCAAGTGGGAATCTCTATCGTTTGGCTTGCTTGACAGGTCCGATTGAGATGCTCTATCCCGGTATCGAACCCGATGAAATAACCGCATATGATGAACTCTATGTCATGGATGTGATCAATGGTCAATCAGGAGATTGGATCTCTCGAAAGTCTGCTTTGCCCGGAACATTTTTACCTAATCATCTGGGCATGTCAATAAATGATCCATCGCGATTATATCTAGCCGGATCAAATGAGATGAATGAACCAATGATTTTGCGTTCAATTAATGGTGGAAATGCATTTACTTCAGTCTTCAAGACCGGAAACAATGCAAATATCGCAAGTGGTTGGATTGGTTCAGGTAGTGCATGGGATTGGTCTTATGCGGGAACGGCAATGACATTTTCAGTGTCTTCAAAAAATCCTCAAATCCTTGCAATGGGTGATTATGCATCGCTTCATATCAGTACAAATGGAGGTGATTCCTGGAAACAAGCATATCTCAGAACAGCAGATGAGAATCCCCAGAATACGGTAATTCCTCAATCTTCAACATATCAATCCAATGGATTGGAGAATTCAACGGTACATGATATTCTCTATGCAGATTCAACAATCGTATTGGCGGGAATTGATGCAGGTGGAATCATTCGATCAATTGACAATGGAATTTCATGGAAGAAGATCAGCATTCCCGCAAAATTTTCTACCTGTTATGATTTTGAGATATCCGATGGAATCATCTATGCCGCAGTATCTTCCCTCTCTTCATTATACTCTATTGGAAAAGTGTCTGATATTTTGATAAATACCGCTCCGAGTGCTATTCTGCAATCAACGGATAAAGGTATTACTTGGTCGATAGCAAAAGAATTTCCTTCTCCCATTTCAAGTTTGTGCATCGATCCGCAAAATCCCAAAAGACTCTATGCCGGACTCGCTCATTCCACTCAAGGCGGAATCATCGTGAATGATAATATTTCAGGAGGTGGTACTTGGAAGAATCTTGCAAATCCACCAAGAACTGAAGGACATCCCCATACTATCAAAGTAATGAAAGATGGAACAATCATCGCAAGTTTCACGGCCAGAAGAAATGGAACAGTCCTCACGCAAAGTGCCGGCTTATTTACATCAAATGATGGCGGTAAAACTTGGACAGATGTCTCCATTGATGAAATGAAACGATGGACAACATCCTTTGCCATCGATCCGCATGATCCATATCGTAATACATGGTATGTCACAACATGGAGTGATCCAACAAATGCAAATGATAATTCAGGCGGAGTATATCGCACAATCAATCGTGGAAGAAATTGGACACGAATCGTGACATTACCGGTCCGCAATGGATATGCAGGAAGAATCAATACATGCGAAATCAATCCTACGCAAAATGGACAATTATATATTGCCACTGAAACGCATGGACTCTATCTGTCGCAAAATGCGAGTGCATCAAATCCTACAAGCGGTGAATTGGCGAATATATTTCCCGCTAGAGCATCACGCGCCATTTCTTTCAAACAATCAGCACCATGGGAAATGTTCATCGGAACAATTGGCAATGGATTGCGATTCGGAAAAACCATAATCCCCCAAATACCATATCAGACCGCATCATTCCCAATGCGTGATACCGTGATTATTTATGAGAAAGGATTTAAACCTCAGATGACCATTCTTCCTCAATGGAATGTCGCACAAAATATAACACAAGCACAAGCAAGATTTTCAAATGGTAGATCATTCACCAAAGCAGACACGATTGATATCATCAATATCAATGCAAATCATATTCCCGGTAATGTACCCGGCATCGATTCCATTTGGTATATGCAAAGTCGAATAGGCAATATGTCCGGCTGGAGCGCATGGTCTGAAATGGTTGCCATCACATTCAGAGAAGTCAATACCGGAAATGTACCCGTGATTACATTATTGCAACCAAAATCCGATACTGTCATTCAATATCTTGAAGGAGAAAAACCCGTGCTTGTGATTTCTTGGAGTGCAAAAGCGGAAGACAGTATCAGCAAATCCCAAGTTCGCTTTTCCATCAATGAGAATTTTGCACCATTGGCAGATACGATCGATGCAGGAATCATACCTTCCATTTCTTTACCATCTTATATCCCCGGTTCCGATTCCATATGGTATATGCAGGTGCGTGCTGAGAATAGGATTGGTTGGGGTCCGTGGACCGAAAGAAAAAAACTCACATTCTCAAAGAAATCATCCAGTGATATCAGGGATGAAGAAAATGGATTCAAACTCATGCCGAATCCCGTGGGTGATATATTGACAATTTCAAGCAATTCACAAGATGGATTTAGAGTGTATTCTATGACGGGCGAGGAAATCCTAAAAGGCAAAACGGGAATTCCCTTGAATGTCTCAGGAATTCCCGCCGGCTTCTATCTTGTGCGATTTGATCAACTCAAAGTCACCATGCGATTTATCAAGCAGTGATCATTCTCCGCTGATTATCGGCAATTTCAGATTCACATATTGCTCATTGAATCTCTTGATTTCGATGAGTTCCATGGCTTTCACCGCATCAAGTTCTTTTTGAATCAATGCGGTGATTTTTTTTACCGCTTCATAAGTCTGCTCTGTTGGCTTGGCATCCGCTGATGCGATGGTTGATGTCAATGCAGACAATTTATTATTCAATTTCATCGGATGATTCAAAAGGTCTTGTCCGGCTTTTGCCTTATTCTGCACGAGTCTATTTTCAATTGCATTCAATGAATCAGTGATCAATGTTCCAAGCTTGATGATGTCTTTTGTCAATATCGTATCCTTCACTTCTTTTTTCATTTTTGCAATTGATTGAGAAATGGTGGACTTCATGTCTTTCATGCGATTGACCGTTTTATGTGTTTCGCTCACCTTTGCATTTACAGATGAATGTAAATCAAATTGTAATTTCAAATCTTCGGTTTTTGCACCAATAGCCGATGCAATGTCGAATTGTTGTTTTGCAATGATTGAATCACCTTTTTTCAGAATCACGGAATATGTTCCGGGAAACACTTTCGGACCTCGAGTTGAGGCACCCCACATCACAACCGGTGATTCAATTGCGGGTGCAATATGCATATCCCAGAAAAAGCGATTGAGTCCTTTCTGTAAGGAAAGTGCGGCATTCTTCATTTCCTTTCCGGGCTCAGTATGATACACTGATTCGGTGATTGCCTTTTCACCTTTCATGTCTTTGTCTGAAGAAAATGTTCGCAAGACTGAATCTTTTTGATCGCGAAATTCCATTGTAATCGGACCGCTTCCCGAGCCGTCCCAGTTATAATACACCATCACACCATTCGGAAGATTTTCGCCTGTCTGCATTCCGGGACTATACCATGCTCCACCTTCCATGCGCCAGCTGGAGCGAGGTTTGAACAAAGTGTATTGAGCATTCTTGACTTGATTCGAAGCCAAATTGCGAAGAGGCGTGATATCATCCATTATCCAGAAAGATCTACCATGCGTTGCGATTACGAGATCGCCTTCTCTTTCATGAATGACAAGATCATGTATGGGACTTCTTGGCAAATTATTCTGCATTGCAGTCCATGATGCGCCATCATTGATGGACACAAAGAGTCCTGTCTCAGTTCCGGCAAAAAGCAATCCTTTTTGTTTTGGGTCTTCACGAATCACTCTCGTATAAGCAATATCCGGAATCCCTTTATTGATCAATTCCCAAGACTTTCCATAATTGGTTGTCCTGAGCAAATATGGTTTTGCATCATCAGCGGATTTATATCTCGTGGCTGCCAAATATGCCGTTCCTTCATTGAAATGTCCTGCATCAATGATGCTGATCAATGCCGGTTTACCACCATTGGGTAATTCTTTTGGTGTGACATTATTCCATGTTTTTCCGCCATCTCTTGTGATATGCACGAGTCCATCATCAGTTCCAGCCCAAAGGATATCTTTATTGAGTGGAGATTCACTGAAAGCAAAAATGGTACAATGCGTTTCAACACCGGTATTATCTTTCGTGATCATCCCACCTGAAGCCTGCATTTTACTCGAATCATTCGTTGTGAGATCATCACTTATGCGCTCCCAGGAATGTCCTTCATTGGAAGTTTTGAAGACATGATTACCACAAGTATATAGTACATTCTGATCATGCTTTGAGAAAACAATAGGATATGTCCATTGAAAACGATACTGATGATTTGCGGCGGCGCTTCCCACAACATTTTCCGGATAGACACTCACATCTTGATCTTGCATATTCTTCCGATTCAATCTTGAAAGGAAGCCTCCATAATTGCCACCATAAATGATATTGTGATCTTTGGGATCCACGGCGATATATCCTGATTCACCACCGGCTGCTATGAACCAATCTGATTTATCAATCGACCAACTGAATGACCGAGAAGCTATGCCGATGGAACTATTGTCTTGCTGACAACCATATACGCGATATGGAATTTGATTGTCGGTGGTAACATGATAAAACTGCGCGGTTGGTATATCAATATCGGAATATGTCTTTCCACCCGTATTTGTAATGAATGCACCTCCATCATCAGACACAATGAAACGCTCTGCATCATCAGGATCTATCCACATATCATGATGATCGCCATGCATTGTTCTCATTCCGGAAAATGTTCGTCCACCATCGGTGCTTTTGAAGATGCCCACATTTAATGCATAGATACCATCCGCATCTTTGGGGTCGGCGATGATATGAGAGAAATACCAGGGTCTTTGACGAATATTTCTATCTTCTGAAACCTTCATCCATGTTCTTCCGGCATCATCGCTTCTGAATAATCCACCATGTTCATGTTCTATCATTGCCCAAATTCTATCACGCTTTGCGGGCGAACAAGTCATGCGAATTTTACCGAGCACACCTTTGGGGAGTCCCGGATTTTTAGAGAGCTCTTTCCATGTATCACCTCCATCTGTGGATTGAAATAAACCACATCCGGGGCCACCACTCGACATGCTGAATGCATTTCTGGAAGCTTGCCACAGTGTGGCATAAAGCATGCGTGGATTATGAGGATCTCGCTGAATGTCAATCGCTCCGGTTGAATCCCCGAGTGTTCCGGGTCTTTTCAAGACCAATGTCCAACTCGACCCACCATTCGTGGTTTTATATATTCCGCGATCAGGATTTGTTCCGAAAATTCTACCCATCGATGCGATGAGCACTTCATCTGGATTATTGGGATGAACTGCAATCTTGGCGATATTCCCAAAGCTTTTTGGTGAGATTTGTTTCCAAGATTTTCCGGCATCTAGTGTTCGATACATACCTTCGCCAAATGAGATATTTCCACGAATATCGCATTCACCTGTTCCAATATAGATCATCGAGGGATCAGACGGAGCAATAGCGATGGCACCGATTGATGAAGCCATGAAACTTGTATCTGAAATGGAAATCCATGATTCCCCGGCATCTTCTGTTTTCCAAACACCGCCACCCGTTGCACCGAAATAATAGGTATTACGATCACCTTTGATGCCCGTGCAAGCAAGTGATCTTCCACCACGGAAAGGTCCGATATGACGATATTTCATCCCTTCAATAATGTGCTGCTCGAGAGTTTGTGCATGCAATTCAAGGGAAAAAAGTGTCAATAAAAACACAATGAACATGAGACACCCGGTATGAATGAACAATGAAACATGATCAAATAAATGATTCATGCAATCAAGTTAGGGAATTGATTAATTGTGATGCAATACTTTATTGGAGCAAAACACTCCGATTTTGCATCAGGGTTTTGGTCGAGTGGAATAGATGATTCGAAGTGATGGTCTTTTCTTTGGATCAGAATCTTTCGGTCCGAAAAACACCATTCTATCAAGGCGAGTTCTGTCTCTCAATATATATGGGAGAATCTTCATCGTGCCGGTTTTTGTATTTCTCAGTAATGATTCCACCATTCCATTCACAACTGGAAATTCATAGACTATTGATCCATTTTTTGAGAAACCGGTGAATTCCCTGACGAGATTACCGGCAAGTGAATCAACAAATTGAGAGGAAATCACGCTGTCTCTGAATTGATTGCCACGAATGGTTTCTACGCTATCAAGTGTCAGCGTCAATACCGCGCCATGAATTGCAATTCCTGTCGGTAAATCCTTCAGGGAAATTTCCAAATTGGAGAATGTTCCTGTTCCATAATTTAAGATGACTTTATCTTGCAATGGATTTGGCTCGGTTGTGAAAGTGGCATCATATGCCGATTCCAACATCATTGTATCAACTGTTGCGCTTCCGGCTTTTTTATAAGCAACTCGAATTCGCACTGTTGGATTATCAGGTGTTGAAATGGTATTCCTTGCAAATGCTCTGATCACTGTTGAAGCACTTTTGGGCTTCAGCGCAATACCGTAAGCGGATTCTGTATTGACAGTGGTATCATTCTTTGCTTTATTTCTCAATACAAACCATGATTTGATAAGTGATTGTGAAATATCAACTGAAATCTCAGGCATGGTGTCACGCAGAGCGATTGAACCGTCGAAGGTTCCCATAGACATTACATCTAGAAATCCTGCCTGCAAGAATGAGTCAATAGTGGCTCTGGGAGTCCATGGTTTATTGATCGTAAAGACATCAAATGCAATGCGATTCGAAAGTGAATCACCGAGAGCATATCGTTTGGGTTGCAATATCAATTTTGCAGAGATGATTTCTGCATCGGGAAGAGAATCCGGCACATTGCCGAAGCGTGAGAGAATGGAAGAAGTAAATCCCTTGGCAGATCCCAAAAACAAATCAGCAGCATAGGATGCCGATGGTTTGATGCTTCCGGCACTTGAACCGGTGAACATTGAAATGGAATCTGAACTGATGACATTCACATTGATCGTATCATCAAAAATGGCTCCACCTGCAATCGGACTTTGTTCATTGCAGCCGGATATGGAAATAATGATGCTCATTGCCCAAATTGGCAATGTAAATCGCAGAATACTCAAAAAAGAATCTTTCTTCACTTTCATCACAAAGTATCTTTCATGAGTGCGCGGTAGAGTTCACTATATTGTCTTGCGGCACGACCCCAAGAACGGTCTTCATTCATACCATTCATTATCAGTCCATTCCAAGATTCTTCTTCATCGAATAATTTGATTGCTTTATCAATTGCCGACATCATGGATTTTGCGGTATAATCTTTGAACACAAAGCCTGTTCCTTCGCCTGTCTTCTTATCAAAATCTGTTACTGTATCGGCTAGTCCACCTGTTGAACGGACGATTGGAACTGTTCCATAAACCAGTGAATATTGCTGATTGAGTCCGCATGGTTCATACTTTGAAGGCATGAGGAACATATCTGCGCCTGCTTCCATCAAATGTGCCAATTCATCATCGAATTGAATGCGAAGCGCAAATTTCTCCGGATACTTTTTTGCCAATGCTTCGAGTTTTGGATAGAAAGAATGATCACCCTCTCCAAGCATCACGAATTGTATGTCTTTGGAAAATAGTTCTTTCTCTGCATCAAGAATCAATTGAATCCCTTTTTGATCGATGATGCGTGTCACCATAGCGATGAGAGGAACTCTTCTGTCTGTATGAACTGGTAAATCGAATCGTTCGAGAACCGTTTCCTTGTTTGGGGCTTTGTTCTCAATTGAAGATTTATCATAATTTTTGGTGAGATGTGTATCGATTTTGGGATTCCATGTATTCAAATCCACACCATGTGCAATTCCAACCATGCGATCCGGCTTGGTCTTCAACACATCACTAAGTCCATTGCTGAGTTTTTGATCAGCTAGAACTTCCTTCGCATATGTTGGAGATACAGTAGTGATGCAATCTGAAAAGTGAATGCCGGCCTTCATAAAATTCACTTTCTTTTTATGTGAAAGTGCATCTGCATCAGCGGTAGAAAAACCGGTTTTGGTCAATGATTTCATGGGGAAATCACCTTGCAAACCAAAATTATGAATCGTGTAAATGATTTTTGTTTTCGCAAACAAATCATTGTGCTTCAGTCTAATCAAAGCAGGCAAAATTCCTGTTTGCCAATCATTGCAATGAATGATATCCGGAACCCAACCCAAAAGCATGCATGTTTGAATGACGGAATTTCCGAAAAACACAAAGCGTTCATCATTATCAGGATAATCCAGTCCTGTCGCAGGATCGGAATAAAATCCTTTATTTGCATCAAAATAATTGGAATTGGTCGTGATATACGCTTGAACTTTTGATCTGGGATTATTAATCGAAGAAGATTTTACGGTTGCATAGGACTCGGTTTCACCAATCGGAATTGGGATGTCTCGCAAACGATTGATTTCATGGATGCGATTCTTTCTTTCACTGATAGAACCATATTTGGGAGCCATGACGCGAATATCGTGTCCCAATTCCCTCAAAGCCAATGGTAATGAATACGAAACATCGGCGAGACCACCTGTTTTTGCAAATGGATAGACTTCGCTCGTAACAAACAAAATGCTTAATGGTTTTGCCATGGCCTGCTTTTCAAACTGTATAAACGCAAAAATGCTTGCGCGAAAATACGGATTTTTATCCAATTTCCCTTTCATCAGGCAGAATGAGCCAAAACTAACAATATGATTTTCAAGGGATTGGCATTTCCTGACTTTTTTTTGGAAAGCATGAACTATGTGATGCAATTGCATCAAAAGAACAATATTCTTCCCTGAAAACATGTATTTTCGTGACCATGAATCATAAAGACACATATTCAATCATCGAGTCTTCGATGAAATATCTCAAGAGACTGTCATTTACATTTGTATTTATGGCATTTTCTTCGTTTTTACTCCATTCCCAAGGTGGAACGCCTTTATTTGGCGTCATCAATAGTTATGCGAGAGTCACGAAGTATCATTCTTGTACAAAATCCGTGGAAATTGTCGGTTTATCCGGATTTGAGCCTCGAAAAAAGGTCTTGATGATTCAGATGGATGGTGCAGAGATTGATACCAGCAATACTGCTTCTTTTGGCTCAGTGATTAATTTTGGCAATGCCGGAAATGCCGAAATACTTGAAATTGAATCTATTGTAGGTTCATCCATTATATTCAAACATGCACCATTGATGCAATATGATCCAGAGAATGGATCTGTTCAATTGGTGACGATCCCCACTTATGATACTGCTTTGG
>Ga0209770_10001384_pt1 | contig 12620 bp, 12 predicted proteins | sample LauGreSu1BDMLBDD_2_FD_187572 | JGI IMG/M metagenome (GOLD analysis project Ga0209770, IMG submission 187572) | Freshwater lake microbial communities from Lake Michigan, USA - Su13.BD.MLB.DD (SPAdes) (version 2) | ecosystem: Environmental > Aquatic > Freshwater > Lake | place: Lake Michigan, USA...
TGAGCGCATATGAGAAGGTATGTTCATGAAAGTTTTAGTAATCAATGGACCAAACCTTTCCAGGCTAGATATTCGTGACTCATCCATCTATGGAGATATGAGTTACCCACAACTAGAGGCACATATTCGTAACGCTGCTGAAAGCAATGGCTTTGTTGCAGATGTACGCCAGAGCGATGATGAAGCGACAATTATTGGATGGCTTCATGAGGCAGCCGATTCAAATACCCCCGTGATCATTAATCCGGCGGCCTTTACCCATTATTCATATGCGATTCGTGATGCAGCAGAACTAGTGAAAGCGCCACTCATCGAGGTGCACCTCTCGAATCCGCTTTCACGTGAGGAATTCAGACATACCTCGGTAATTTCGGGGGTCGCTAATGGAACTATCGGTGGATTTGGCCCCAATTCATACTCGCTTGCTTTGGCTGCGCTCAAGTCACTCATTTCGTAATCTTTGATGAGGTAAACTTCAGCTCTTGAAGCAGATGGCAAATTGCCGCTGCAATGAACTGGAGCATCACCGTGGCAACAACAAATGATCTTAAGAATGGCATGACCCTCGATATTGAAGGGCAGCTATGGACTGTTGTTGAATTTCAGCATGTGAAACCAGGCAAAGGCCCAGCATTCGTTCGCACAAAGCTCAAGCAAGTGATGACCGGCAAAGTTGTTGATAAGACATTTAACGCTGGCGTTAAAGTTGAGGTTGCAATTCTCGAGAAGCGCGAAATGAACTTCCTCTATAAAGAGGGCGATGATTTTGTATTCATGGATAACGAAAACTTTGACCAAATGACGATTTCTGCAGCCACAGTGGGCGAAGCTGCAAACTTCATGCTAGAAAATACAGAAGCGATTGTGGCTATCCATGAGAGCAACCCGCTTTACATCGAGCTCCCTGCTTCGGTTGAATTGACCGTTACCTACACAGAACCAGGTCTGCAAGGTGATCGTTCATCTGGTGGAACTAAGCCGGCAACAGTAGAGACAGGTATTGAAGTTCAGGTTCCACTTTTCATCAAGCAGGATGAGAAGATTCTTGTTGACACTCGCGATGGATCGTATCAAGGTCGCGCAAACTAGTGTCAGCTCGCAGTAAAGCTCGAAAACAGACTTTAGACCTTCTCTACGAATCTGATATTCGAAGCAGCGATTTACTCCAACTTCTTGCTTCGCGCGATGTCGAAGAAGATGGCCCAGATGCCCGTCCCATTCGTGAATATACAAAGTCACTTATCGAGGGGATCTACACTCATAAACGCAAGATCGATGAATTGATCACAACTTATGCGCAGGGTTGGGATATGGATCGTCTCCCAACGGTGGATCGTAATATTCTGCGTTTAGGAATTTACGAAATTCTCTGGGTTGTAGAGTTGGATGATGCAATCGTGATTGATGAGGCCCTTACCCTTGCAAAGGATTTAAGTACCGACGAATCTGCAGGGTATATACACGGTGTGCTTGGGCGAATCGCTTCGATTAAATCGAGCTTATCGCTTTAGTTTTTATTAAGTGTTATACCTTGTTTCTCCAGCCACTCTAGGTAGCTGCGAGTCTCAACCCCTTGGCTTGCGTCAAATATAAGCCTTAAATTATCGACATCGCTCGTGCGCAGCGAGATTACCGCTCCCTTCCAGTCACCGCGCTCTCTGATAATTCGTTGAATGTACGAAAGTAGATGTGTTTTCTCGATGCTCTGTGGCAAACCCTGTATAGCGCGGAGGTCGTAGATGTGTCGGCCAGATGAATTCGCAGAAATTAATTTATTCGCTGGTGCCAAGATATGGATGAGTGAGACTTCAAAGATGTCACAGATGACGAGCAACTTCGAGATGGAGAGAGTTCGTGTGCCTCGCTCATAAGATCCCATAGCGACAGCAGTGACTGTTCCACCTGAGTGAGCTTCGAAATCGGCCAAGCTCCACCCTAGGGCTAACCGAGTCGCACGTATGCGTACTCGGATATCTTCTATCTCCTGATTAAGCATGAGGTGGAGGGTAGAGAGAATGGCCCGCGCTGCGCGAGAGATATCCACAGAGTTCTGGCCTCTGGTGGTATTCTTTCGCCGCATCCTTTAAGACCCGTCCAGAGAGGCGGGGAAGGAGATTTAAATGAGTTCTGTTCTGCCTGCGCCAGATATCTCTCGCGCCCTTTCTCGAATAGCCCATGAAATTTGTGAACGTAACAATGGGGCATCATCAATTACATTGTTGGGAATCCCAACTCGCGGTGCGCATCTGGCGCTACGTCTGGCGCAGTTGATTGAAAAAATCGAAGGATCCCCGATACAAGTGGGAACCTTGGATACAACACTCTTTCGCGATGACCTTCGGCTCAAAGCGCCACGAGCGCTGATGCCAACGAGTATTCCCGCCCTCGGGATCGAAAACCGAACAGTGATACTCGTCGACGATGTTCTCTACTCTGGCAGAACTATTCGTGCGGCACTGGATGCTCTCGGTGATATTGGTCGCCCGGCTCGCGTTCAACTTGCCGTCCTCATTGATAGAGGTCATCGGGAGCTTCCAATTCGAGCTGATTTTGTTGGCAAAAACATTCCCACTTCTACTTCGCAATCAGTCAAAGTACTACTCACCGAACTTGATGGAGTCGATGACGTTCTAGTTTCAGACGGAGGCGGAGAATGAAGCACTTACTGTCAATCGCCGACATAAGTCGAAACGATGCAATCAAGATCTTAGATACAGCCGCTGAATTAGCCAGAGTCAGTGATACACCGATGAAGAAGCTTCCGACTCTTCGTGGCCGCACTATCGTGAATCTCTTTGCAGAAGATTCAACGCGAACTCGAATTTCCTTTGAAGCTGCAGCAAAGAGACTCTCGGCAGATGTAATCAATTTTTCTGCCAAAGGTTCAAGTGTGAGTAAAGGTGAATCTCTAAAAGATACAGCTCAAACTTTGCAAGCGATGGGGGCAGATGCTGTGATCATTAGACACGGTGCATCCGGCGCCCCCGCTCGCCTTGCAGCGTGTGAGTGGATGTCAGGTGCTGTAATAAATGCCGGAGATGGAACACACGAACATCCGAGTCAAGCTCTTCTCGATGCATTCACTATTCGTAAGCACCTATCGCAAGGCCGCGAGGATCTACAGGGATTGCGCGTTGCGATTGTTGGTGATGTTCTTCATTCACGGGTTGCGCGATCAAACGTCTTGTTGTTAACAAAACTTGGTGCTCATGTCACTTTAGTTGCGCCCCCAACACTTCTACCCGTCGGTGTAGAAAGTTGGCCGGTAAGCATTTCCTATGATTTTGATCAGATTCTTGATTCTGTCGATGCAGTAATGATGTTACGTGTGCAGCAAGAACGAATGGGCGAACTTTTCTTCCCTAATGCTCGTGAATATTCGCGCTATTTCGGTCTCAATACTGATCGACTTAATGCACTTCACCCTGGAGCAATTGTTATGCACCCAGGTCCAATGAACCGTGGTTTGGAAATCACTGCAGAGAGCGCCGACAGTGCACGCTCTGTCATCGTTGAGCAAGTTGCAAATGGTGTGAGTGTGCGAATGGCGATTCTTTACCTTCTCTTAGCTGGGGATACTTCGATTGAGGCGGGTCAATAATGAGTAATGAAACACAGAAGACTCTCATCAAAAATGGAACGTTGGCAGATGGTCGCGTTTGTGATGTACTGATCGAAGATGGATTCATAAGCTCCGTAGCGCCGTCATTGAGTGACGCGGACGCCTCCATTATTGATGCCACATCAATGATTGTGATGTCAGGATTAGTTGATCTTCACACTCATCTTCGGGAACCAGGTAAGGAAGATTCAGAGACTGTTCTCTCGGGTTCACGCGCCGGCGTTAAAGGTGGATACGTAGCACTTTCTGCGATGGCAAATACATCACCAGTTGCAGACAATGCTGGAGTTGTTGAGCAGGTCTATCGCCTAGGCAAGAGCGCTGGTCTCCTTGATGTCTTTCCTATTGGAGCAGTCACGCAGGGTCTCGAAGGAAAAGTTTTGGCGGAAATTGGCGCTATGGCTGATTCAGTTGCACAGGTCCGTGTATTTAGCGATGACGGCAATTGCGTGAGTGATCCGCTTGTTATGCGTCGCGCACTTGAATATGTAAAGAAGTTTGGGGGAGTCATTGCCCAACACGCACAGGAACCTGCGCTGACATCAGGCTCTCAAATGAATGAGGGAATTGTAAGTGCAACCCTTGGTCTTAAAGGGTGGCCAGCTGTTGCCGAAGAAGCAATAATTGCTCGCGATGTTCTCTTGGCAGAGCATGTGGGTTCACGTTTACATATCTGTCATCTCACTACTGCAGGGGGTGTTGAGATTATTCGTTGGGCGAAAGCGCGGGGGATTAATGTAACTGCTGAAGTTACGCCGCATCACTTGCTACTGACAGATGAGAGTGCAAGAAGTTACGATCCAATCTTCAAAGTGAACCCTCCACTTCGTACGGAAAAAGATGTGATGGCGCTACGCCATGGCTTGGCAGATGGAACGATCGACATAGTTGCAACTGATCACGCCCCACATCCTGGTGAAAGCAAAGAATGCGAGTGGCAAGAGGCAGCCTTTGGAATGCTCGGCCTTGAGCATGCACTTTCGATCGTAGCTGCGACTATGGTCGAATCTGGTCTGATGGATTGGGCTGCAGTTCAAAATCGTATGAGTGTGGCACCTGCGCGCATTGCAGGTTACGCCGATCACGGACGTGAAGTAACGGTTGGCGCTCCTGCACATCTGACTGTGATTAATCCCAAAGCTTCTTATCGCGTGGATCGTGACCAACTGCAATCGAAGTCACGCAATACTCCATTCCATGGAATGGAATTCTCCGCGCGAGTTATTGCCACCTTCTATCACGGTAACCCCGTGTATCGAGAAGGCGATAGCGCATGAGTAAAGCATTTCTCGTTCTTGATGATGGTCGTGTTTTTGAGGGCAAGAGTTGGGGAGCCACTGGTCGTACATTTGGTGAGGCTGTCTTTCAGACTGGCATGACTGGCTATCAGGAGACTCTTACAGATCCTTCTTATCATCGCCAAGTTGTTGTGATGACAGCTCCTCACATTGGTAATACGGGCATGAACGCTCGCGACAATGAGAGTTCAAAGATTTGGGTTGCAGGTTTTGTAGTGAGAAACCCTTCGCCAATAACAAGCAATTGGCGGAGTGAAATTGATCTTGTTGATGTGCTGGTCGAACAGAACATCGTCGGCATTTCTGGAATAGACACAAGAGCTTTAACTCGACATCTGCGTGACCGCGGCGCAATGCGCGTTGGGATATTTTCAGAGCTGGAGCTCTCTCGCGAAGAGATGGTGATAGAGGTTCGCAAGAGCGGTCAGATGGTCGGTTCGTTCCTTAGCGCTGATGTCTCCACTCCTGAGAAGTACACGATCGAGGCCCAAGGGGATAAGAAGTTCACCGTAGTAGCAGTAGACCTAGGTATTAAAGGGGCAACACCTCGTGCAATGTCTGAGCGAGGAATTCAAACTCACGTCGTTCCATACAATTCAACATTTTCGGAGATTATGGCGTTAAATCCTGATGGAGTCTTTCTCTCTAATGGTCCGGGAGATCCAGCCACAATGACAGAGACTGTAAATCTTGTTCGTGAGCTACTCACAGAAGAGATTCCAATTTTCGGTATTTGTTTTGGTCATCAGATCCTTGGAAGAGCTCTTGGTTTTGAGACCTACAAGTTACAGTTTGGTCATCGTGGAATAAACCAGCCTGTGATCGACAAGCGAAATGGAAAAGTCGAAATAACGTCACACAACCACGGCTTTGCGATCCAAGCTCCAACAGAGGGTCAGTTCTCAACCGTTTTTGGACCTGGACGTGTGACGCATGTCTGTCTCAATGATGGAGTTGTTGAAGGTCTAGAACTTCTTGAACGAGGTGCATTTAGCGTTCAGTACCATCCAGAAGCTGCAGCAGGTCCGCATGATGCAGCATATTTATTCGATCAGTTCGTTTCGATAATGGAGAAATTTCCACGGAAGGCTGGTGCTCTGTAATGCCGCTAGATCCGTCGATTAAAAGTGTCCTAGTAATCGGTTCCGGCCCTATTGTCATTGGCCAAGCTTGTGAATTCGATTATTCAGGTACGCAAGCGTGCCGCGTACTTAGAGCAGAGGGTATTCGTGTTGTTCTTGTAAATTCGAACCCAGCGACAATTATGACTGATCCTGAATTTGCGGATGCAACTTATATAGAACCAATAACTCAGGAGTTTATCGAACGTATTATTGCTAAAGAGCGCCCAGATGCTGTTCTTGCGACTTTGGGTGGCCAGACAGCGTTAAACGCTGCTATCGCTCTCTTCAAAGCTGGGACTCTCGAGCGTTACGGTGTCCGTTTAATTGGTGCAGATGTTGATGCAATTGAACGTGGAGAGAACCGCGAAATTTTTAGAACCATCGTTGAAAAAGTTGGTGGCGAGTCCGCAAAATCTGTTATCTGTCACACGATGGATGAAGTTTTGGAAGCTGTTAAAATCCTCAACTATCCGGTCGTTATTAGGCCTTCTTTCACCATGGGTGGACTCGGTTCAGGGATTGCATTCAATGAAGAGTCGCTTCACCAAATTGCTGGAGCCGGCTTGCGACATAGTCCAACGTCGGAGGTATTACTCGAAGAGTCAATAATCGGCTGGAAAGAGTATGAACTAGAGGTCATGCGTGATTCCAGCGACAATGTTGTGATCGTCTGTTCAATTGAAAATATTGATCCTATGGGCGTTCACACGGGAGATTCAATTACTGTGGCACCAGCGTTAACCCTCACCGATGTTGAGTTCCAAAAACTTCGTAATCTTTCAATCGAGATTATTCGTGAGGTAGGTGTTGCTACAGGTGGCTGCAATATTCAATTCGCAGTAAATCCTGATGATGGGCGCATCATTGTTATCGAGATGAATCCGCGAGTTTCGCGTTCAAGCGCTCTAGCTTCAAAGGCGACAGGATTTCCTATCGCGAAAATTGCGACAAAACTTGCAATCGGCTACACGCTCAATGAAATTCAAAATGACATCACCAAGGTAACTCCGGCCTCATTTGAGCCGACCCTTGACTATGTTGTCGTTAAAGCGCCGAGATTTGCCTTCGAAAAGTTTCAGGATGCTGACCCACGGCTAACCACAACAATGAAGTCCGTCGGTGAAGCCATGGCAATCGGTAGGTCATTCCCTGAGGCACTTATGAAAGCTCTGCGTTCATTGGAGAGAAAAGAGTCGATCTTTACCTTCCCGGAGAACATCTCGGAGCCACGCATTTCAGCGCTCATGGATCAAATTTCAATCCCAACGGAGTACCGCTTGCAGCAAGTCCAACAAGTTCTTTGGGCGGGCAAGAGCGTTGAAGAGGTGTATCAAAAGACAAAGATTGATCGCTGGTTCCTTACCCAGATTGAGTCAATTAATACTGCTGCGCGTGAGATAGCTCAACCAGGTGAGCTCACAGTTGATGCGATGAAATTTGCCAAGGAACACGGATTTTCAGATAGTCAGATTGCGACTTTAAGGGGCAGTACCGAGGAAGAAATTCGTAAAACTCGCACGCACCTTAATGTTCGACCTGTCTACAAGACTGTCGATACCTGCGCCGCTGAATTTGAAGCCTTTACTCCTTACTATTATTCGAGTTATGAAGAAGAGAGTGAAGTAAAACCAAGAACAACGCCTGCGGTCATCATTCTTGGAAGTGGTCCAAATCGCATCGGGCAAGGAATTGAATTTGATTATTCATGTGTTCACGCCTCATTTACTCTCCATGATGCGGGCTTTGAAACGATCATGATTAACTGCAACCCTGAAACAGTGTCGACGGATTACGACACAAGTGACCGACTTTACTTTGAGCCTCTCACTCTTGAGGATGTCTTAGAAGTTATTCATGCAGAGACTCTCGCTGGCCCAGTTCTAGGTGTTATTACTCAATTAGGTGGACAGACGCCTCTTGGTCTGGCAGCAGGACTTAAAGCTGCTGGAGTAACGATTCTTGGAACAAGCCCTGAGGCAATTAATTTGGCAGAAGAGCGTGGCGCATTTGGGGATGTTCTCGAGTCGGTAAATCTCACTGCACCTGAATTTGGTATGGCCGCTTCACAGATGCAGGCGGTTGAGATTGCCCATCGCATTGGTTATCCCGTTCTCGTACGCCCATCTTTCGTTTTGGGTGGTCGAGGGATGGAGATTGTCTACGATGACGCATCGTTGTCCTCGTTCATTTCTCGAGCTACTGATATCACTCCTGATCACCCAGTTCTTGTAGATCGTTTCTTAGATAGTGCGATTGAGATCGATGTAGATGCCCTCTTTGATGGCGATGAACTGTTTTTGGGCGGAGTAATGGAACATATCGAGGAGGCTGGAATCCACTCAGGTGATAGCGCATGCGTTCTTCCTGCGATGACTATCTCACCTGAACAACTCGTGCAGATACGAGAAGCCACTCTAAAGATTGCGCAAGGCGTTGGTGTGCGCGGTCTGATAAATATTCAATTCGCTTTAGCTGCCGACACTCTCTATGTATTGGAAGCAAATCCACGCGCGTCTCGCACCGTCCCATTTGTTTCGAAAGCAACCGGAGTACCTCTTGCTAAAGCCGCAGCACGAATTTCAGTAGGTACAACGATCGCCGAACTGCGCGTGGACCACACACTTCCCGCGCAAGGCGACGGCGTTGCTAAAGGAATTTCGGTGAAGGAAGCGGTCTTGCCGTGGAACCGATTTAGGCGGATGGATGGCAGAGGAGTCGACGCGGTACTTGGACCCGAGATGCGATCAACCGGTGAGGTCATGGGTATTTCATCTACTTTCGGTGCAAGTTATGCCAAGAGTCAGATCAGCGCATTTGGCTCGCTTCCAAAATCAGGATCAGTCTTTATTTCTCTGGCTGATAAGGATAAGGAATCAGGTCTGGCACCGGCTAAATCTCTCGCAGCGCTAGGTTTTAGACTCTTTGCAACATCAGGTACTGCAGATTTTCTCGCTTCTCATGATGTAATGACCGCACGGGTTCGCAAGGCATCTGAAGGTTCTGGTCCGTATGGAGAGAAGACGATTGTTGAGTTACTTAATGGGGGAGAGATTGATCTCGTGATAAATACCCCTGTGGGACGTGGAACTAGAGCCGATGGGTGGGCAATTCGAACTGCCGCTATCCAACGATCGATCCCGTGTATTACTACGACCGCAGGCTTTAGCGCTGCAGTTGAAGGAGTTAAAGTCTTACAAGCTGGTGACTTGGATGTTCGTCCAATCCAAGAGTGGTTAAAAGATTAATGAGCACGATAAATAAGAGCGCGGCACAACTTAACGCAACGATTTTAAGCAATAAGCGAGTAGGGGCCTACCATCAAATTCTTCTTGCTATTGGAGATCTTGCTTCGGTCTGTCGCCCCGGTAACTTCGTCGCAATTTCTGTTGGTGGGGATACATCGAGGATGGTTCTGCGTCGAGCATTTGCCATCTCGCGAATAACCCATGGCAGCGCTTCCGGTGGAGCAATGGAGTTGATTGTTGCTCCACATGGTTCTGGATCTAAGTGGCTCTGCGCTCAAGAAGAAGGTGTTGAACTGGACATCGTCGCACCCCTAGGCAAAGCATTTGGAATACCGACAACGCCTGTTAACGCACTGCTTGTTGGCGGAGGATATGGATCAGCACCACTCTTCGGACTGGCAGAAGTTCTCAAGGCGCGTGGCTGCAGGGTGGATATGCTCTTGGGTGCAAGCACAGGTTCAAAAATTTATGCGCCACTAGAGGGCAAGCGAAGCGCATCAACTCTTAAAATATTTACAGAAGATGGCTCTATGGGCGAACACGGAAGAGTTACCGCTCCGATTCGTGAACTCATTGCACAGGGCAGCGTCGATGTGATTTATTCATGCGGTCCGATGTCTATGTTGCGAGCAATATCTGTCATCACAGACGGCACAGATGTTGTTCATCAGTGCGCAGTTGAAGAGGCTATGGCGTGTGGAATTGGTATCTGCATGACGTGCGTCTTACCGGTAAAAAATGATGACGGATCGATATCAATGTTGCGCTCATGTATCGACGGACCTGTGATGGATGGAAGTTTGGTTGCCTGGGACCTTGTAGGCAAAACCCCACCGGTTGGTATCGCATGAATCAACCAACCCTTGATTTTTCGACAACGCTTGGAAATGCCTGGTTTCCTGCGCCGATCTTTACTGCAAGTGGGTGTGCAAGTTCCGGTAAAGAGCTTTCCCAGTTCTTTGATTTGAGTGAGATCGGTGCTGTCGTCACTAAATCCGTGATGAATAAGGCAAGACATGGCCGCGCTACACCACGTATGGCCGAAACCCCTTCAGGGATGCTTAATTCGATTGGCCTTCAAGGGCCAGGAATTGATCAATTTTTAGCACAGGATGTGCCGTGGCTTTTGGAAAAAGGCGCGCGTGTAATTGTCTCAATAGCAGGTGAAACAACAGACGAATATGCGATGTTGGCGAGAAAGATTCGCTCAGTGCAAGGCATTAGTGCACTCGAAGTAAACATCTCTTGCCCGAATGTAGAAAATCGGGGAATGGTCTTCGCATGCGAGCGAGATACAGCTGCGCGCGCGATAGATGGCGTTCGCAAGATTATTGGCGGGGATATACCAATCATTGCAAAGCTCACCCCAGACGTCACCGACATCACCAGTATTGCTTCTGCTGTAATAGATGCTGGTGCTGATGGATTGGCGCTGATCAATACTGTTCTTGGAATGGTTATCAATCTTGAGACAATGAAGCCACATCTCGGCGGCAAAACCGGTGGTCTATCGGGCCCAGCAATTAGACCTGTTGCCGTACGCGCGATTTACCAAGTCCATAGCGCTATGCCTCAGGTTCCGATTCTGGGAATGGGCGGAGTTGCATCAGGTCGCGATGCGCTCGAACTTATATTGGCTGGTGCATCGGGAATTTCAGTAGGTACAGCAAGTTTTGGTGACCCAATGGCTATCCCTCGCATTCAACGCGAACTTACTGCTCTCTTAATGGCAAAGGGATTTGCTTCTGTTAAAGACGCCATTGGTTATGCTCACCGAGAGGATGGAAATTAAGTGGCCAACTCTCCGATTATTCTTGCCGTAGATACATCTGATTTTGATACAGCCCGAGCATGGATCGATGCGACTCGAGAAAGTATCGATATTTATAAATTAGGACTCGAATTTTTTCTATCCTTTGGAGCTGAAGGAATCGAGAGTATTGCCCGAGAAAGTGGCGCATCAATATTTCTTGATCTCAAACTTCATGATATTCCAAATACAGTGAAGAAATCAGCGGGAGTCGTAGATCATCTGCACCCACGTTTCCTCACAGTGCATGCCAGTGGTGGCGCCGCGATGATCAGTGCCGCTGTCTCTGCCGTGACATCGACATCAATCACTGCAGTTACAGTTCTCACTTCTCTTCAAGATGCTGATCTATTCGAACTTGGATATGCCAAACCTGCTCTTGAGACAGCTGTCTCTATGGCGCAGGTAGCAACAGCTGCAGGTGCAACATCAATAGTTTGTTCGCCTCTTGAGATAGAAGCGATTCGCGAAGTTATTCCACAATCGGTGGAGATCATTACTCCAGGTGTTCGTCCGGTCGATGAAGCTGGTGGAGACGATCAGATGCGCACAATGACCCCTGTGCAGGCCATGAAAGCTGGAGCGAATTTTCTGGTGATCGGCCGTCCGATTACATCTCGTTGGAGTGAGGGTAAGTCTGCGATGGCTTTGCGTGCAGCGCAATTGGTTGCCTCCATACACGAGTAGCGAATGGATCATCTAGATTAGTGCCATGAGAAAGCCACCAATCCTCACCCAAGAAGAGCGTGCGGCAGCCCTAGCAAAGGCGAGAATTTCTAGATCACACAGAGCCAAGATTAAGTCGGAGGTTAAAGCTGGCAGTCTTACAGTTGAGCAAGTCCTTGACCTTGCCAACAGCGATGAAGCAATTGCAAAGATGCGCGTATCTGAATTGCTTGAATCTATTTCAGGTGTCGGAAAAGTCAGAGCAGTCGCGATTCTCGATAGAATGGGAATATCTCGGACGAGACGAATAATGGGTCTTGGACATCATCAACGCGCAGCACTTATAAAGGAGTTCGCTATTCCTCGAGACAATAAGCATGACGGCAGTCTCGTTGTTCTCTCAGGTCCTGGGGGAGTAGGTAAGAGCACCGTCTCTAAAGAAGTGCGTGCACACAATGATTTCTGGGTTAGTGTCTCTGCGACAACACGTGAGCCGCGACATACTGAATCTCATGGTCTTGATTACATCTATATGAGCGATGAGGAATTTGATCGCGCGATTGCCAACGGATATTTTTTAGAGTGGGCAACTTTTGCTGGCGCGCGTTATGGAACGCCGAAACAACCTGTTCTTGATGCTCTCTCGAAAGGTAAGGACGTTCTCCTTGAGATAGATATTGATGGCGCAAAACAGGTAAAGTCGAATTGGTCAGATGCAATTCTGGTTTTTCTTGAGCCACCTTCATGGGAAGAGCTTGTATCGCGATTGGAGGGTCGAGCCACTGATACACCGGAGAGAAGGGCTGAGAGGCTCGCTTTGGCCCAGGACGAGATGGCCCAATCTCCGTTTTTCGA
>Ga0209770_10001389_pt1 | contig 12594 bp, 3 predicted proteins | sample LauGreSu1BDMLBDD_2_FD_187572 | JGI IMG/M metagenome (GOLD analysis project Ga0209770, IMG submission 187572) | Freshwater lake microbial communities from Lake Michigan, USA - Su13.BD.MLB.DD (SPAdes) (version 2) | ecosystem: Environmental > Aquatic > Freshwater > Lake | place: Lake Michigan, USA...
CGCATCAATCCCCGATCTTGAGCGTCCATGATAAGCTGGCCGGCAATCATGCTGCTGTTCATCGACTGCACCCGGGACATCACTGCAATTGCAGCATCATCCCAAATTAAGAAGGACGCTTCACCTTGAGGCGAAATTTCAATTCGCCCGGGGATCCCAATTCCCTTGAGGATAAGCGAAGCTTGCATTGCGTCTCCGCCAATAAGCTTACCTTTGCTTAACTGCGAGCCGGCAAGCCTTGCTATCAAAGACTGCCCGGAGGTCACAATTCCAGAACGGAATAATTTGATTGCGCGCTGAGAGGCTAAATCCAAATTGTTTATTGCCTCGGAGCTGAGCGCCTCTTTGACTGCTTGCGGTTGGTCTTGAAAGCCTCGAGCAACATCAAGCAACTTGTCGTTGTTTGGAATCTCAACCACATAAGGCACCCCGCTGGTTTGCGGGTTCTGACTGTTTTCGGCAATCAACCGCCGATAAGCGTCAGCCAAGTGAGCCGAGTTCGAGAAGTAAAGCCCCCAGCCCAGCCCGGAAATGTTGCTCGCCTGATGAGCGGAGAGTTCGTTGAAAAGGTCGCTCGAGTAGTGCCACGCAAGCTGATACAGGCGCACAACGCTATCATCCGCGGTTGGATTCTTCGCCAATACCATGCCTCCGACTTGAAGCACTTCGGCAGCGTCCGTTACCGGCGCCCCGGTATCCTTCCGGTAAAACATTGAAGACCTGACCGGGTTAAACCCAACCTCAACCCAAGCAGGGTCATTCATGGCCTCCTGCGCGGCGCTGTAGATGCGCTCGCTTGTGTGAGGGATGTTGTCCCCCCGCATGGTCGCAATCGTCGATTTTGACGCGCCGGCGGCAATTTTCAAAGATGCCTTCTGCTGCGTCCGGAACTGCACTCCCTGCAAATGCACCGCGGAGGTGTATCCAATGATCGGCCCGGCGCCTCGAAAATCAGTTCTAAGCGGACCAGTGTCTTCATGCAGTGACACAACCCAGATCCCCCGGTCATCGTACGCCGGGATGTCCAGCCGAGACTCGACAATGCGTTGGCCTACCTGCTCTGGCTGAATAATCAGATCGCGCTTTAGCGTTGCCTCGCCGGCGCGCAGTGGTCTGTCTCCGAGGCCATATGCAATTTCAGATGGAGTTGCCGGGATCGGAACTTCGTTCAGTTCGCCAAGCGGCGCACGTTCCGCAACGATTTGCGCGTATTCTTCGCCGGTGATGTTGCCGGCAACCAGATCTTGCGCCGCCTGAGTCAGCACAGGGTCGCGCCCGCGCTTTACGCGCTGCTCAAACGAAACAATCCCGATGCCCTCCTCGACATCACTCTCATCCTCCTTTTTAGAAGAAAACCGCTGAATGTCTCCTGCCAGCGAATCATGCCCGACAAGGTCTCGGTGAGGTCTTTGGGCATTGTTTAACTTCTCAGCATAAAGGTAGGCAGCAGAATAAGCGTAGTCCTGCCCTTCAGCAGCGTCTGCGACCCCGAACATCCAATAAAGGTCTTTTTCCCCATACCAAAGCACCGCCTGCAAATCAGCCTGCTCGAGATCAATGCCGTCCTGCTTCAACTTGGTTCGCAGGATGTCCATGATTTCGCGGACAGCATTTCGATACTCTCCGGAAGTTGGCGCCTCCTGCCCCTTCCTGAAACTTTCATCGATGGTTTTTGCCGCGCGATTGTATTCGGTCTTTTTGACGTAGCCGTCAGACGCAAACCCTCGGTGAACTGCCTCGGAATAAGCCAGCGTGCGCGCGAGCATTGGCGCAACTTGCGTTTGCATATCCCCGATGGTTTCACTCGGAGTGTTAAGGAACTTTTCAATTTCAGCAACTACAGCAGCGTCTTCTTCAGTCCATTCTACTTGAGCCAAATTATAAGCGGCATTGTACCCGGCCCGCTTCAGAGCCTTCTTTTCTTTATCGCTTAATTTTTTAGCCTCACGCCCCTGTTTTAAATTCAGCTTTGCGGTCTCAACTTCCTTTTCAAACTGAGCGCGAATTGTCCCGGGACCAAAACTTTCCGTTGCCTCTGCCGCTTTTCTCTGTTTTTCCTGAAGGGCAAACATAAGCCTTTCGAGCGAGCCTTTAAGCCCGCTGTAGCTGATTTGTTTGCCATGCTCTGCCAGCGGTTTCCCTTTTGGCCCAGTCTTGTCGCCAATAGTGATCCCAAAAGGTCTTCCTAAGATTCGTTGAATTGTACGCGTGAACCAAACGTCCATCGTCACCGTATCAAACAGGAATTGAAGATTCCCAAAAAAGGAACCGATCTTCGGGCCAAGCATCATTGCGCCGCGAACTTTTGTTTTTGCGAGCTCGCCGCTAACCAGTTTTTTCTCTTTGTCCCCTTCATCCGGGAGCACTTCCCCGTACAAAGAATCAACTTCTTTGGCAGTCAGTTCCTGCTCAAATAAATCCATTGCGGCTTTCATGCCGCGCGAATTGATGAGGTTCTGCAACTTCACCAGATTGTTTTCAATCTGAGTCTTTGATTTGCCTCCAAACGACACAAGGTTCGGGAGCTTTCCGAAATCTTGGTAAAACCGGTACACGACATCGGCGTACACAAAATTCTGCTCTACCCGCTGACCTTGAGAAGTGATTGCGATCAGCGCCTTGTACATTCGTTCGAGATCTTTGTTTTCTCGAAGCTCCGGGTGGATGTTGTGAACAATCGCCATCGAAGCCTGCACCGCGGCAAGATACCAGTCCACGCCAGATGCCTGCTTTGCCGCAAGCCGGGCGAGCGTGTAGTAGTACAACGCGTCCGCAACTTTAATGCGCTCGTCGCCGGTCAAATTTGACGGGTCTGCTTTGCCGATGACATTGCCAAGCGAACCTTCTGCCCAGACTAGAAAGTCTTTAACCGTTTCCATTTTTTGCTGCACCCCGGCAGCACCAATGGATATCTCCGCCATCGACAACTTGATGGCATCAGGAACAAAAGGCAGTCCTTGGATTTTTATTAAAGCAGTGTTGGCAAGCTGCTCTACCAGCTTTTTCCGATCTTGAGCCCGAGTGCGCCCCTCTGCTTGCTCTTGCGCTTCGACCGCCTGATAGGCATCAAGACGGATTAAACGAGCGGATTCTTCTGCCAGTTGTTCCGCGGAGGCTTCTGGATTTGCGGACACATAGCCCGCGAGAATTGTTTTGAGATCTTCTGCCGATCCGATGGTGAGCATCGGCATGCCGGCAAGCGGAGAACGCGAGATGTTTACTGTTCCGCCGGTTTGTTTGAGCGCCGTTTGCCAAGCGACATCGTCGTCGATTCCTCCGTTTGATTTGGCGAGGTTGATTCGAGTTTCCCAGAGAGTTGAGAGTGCGCTGCTGCGAGGCTCGATCCGATCTCGAACGTTGATGAATTCAGACCAAAAACCGGATTGTTGAAGTTTCTGCTCGAAGAGCGAAAGTCCTCCATCATTTCTTTCGTTGGTTTCATAAATTCCTAAATCCCAGTTGAGCTTAAAGTATGCAGTGTTTCCCTGCCCGGCCGGCATGAGATTCAAAGGGTACAGGTTTTGAATCAATTGCAAAAACAAGGCTGGATCAACTCCGAAATTGATCAGCTTGTATCCAACCGCTGTAGGGAAGTATCCAATGTTTTTAACGCCCTCAAGCCCCAAAACTTGTTGAGCCGTTTTAAACAGCACTTGAATTTCAGCCGCCGACAACGACCTGCCAAACGCAATCGAAATCCCGTTTGCATCTTCAATCTTGTCATTCTCGCCAATCGGAATGGCAACGTGACCGGAAACCGCTTCCTGCTTTTGAAGAATGCCATGCGCCAAAGCATACGCTCGCAGGCGCGCGCTCGAGCGCGAAAGCGCTTTGATAGTGCCTGATGGCTCCGTTTTTGAATCCGTTACTTCGTTAAGCCGCTGAATCTTTTTAACGCCTCGAGCTACGGCCGGCGCGAGCTGCTTTTCAAGCGCAGCAAGGTTTGTTTCCAGCGTTTGAATTTCGGACTTGAGACTTGCGCGCTCTTTGCCTTTTTTGCCTTTGAGGTCTCCTTTTGCAGATTTGACCCTGTCTCGCGCGCTGCGAAGTTCAGGGTAAAGCGCATCTTCAACAATCGACCTCCACGTTTCCCCGGGAGCAACTTCCCTCGCCACTTCAATTTCGCCATTCCAGTCTGCCTGCCCTAGTTCGGACGATGCTTTAGGAATGAGCGCTACCTGTCCGCTTGGATTCACCTCCAATATCCCAGCCTGATTTACATAAGCAGATGGAGCAATTGTTGTCCCAGTAACTAGCAATCCAAACGCTTGAGCAAGCAGATCAACTCCAGTGCCGGGCTCAGAGTACGCAATGCGAGTTTCAGCATCGTATTGCATCTTCACCCAAAGCGGAGCATTGATCATTTCTGCCAGCGCACTGCCAGAATTGTTGCCGACAATCATCTCCATTGAGTAGGTGAACGACTGGTAGCTTGCCTGCAACTGAGCCGCGGCAAATTTACGAATGACCGGCGTACCGAACCGTTCCGCCAAAGAAGAGAATGTTCCGTCCTCTTTGATTTCAATTGGATCCAACTGCTGCTGCGATCTGCCTGAAAACAATTGAATCTCATCGACGATTCTTTGCGCTGCCGGGATGTCTTTGACCTCGATTGCCCGGGCGTAATCAGCCTCGTATTGCCTAACGCGATTTTGCATTAGCGCAGTCCGGGACATCGGCACCATAACGCCAAATGGACGGATCTGTAGAGCGAACCGTTCCATGAATTCAGGTACGGTGATCTTTGCACGGTCAGCCAAGATTGAGACCATTCGAGCGCCCATTGCGGCGTTTAATCTCAACTCTGAGTCGCCAATTTTATTTTGGGTGCCAGAAAATGCAGATTGAAGTTCCGTGAAGAGACGGTCTGCCAGCGCTTTTGTTTCGCTCGCCTCGGTGATGCCGGCCTGCGAAAACGACAGTTCCTGCCGGCGGATATCCGTCAGCCTTTTGTTTACCTCTTCGATTCGCTTCAACTTGTCAGCGATATCAAGCTGAAGCTGCTCCGACTTGGCCTGCATCTCTCCAATGCTGGCGAGCTTTGTCTGAAGTTCAGCGCGCTCTTGTTCGGTAGTGGCGCCAAGTATTGCCTGCTGAATCTGAGCTACGGATTCCGGAGAAGAAAGCTGGCCGACACTTGCTGCCAAATTTGCAAGCTCCTCCTGCATTAGCTTTGTTTCAGTCTCGAGCTTTTCCTGCTCAATTTCTGTATCCCGGCGCAACTGCATTAGTGCAGTCATCGAACTGTGCGCTGAGATCTGATCGCTAACGATCTCTCTCAACTCTTGAACATTCGGAGCGTTTTCAAACAGGCGCGCAATCTGAGCCAATTGCTCGTTATGCTCGCTTGGCGCAAGAAACTCGATGTACTGCCCAATCGGAATTTTTAGGTCTGCGCCTTTATTGTTCTCCGAGAGAGCATCAAACTCCTCCTCGGAAATCCCTAACTTAACAGCTTCTGCCCTGCCGCTAAGCCCCTTTGATTCCCAGTATCCATTCCAGCTTTCCAACGGGAAATACAAAGTCTGCACCGGGCCGTATTCAGCGGCCATCTGCGCCTGCAAAGCCTGCAAGCCCGGGACAAGAGATCTAGTCTGACTTTGCTCGGATCCGTCAGCTAAAGACTGAAAATAATCTACCTGCGCTTGAGCGGATTCTGCTGCCTGCTTTGCGGATTTGTACGCTCTGTTTGCCTGAAACCCAAATGCAACTCCACCCATAACCGAGAAGGCTATAAGTTCCTGAAGGTACTGCTCGCCGTTAATACCCCACTCCTCCCATCCAAGAGACATTCGCACAAGGTCTCCAATTCGCTCTTCAGTCCATTCGGTAAGAACCCCGTCCCATCCAAATTGCTGTAATTCTTTAGCAAACTGAGAGAGCGTTTTTGTTGGGTTTAACTTCAAGTACCTCGCAGTGACCGCGGACATCAGTGCGGTCAATTTTGATTTGTCGGCAAGCCATGAGTAAACTTTGCTTACCTGAAGACCAACAAGTTCAGTTGCGACCTCAATGTACTGCTCGCCAAAAGAGCGACCAAAGGCGGAGAGGAAATCATACTTTGATTCTTCAAATGCCGCCTGAAGCACCCCCGCTTCTGCTAAAGCTTGCTCATCGCTCAGCCCCTTAAACTGAGGCAGCATCTTTCGGTACGTTTCAACTGCAATTCGAGCTGAGCTGGAAATGCCTGTCTGAACAGCAACTCTTGCGGCGCCTCCAACAACGGCTTGGCCGGCCCGAAACCCGACAGAACGAAGCAATGCTTTTTCAGCCGTCAGCGTAAACTTTTTTGATAACGCACCGCGGAGCGCGTGAATGCCAACTTTGACGGCTTGCTTTGTCCCCTGAGAGGCAGCAGTCCCAACGCCCATTGAAGTCGCAAGCTCCCCGGCAAATGCAGGCGTGTTGGCAAGAATGTCGGTGATGCCGGCAGCGCGTGTAGAACCTCTGCGAATTTGATTGTCCTGCTTTAGCAGGTACGCCCAATCTTCATGGGTCATATCATCGCGCTCAGCGCGACGAGCAATTTGCTGCATCGCGACAAGGTCACTGGCATCAGCAATAGCGCTCGCATAAGGAACAAACTTTGCGCGCTCGAGCGCCTCTCCGGTAGCATCCATCCAGTCTCGCGGATTAGTTGGAAGCTCAATTCGATTTGATGGCGCCGGGCTTTCAGCCGGTTCTGTAATGTTGGCGCCAGTTATGTTGGCGCCAATTGCCTCAAACACCGACATGTTTTTTAAAGCAAAGTCCGCCGGCCGGCGTTTTGCGATCTCAACAGAATTGTCGATGTCAATATCGTACCCTTGTTCCTTCAGGTAGTTGACGACCTTTTCTCGCGTCAAATTATCGAACAACCCGCGAGCCTCAAAATCGGGTTCTGTTAACCGCTTCTCGACCGCCATGAGATTCTGCAAATCATCGCGAGAAACCTTCGCGTGATCCGGACTGCTCAATAGGTACTTTGCTGTGCCCGGATAGTTTTCCGACAGTCCTTGCAAGTCAACGGACTGCATCGGGGGCAGCTTTTCCTTTGGAACCTTTTTGACAATCTCTGTTGGCAAACTCAGAGACTTCGCCACCTTCATGGTTTCGGAGTGCTGCTTTGGGTCCGTGGACGTAGCGTCCATCATCAACGCCCGAATAGCAGCAGCTTGACTTGAGCGAGTCGCCGCCGGGGATCCAAACCCCAAGTCCGTCATATCTAGTTCGTTCATGGTCTAAAAATTTGTCCCGATCTAGCCGCGGATTTTTGGCGCAACCAAAGCGTAAACGCGGCAGCTTCAATGTCCTTTTTCTCAACAGGCTTTCCGGGCCTGATTGCTTTAACGAACTCTCTCGCCTGCCTTACAAAAGAAGGTTGCATGGTATCGTACGGAATTCTGCCTTCTTTTTGGATGTCCTTATACTCTTGCGAGGAAGGTTCTAGATCCAAAATTTGATCAATAGTGTATTGCTTCGAAAAGAAGCCGCTACCTTTTGTTGCTTTGTTTACAGACAAAACTGACGCAAGCCGCTGCATCTGCTCTTCAGTATACGGGACATTTTTGTCTTCAGCTTGCGTAGCCTTGCTTAGCCTCAAGTCTTTCGCAAGCTCCGCTGCCAGCGCTTTTTTCTCGAATGGTTTTTTCTCGAGGTAAATTGAATCCACATAGTCCTGAGAAACCTTTTCAGCAAGACGATCAAAATTGACATCCCACTTGCTTTGTCCGGAAGCAATTTCCTTTCTCAGGTTTTCTTGAACTCCATTTAAAAGCTCTCGGTCTTTTTGACCAGAAGGCCACATGTAAACAAGTTGCTCTTGAATTTCCTGTTTGTCTTTGTTGCTAAGCTGCATGCCTTTTGCGGCATCCGCCAATTGCGGGACAAGATGCGAAGCAACAATCCATTCTCTGTCTCGCATTAACCCCGGATTGCCAATTCGAGAAAGCAACGACTCAACATTAGGAACTTCGGATGAAACAATTCCACGCCAGCCCGCAAGCGCCTCCTTTACGTTGTCCGGGGCATCAGTTTCAATGCTTGTCCAAAACCCCTTGATTCTCGAAAGGCGATCATTTTCAGCAGCAGTATTTGGGGCGCCTCTACTTGCCTCAATGTTGCCAAGTTGCATTTTCTGACTCAGCGTAAGCCCGGGATATCTAGAGTCGTTTATTATTGATGCAATTGGGGCGCCTTTTAGCAATGAGTTAGCAAACTCTTCTGTGGTTTGAGAGCGCTCCATTTTGTTTACTCGAAGGTCATCTTCAAAAAACCTATCGAGCTCAGCAAGCGCCGCCCTGCGTTTTTTGGCGTTCTCTTCGCCGGCAAGCGCACTGTTAATTCTCTCTTTGCTGTACTTGTAAATTCCCAGCTCAAGCTTCTCCGGAGGCTGGCCTTGGTTGTAATCTTTTTTAGACTCAGTGATCGCCTCCTGATAAATGTCGGTAGCAAACTGAATAGCCCCCTGCCGCTCGTTGCCTTCCTTTACAATCTCCATCGCTCGCGCCCGCATTTTCGGGCTTATAGAGTCATCAAGATTTGTGTCTTTAAGAATCGCATTGAGTTCTGAGAATTTTTCCTCACGCAAATATATTTCAATTACAGGGTCAATCGCTTTGTAGCGAGCTTCTCTTGCCGAACGATCAAGGACATCTTTAGGCGGAGGCGAAGGCATTGAGCTCAATCCTTGCCTCATAGTCATATCAGCAACAACCGCGGCCTCCTGTAGCGCTTCCGGAGTTAAAGATTTTGGATCTTTTGCCGCGCGAAGCTGAAGGTTGTTGTTAATCCCTTCAAGCGCGTTGTCTGTAACTTGAATGGATCGACGATGACGCTCTTGAGCAATCCGGACCGCCGTAGTGCTTTCAAACCCATGCCGAATGGATTGCGTAGCCTGAGTAAAACGGAGGCGTTGATTCGGAGTTAAATTTTCGGAAATTCCGTTGAGCTCATTGTTGAAGTTTTGAGCGACCTTTGACGCGTTCGAGAAAAGCTGATCGCCTTCCATTACCGCTACACCGGGCAGCTTCCCGTCTTTCCCGTCATTGTACCGGTAGTACGTTTCCCGGTTGTAAGCCTGCGAGATCGCATCAGTTAAGGCAATGTTGTCAGCCTTCTCTTGCTCCTCTTGGTAAATTTTAGCAAGCGCGCCGCCAGCGCTTTGCTGAATAGCCTGTCCCAGCCCGTAGCCAAAAGCTTGAGGGCTTGCTGCGCTTGGATTTAACATCGGCCCGGGCATGTTCCCGGGCGCCACTTGTGGTCCTGCTACTGGTGCGGTTGGCATGAGTTGAGTCTGTTTAGGTTAACCGCCTTTTGCGGCCTGCGAGCCTTTCATCAACGCATAGGTCTGCGCGGACTGACTGATCCCGCTGATCATTGCAGATCCCGCCTGAGAGTAACCGGACATCATTGCAAGCGACCCTTGAATAGCTTGCGAGCCGGCCTGAAGTCGATATCCCCAAGCCTCCATTGCGGCATTGTTCCGAACTCGCAGCGCGTCAATCTCACCCCACTTCGCGGCGTCTTTTTGCATTTCAAGAGCAGTGCCATCATCCAAAGCAATGTTTTGAGCCGCAAAGGATGCTCGCTGCTTTCCGATGAGTTGCTTGGTCCCAAAACGAGTAACCTGCTCTTGAATCTGGCCTTTCTCAAGCGCGTACTCTCCCTGCTTTTGCCCGATGAGACTGTTAATCTCATACATCTGCTTTTGCATTTTCGCAGACTGAACTGCGGCGTAAGCAGAAAACCCTGCGCCAATAAGAGACGCACCAATAGACCCAATGCCTGCTCCTGTTGCTGCTGTCATGTTTGCGATGAGGTTGAGACGCGTGGGATGATTGAAAGAATCGAAAGTGGCAGCGGATCTCGCTGCTCAACGGTGACCTGTCCCTGCTTATCCCAAGCAGTCGAAGTATGAATTTTGGCGATCCCCGTTTTTAATTCAACCGAATCTCCCCAGTTTTCAAACTCGCGTTGTTTCCATTCAAAGAAATTTTTATCGTCAGTGGATATCCACATGCCCCGTGAACTTTCAACGTACATGTTCACTTGGTTGATGATTTTCTGTTTATCAGACATTGTTTCCTGCCCAACAATGTCGATGGAAAGCGTTTTTAGCCGGGAAACATACGGAAGTCCGATGCGAACAAAAGCAGACGCTCGAGGCAACTGAACGGTGCCATCGCCGGCGACAGTTAAGTTATCGACAACATTTCCATCGCACAGCGCAGACACTTTTTTGCCAGCCAAGTGAGTCAGCCCGGAGATGGAATCTACAGCCCGATTCCAATCACTGGTTGAAATAAATTCATCAGGACGGTCCGGGGGCGCGGGCAAAGCCCCGGCAGGCGGCGGTTGCAAAAGCTTGGAGAACGCAGGAACCGTAATTGCGTGCGTCGAATCGATTATTTGAACGACCTTGAAGTAAATTGTTTTTTGGAAAAATGAGTCAAATATTTCAAAGGCATTCCCAACATCGCTTGAAACAAACAAAGCGGCAGATGCCTCAATCACAATGTTTTGAGCAAGAGAGTAAAACTCTGTTCTGTTGTATGTGATCGTGATCGTCTTTGTATTGGTTGCTCCGTACGGGGCGCCGGTGTAGTTGTTCCCGTTGTAAAACAACGAACAGTCCAAAAAGACAGCATTGAGCTTAATGTTGACGAACTCGTTGGCCGGCCGGCGATGCATCCGCTCTAAAAACCGCTTCCAAACTCCGCCAATTTGCCGCAGCACCAGCATGTAAACCGCGTCAACATCGCCTTCAGGAAGGCATACAACGTCCTCAAACAAGCCATCAGTTGTATGCCTGTGCCAAGCCGCAATCTCATGCTCCTTAACGTAAGTCAGCCCAAGCAACGTTCCATCATTTCGGACCGCCCATGCAACCGAATGAGGAATCTGCTGAAAGGTCCAACTGTTGATTTGATAGCCATCAAACATATGGGCCGAGAAAACAGTCAGGTCTCGGCCGGTGTAGCCATCAACTTGAAGATCGTATCTGAAATCACGAACCGAATTCTTTCGGGCCTGAACGTACAGAATGTTGTTGGCAATGATGATTGGCTGAATCTCCGCGGATCCAACATAACCTTGCTGCCGCAGGTTGATTGACTGCGGCTTAATAGCCCCATCCCCGTCCCCGGCAGCAATCCACTCGCCTGAACTTGTCAGGATCACAAGATTGCCAACCTCGATTACATGGCGAACCTCGGAAACCTCCCGGCCTTGAATAGTAAACGTAATCCCATCGTCGTCCTTAAACGGAGAGGAACGAGTAAAGTTTTTGATCGATCCGGATCGAGACATCCAGACCTTCTCAATCGATTCATCGGTAGACGCGTAAATTTGCCTCTGCTGGAAAAATCCAACGCACCCCGGGTAATTGCCGGCGTAAAACATATCCACTGCAATCGGAGGCGTATCAGAGTAGTCCGGGGTGATGTTGTTGTCTTTAAATGACGTCCCCTGACTGACCCCTATGTACCCGAACGCTTCTTGCTTTGCGCTCGATTTGTAAATGTAGTACTCCGCAGCACTCGCAACAGCAGTCCACGAAACAGTATTTGGACTGCTTCCTGTAGTGGGTTTTGCGTTTGCGTAACTAGTCGCGCCTCCGATGCTTTCCTCGTACGTTGTCGTTCTTGCGGCAGTGACTAAGTAGCGAACATAGTTGCCGCTGGTTAAATCAGCAGCAATTGCCGGATTTGTGGAAACAACATTTGTAACGGAGGCAATTGTCGGAGTTGTGACCTGATCGCTTAACGTAAAGTTAGTGAACCCACTCAAGATCCCTCGAACTAAAACCTTGGGAGGATGCGCCCTGTGAACAATCGTCAGCTCATTTCCAGATTGAACAAACTGAAGCCCGGCAAGCTGAGCGGCAGTATACGGCGTAGTGACAGAATGGACTGCGCCGCCTGAAGTCAGTAACTGAAATCCATTGCGATAAAACGTCACTGACAGATGCGAAAACAACAGCAGATAAGTATGCTCGTTGCTGTACACAAACTTCCAAAGGCGCTGCCCAGAATTTGCCGCTGAGACGTTGTTATTTGAAACCGCAATGTACTCAGTCCCGGGGCGGTTATAAACGCCGCCATGACGCATCACGATAAAGTTCTCGCACTCCGCCAACCCGGACTGATACTTTGCTTGGTCTGCTCGCGCGTACAGCGCCGGGGCAATCTCTCCGCCGGCAAATGAACGTTGAACGAATGAGGTTGCCATTTTAACCCACCTTAAATCCGCTTGGATAAATTGTCAGGTCATTTATGCCGCCGGCAACTGGCCCGAACCTTGAGTTCATTAATTCGGTATCAACGTCTCTTGAAGGCTGAGATTCGTTTGCCGCAATCTGTTTTGCTTTGTCCAAGTCCAACAAAAATCCCTGCAACGCCTGTTTGCGAAAAGAATCCGAAACAGACAAAGGCATACAGATCTCAGCAGCAATGTACCAAGCCAGCGCGCTTGCAAACGTTGGATCGAACTCGGAAGCATCAATGTGCCTGTTGGTAATTTCTGCAACAGCATCTTCGATGTCCGTGTAAATTAGTTTCCCAACAGAGTCCCGGCCAATGCTGTAAGCCGCGGCCTGATATTCCTGTTTCCCAA
>Ga0209770_10001390_pt1 | contig 12587 bp, 11 predicted proteins | sample LauGreSu1BDMLBDD_2_FD_187572 | JGI IMG/M metagenome (GOLD analysis project Ga0209770, IMG submission 187572) | Freshwater lake microbial communities from Lake Michigan, USA - Su13.BD.MLB.DD (SPAdes) (version 2) | ecosystem: Environmental > Aquatic > Freshwater > Lake | place: Lake Michigan, USA...
AGCGGCCCGTCGCTTCAATCCGCACTCGTGCAGGGAATCACTGCCGAAGGCGTAGAAGTTCATCTGCTCGGCGTGGCACCGACACCTGCGATTGCCTTCATTGCTGAAACCCATGATTGGGTGGGCGTGTCGATCACTGCATCGCACAACCCCTGGAAAGACAATGGCATCAAAGTGTTCGCTGCGGGCGGAGCCAAGTTGTCAGACGCACAACAGGTGGACATCGAACGTGAATGGCACGCAGTAAGCACGGCTGAGCAGGGAATTCCCGAGGCAATGGTGCACTCTGCGACCGAACTGCTGGATGAGTACATCGACCACCGTGTGTCGATTGTCGGTGAGGGTCGCCTGTCCGGGCTCACAGTTGCGCTGGACTGTGCCAACGGAGCAATGTCAGAAGTGGCGGCAAAAGTTCTCTCGCGCACCGGTGCCACCGTAGATGTCATCAACGCCGGACCTGACGGCACCAACATCAACGACGGTTGTGGCGCAACTCACCCCGCAACTCTCGCGACACACATGACGAACGCACACGCAGAACTTGGCCTCAGCTTCGACGGTGATGGTGACCGAGTCATCGGTGTGACTGCAGACGGCAATATCGTCGATGGTGATCGCCTCATCGCACTCGCAGCTATCGACTTGGCGCAGCGAGGTCTCCTTCGCAACAAATCTGTGGCTGTCACCGTCATGTCGAACCTCGGTTTTCATCGTGCAATGCAGTCTCAGGACATCGAAGTGGTGGTCACTCCGGTGGGCGATCGACATGTCCTCGAAGCACTCGAGCAGAGCGATCTGGTACTCGGTGGTGAACAAAGTGGTCACATCATCTATGCCGCACACGCCACCACTGGCGACGGGTTACTCGCTGGCATCATGCTTGCGGAGTACTTGCAGCGCACCAAGTCCGATTTTTCCCGAGTGTCACAAGATGTGATGACCTCGTACCCACAAGTGTTGGTGAACGTACGGACGAACAACAAGATCGCAGATCCGGCTGAAGTGCTTGCCGCACAAGTGGCGACTGCCGAGCACTTGCTTGCTGGAAACGGCAGAGTGTTGCTGCGCGCTTCGGGCACCGAACCTGTGATTCGTGTCATGGTCGAGGCTGAAACTGCCGAGCTTGCGCGTGAGGTTGCAGGAACTCTTGCCGATGCGGTCCGTGCGGCCGACGAGGCTCACTAATCTCGAACCATGTGCGGCATCATCGGAATCGTGTCCCGTCCGACGGGTCGTGCAATACCCAGTCGTGACGAGGTGTTGACCGGCCTCGATTCGGCCATTGCTGCTCGCGGTGACAATGCATTGGTTGCCCAGCATCTGCGCCGTGTCGACGAATTGTTGCGCGGTGACGCAGGAATGCAAGCAATGGCTGGCAACCTCGAGCTTGTCGCTGCAATGACCTCGAGGCTCGACACGCTCGACGCATATGCCGCAGAAGAAGACCAACGCGTCGATGCTCTCACTGGAAATCCCGCCCACATCGAGGCTCAAGCGGCGATGGTGGCTGCAGTGCGCGACCCGCTGTGGTCGATTCGTCGCGATCGTCTCCGCACTGCCGACGCAGTGCATGCTCTTGCTGGTCGTCACGCATCGTCGTCGGCTCTATGTGGCTACTACAGCATCCAGCAGGCATTGTCTGCGCTCGACCGTCTTGAAGTGCGCGGACGAGACTCGGCCGGAGTCGGTGTCATCGTGTGGGGAGATGGCCTTGACCCCACACAAGAGCCGTTTGCATCGATGTTGCGCGAGCGCAGCGGTGACCCGCTGTTCACCAACAACAGCGTGCGTGCCCAAGGGCGATCACTCGTGTTCGTGTACAAGGCGGCAGCTGAGATCGGTGAACTGGGGGACAACACCCGCAAGATGCGCGCATCAATCATGGACGATGAGCTGCTACGTCGTGCCCTGTCGTTTCCTGGCGTGCGAGCCACGGTTCTTGGCCACACTCGATGGGCGAGCGTCGGCATCATCTCTGAACCCAATGCCCATCCCGTCACCAGCGAGGAAGATGGCGAGACCGCAGCGACCATCGCCATCGGAGTGTTGAACGGCGACGTCGACAACCACGCCGATCTCAAAGTTCGCCATTCACTGAAGATTGCCGACCCCATCACGACCGATGCGAAGGTCATACCCGCACTCGTGCAGCGGTTCCGTGCAGACAATGATCTGACTCAATCATTCCGAAAGACGGTGTCTTCGTTTGAAGGGTCGGTGGCCATCGGTCTCGTCAGTGCTGATGAGCCGCACAAGATGTTGCTAGCGCTTCACGGAAGTGGTCAAGGTCTTTGCATCGGACTTGCAGAAGATCGCTACATCGTGGCAAGTGAGCCGTACGGAGTGGTCGAAGAGACTCTGCACTACGTGCGCATGGATGGCGAAGCACTTGCACATCCCGATCAACCTGCGAGCCGTGGTCAAGTCATGGTGCTCGATGCCGATGGTGCCGGCACCATCGATGGGCTCTCGATGTCCGCATACGACGGCACAGTTCTTTCCCTTGGTGACGACTCTGTCGTCACGGCAGAAGTGACCACGCGCGACATCGACCGTGGCGATTCACCACACTTTCTTCTCAAAGAAATACTCGAAGCGCCGCGCAGTTTCAGAAAGACGTTGCGTGGTCGCATCATCGAGCGCGACGGCGGTTTGCATGCAGACCTTCCGGTGGAAAGTCTGCCCGACGACATCCGACAGAAGTTGGCGAACGGAACCATCACGCGCGTCCGCGTGATCGGTCAAGGAACTGCTGCAGTGGCCGGCACCTCAATGGTCGCCGTGTTGTCTGCCGTGTCTGATGGACGTATCCATGTTGATGCACTCACAGCGACCGAGCTGTCCGGTTTCGACATGCGTACCGACATGTCCGACATGTTGGTGGTGGCCGTCAGTCAGAGCGGCACGACGACAGACACCAATCGCACGGTCGATTTGTTGAAAAATCGCGGGGCGTCAGTGATCGCCATCGTGAACCGTCGTGGTTCCGAACTTGCCAACAAAGCACACGGAGTCCTCTACACATCAGACGGGCGCGACGTCGAGATGAGTGTGGCAAGTACGAAGGCGTTCTATGCCCAGGTGGCTGCTGGTGCGTTGCTGTCATGTGCAATTGCAGAAGCGTCTGGGCAAGTGAACCGTGAAGTCACCGACCGTGTCGTGCGTTCATTGCGTGACATGCCAGCTGCGATGGAGCGTGTCATCGCCTTGCGACCTGTCATCGCTGATGCGGCACATCGTTTCGCACCTTCTCGTCGCTATTGGGCAGTGGTCGGCAACGGACCGAACACCGTCGCAGCACATGAGGTGCGCATCAAGTTGTCAGAGTTGTGTTACAAGTCGATCTCGTGCGACGTCACCGAAGACAAGAAGCACATCGACTTGTCGTGTGAGCCCATGATTCTTGTGTGCGCAGCGGGTCTTGCCGACGGTACTGCCACAGATGTCGCCAAAGAAGTGGCCATCTACAAGGCGCACAAGGCACTACCGATCGTGGTGGCATCTGAGGGTGAGTCACGATTCGATAGCGCGAGTGCAGTGATCTCTGTGCCGGTCGTCGAGTCGAGTCTGGCATTCGTCTTGTCTGCGATGGCTGGTCACTTGTTCGGTTACGAGGCAGCCCTTGCCATCGATGCGCTTGCACGACCACTCCGCGAGGCTCGTGAGGCAATTGAGCACGTCGTCGAGCGCGGTGCCCAGGCAGACGATGCACTCGCGCGAGTACACGATGCAATCGGTGCTCCGATGCAGACGTTCCACAACGCCCTGCAAACTGGCCAATACGACGGCAACCTCGAGGCTTCGACGGCAGTGCGCATCGTGTCGTTGTTGCGAACGGTCACTGCGTCGTCGCCACTCGAGTCGTACCAACGTGACACGGGGCGAATCGCGTCACCGGAAGTGCTTCTCGACGACCTCATCTCCGCGCTGACGCGCGGCATCGACGAATTGACCCGTCCGGTCGATGCCATCAAACATCAAGCTAAGACCGTCACTGTCGGTATCTCCCGCAGCGAAGAGGGCCTGCTCGACCGCGCTCTCGTTCGTGCGGTCATCGATTCAGGCGCATCACGAGACCGGCTGTCATACGGCACCATGAAAGTCCTTGCGGCACTCGACGGTGCGGTGAGCGCCGTCAATGGCTACACCCGCTATCGCATCGAAGGTGACGTGGCCGCTGGTTCTGCAAGCATCTCGATCGTCGATCGAGGTGGCCTTGCTCGAGAGTTGAAGTCACGAGTCGATGCGAGCAACTCTCTGGTCGGCACCAAGCGACGCGTTGCAAGCGAACAGGAAGTGTTGGTTGCTCGCGGTCGAAGTGATGGTCGTACCGTCATTCTCGTCCCGGAGATAAAGGGCTCACAGACGACCGGACTCACGCTGTTGCACGTGTCATTCCATGACACGTTGAGTTCGACTGCAGTGAAGAACGTGTTGCAAGGTTATGACCGGCGCTATGACCGCCTCGTCGACTGGGTCACCGAGACCGAGGGCTCTTTCCGTGACGATCGTCTTGCCGAAATTTCGATTGCCGACTTGCTCATCTTGCCCGTGTCCGAAACTGCGGATCACTGGCGCACGAAGTGACCACCATGCGTGGTATTGGCATCGATGCTGTCGATGTCGAACGATTCCGCTCATTGTTGGACAGACGTCCCAGTATGCGCGAGCGTCTGTTCACTGCTACCGAATTGGCAAAGCTCGAGGAACGTGCCGATGATCCACGGTCCCTAGCCGCGCGATTCGCTGTTCGAGAAGCGACGATGAAGGCTCTCGGTGTGGGCCTTGGTGCATTCGGCTTCCATGATGTGTGGCTCGACCGGGCCGAATCGGGAGCGCCGGTGCTGCACGTCGAAGGTCGTGCGGAGGAACTTGCGCGGCAGGCAGGGGTGTCGAGTTGGATGGTGTCCATCAGTCATACCGATTCGGTCGCAGTGGCCGTTGTAGCTGCTCTTTAAGAGCCTTCTGCTCAGTTCCTCCGTACGCTTTGCAGCGTGATTCCGGTCGTCACCGTCACCCAGATGCGTCGTGCCGACGAGGTGCAGATCGCCGTGCTTGGCCAACATGGTCATGCAGTGCTGGTCGAGCGAGCAGGTGCGGCTGTCGCGTTCGCTGCGCTTCGAATGTTGGGTGGGGCATATGGCAAGCGTGTCGTGGTGATCGCCGGAAAGGGCAGCAATGGCGCCGACGGCAAAGTGGCAGCACGACGGCTCGTCGACAGGGGAGCAGCTGTCGAGGTGATCGCCGCAGACGTCGCAGGCGACGAAGTGGTCGACTCGCAGCGTGCCGATCTCGTCATTGATGCCGCGTACGGCACCGGATTCCGTGGCACGTGGGAGCCACCGTTGGTGTTCGGCGTGCCTGTGCTCGCAGTCGACGTTCCGAGTGGGCTTGATGCCGATGTCGGTACGTGTGTTGGCGATGTGTTGCGTGCGGATCGCACCATCACCTTTGCGGCGTTGAAAGTCGGTCACTTGATGAACGATGGGCCGCAAGTATGTGGTGACATCGAAATTGCCGACATCGGTGTCGACGTCGTCGACCATTGCGATGACGTCTCGACATATCTGGTCGGTCCCGCAGACGTTGCTGCGTGGATTCCATCTCGTGATCGTGATGCACACAAGTGGTCTCACGCCGTTCGTGTGATTGCCGGAAGTGGCGGTATGACCGGAGCCGCTGCTCTCGTCTGCGCAGCTGCGATGCGCGCAGGCGCGGGCATTGTTCACGCATCAATGCGTGAAACCTCGCTCGACAGTGCCAACGCTCTGCCGACCGAAGTGGTGCAACGCCACTTGACCACAGGGCATTGGGGGGCACAAGTGGCAGCCGATGCTCATCGCTTCGCAGCACTTGTCATCGGGCCGGGCCTTGGTCGTGGTGACGACGTTTCAGAGTTGGTGCGCGATGTCGTGCGCTCCGTGTCGATTCCAGTGGTGGTCGACGGTGATGGCCTGACAGCGGTCGTCGATGCCCATGGTGATTCCTCCAGTATCACGACACGCAATGCCCCGACGGTGCTCACACCGCACGACGGCGAGTTCGCGTCATTGGGCGGCGATGTCGACGCTGTCGACAGAATCTCAGCCACCCGTCAGCTTGCTGAACGAACCAGATGCGTCGTGTTGCGCAAAGGTCCGACCACCATCGTGGCTTCTCCAGACGGGCCCACGTTCCTCGTCGCATCAGGAGACCAGCGCCTTGCGACTGCCGGAAGTGGCGATGTGTTGTCAGGAATCATTGCGGCGTTTTTGTCGCGCGGCATGGATGCAGCCCCGGCAGCCACTGCGGCCGCGGTGGTGCATGGCGTGGCAGGGTCGTTGTGTTCGACCGAAGGCACCATTGCACGCGATGTCGTCGGTGAAATCGCACATGTGCTCGCTGAAATGTGTGGTGCTCCATGAGTGAATCAACTGCTCGGTGGGCATGGGTCGAAGTCGACGCCGTTGCACTGCGACACAATGTCGCGCACCTTCGCGCTCTTGTGTCGCCAAGTGAGGTGTGGGCAGTCGTGAAAGCAGACGGCTATGGCCACGGAGCCGCGCAGGTTGCGCAGGCTGCCATTGCCGGAGGTGCGAGCGGGCTGTGTGTCGCACTCGTGCAAGAAGGTGTTCGACTTCGCGAAGTTGGTGTCGATGCGCCGATTCTCATTCTCAGCGAGCAACCCGCAGCGCAAGCAGCAGACATCGTGCACCATGGGCTCATTGCGACCATCACATCACACGATGGGCTGACTGCGCTGAACGACGCAGCGGGTGAAGCAGGCGTCAAGACGGCAGTTCACGTGAAAGTCGACAGCGGCATGCATCGCGCCGGCGTCGACCCGAGCAGTGCTGTTGCTCTCGTGGCGGCGGCAGATGGTGCAGACCATCTCACGCTCGCTGGTGTGTTCACACACTTTGCCTGTGCAGATGACCCCGGCCACGAAGCAAACGGGCGTCAACTTGCCACATTCAACGCAGTGATAGGTGAGATGCGAGCCAACGGCATCGACCCTGGAGTCATTCACGCTGCCAATAGCGCAGCGACACTTGCGCTGCCATCGGCTCGTTTTGACATGGTGCGTACCGGCATCGTCACCTATGGCTTGGTGCCAGGCTCGGGTGTGGCTGACCTGTGCGGCGAGTTCAAACCTGCATTGTCGGTGAAGGCGCGAGTGAGTGCTGTGCGCACGATCAATACTGGTGATGCGGTGTCATACGGGCTTCGCCGGCCGGTGACACGTCCATCGGTGATCGCCACGATTCCCATCGGATACGCCGACGGAGTTCCCCGCGCGCTGTGGTCCACTGCACAAGACGTCTTGGTGCGCGGAAAGCGTTATCCCATTGCCGGAACAGTGACGATGGATCAATTGATGGTCGATGTCACCGATTGCGATGGCGTGCAAACCGGTGATGTCGTGACCCTCATAGGTTCAGATAACAGTGAGACAATCACGGTGTCTGAATGGTCCTCCTCAGTTGGAACAATCGACTACGAAATCGTCTGTGGAATCAGTGCACGAATGGAGCGTCGATACCTGTGATTGACGCACGCACCACGCACGTCGAGCAGACCGAAGAGTTGGCAGCCGCACTTGCCGCGCTCGTGCGGCCACGCGACATCATCGTGCTGTCTGGCGAGATGGGGGCCGGAAAGACCGCCTTCGTGCGCGGGTTCGCAGCAGGTGTAGGTGTGTCGTCAGATGAGACAGTGTCATCACCCACATTCACATTGGTGCACACCTACGACAGTGGAGGGCTCGTCGTGCACCACGCCGACTTGTATCGCCTCGGTCGCCTGTCCGATGTGGAAGATCTCGGCTTGCGTGAGCTCGCCGATCTTGGCGACATCGTCATCGTGGAATGGGGCAATGTCGCTGAAGAAGTTCTCGGTGATCATCTCGTCGTGTCGCTCGAGGCCGACGACGATGAGGAAGACACCCGTCGTGTCGTGGTGTCCGTGGTCGGACACACATGGGATTCTCGCTGGGAACAACTGCAGCGCGCACTTGCCAAGTGGGGCAATTGACATGTTGATACTCGGTATTGAAACTGCTGTTGAACACGTCGGTGTTGCTCTCGGTGATCACCGCGGAACACTTGCCACGGCGACGGTGAACAGTGATCGTCGTCATACCGAGAGCCTGGCACCGATGGTCGAGTTCGTATGTGCACAAGCCGGCATGTCTCTTCGTCAACTTGATGCCGTGGCAGTCGACGTGGGTCCTGGTCTCTTCACCGGACTGCGAGTCGGCATTGCGGCAGCGCAATCGTTGGCTTGGGCGCTTGATGTTCCAGTGGTTCCCATGTGCAGTCTCGATGTGCTTGCTCAACAGGCGACACGAACGGAAGATGATGTTGTTGCTGCGGCCCTCGATGCACGACGTGGCGAGATGTACTGGGCGGTGTACAAACCAGGTGACGGTCGCATGGTGAGACTGACAGAACCGGTTGTCACGCCACCAGACGATTGCGCCATTCATCTCGCCGAACGTGACCAGTACGTCACCTGTGTCGGGTCAGGTTTTGTGCGCCATCACGACTCGTTCGAGGCGTTGACCCGCACGACGATGCGTGCTGACGAGGCGACGTGGCCGAGCATCGACGACCTCTTGATCTTGGCTGGTCAGAAGGCAGCGCGCGAAGAGTGGGTCGAGGCTCATACGGTTGAACCGTTGTATCTGCGAGTGCCAGATGCAGAGATCAACTGGGCCACCAGAGAGGGACGATGATGGGCATTACGCGTACATCTCCCACCGACGAGCTGACCACCGAGCCGATGCGTAGGCGTCATCTTCGACGCGTCTTGGACATCGAAGAGTTGGTGCACAAACGACCGTGGACGCATCGCGTGTTCGTCGATGAGTTGTCTCAGGTTCGTTCGGGAAGCCGCAGTTACATCGTGGCGTATGTCGGGGACACACTTGTCGGTTATGCAGGGCTCTTCTATTCTGCCGGCGACGCACATGTCACGAACATCGCAACCCACCCCACATGGCAAGGTCGCGGCATTGCGACCGAGTTGATGCTGGATCTGTGTGATTTGGCAGTGTCGAACGAATGCACCGCTATGACCTTGGAGGTACGTGCATCGAATGACATCGCGCAACGCTTGTATCGCCGTTTCGGCTTCGTGCCAGCTGGCGTGCGCAAGAAGTATTACGAGAATTCAGAAGATGCCATCGTTATGTGGTGTCACGACCTGCAAGGCCCAGATGTCGCGTCGCGACTAGCGCACATCAAGGAGTCACGTCGATGAGTGCTGTCTCCAAACCCCAAACGACAGATGCAGTGGCAGTCGACGAGTCGACGGTGGTTCTTGCGATCGAGACAAGTTGTGACGAAACCGCGGCAGCGGTGGTGATGGGTGGCAACGACGTGTTGTCCTCGGTGGTGAGCAGCCAGATAGACATCCATGCCAAGTTCGGTGGTGTCGTTCCCGAAGTTGCCAGTAGGGCCCATCTTCAGAACTTGTTGCCAGTGGTGTCGAGTGCCATCGACGAAGCAGGTATACAGCCGGAACGAATTGATGCGGTGGCGGCAACCGTGGGGCCCGGCCTGATTGGTGCACTGCTCGTCGGAGTGTCAGCTGCAAAGTCACTGGCACTCGCATGGAACAAGCCCTTCATTGGAGTGAATCACATGGAGGCACACCTATATGCGGGCCTCCTCGACGACCCGACTCTTGAGTTTCCATTGATCGTGTTGTTGGTGAGCGGAGGTCACACGATGCTCGTCGACATGCAAGACCACGGCCGCTATCGCGTGCTCGGCCACACCATCGACGATGCCGCCGGAGAGGCATTCGACAAAGTGGCGCGATATCTCGACCTCGGATATCCGGGCGGACCAGCAATCGACTCGGCGTCCACTCGCGGCGATGCGCAAGCCGTCGACTTCCCACGTGCCATGTTGCACGATGGTCTCAACTTCTCGTTCAGCGGTCTGAAGACCGCTGTCATCAACCACGTGAAGAAGAACCCAGATGTGTCCAATGACGACATTGCAGCGTCGTTCCAGGCGGCAGTGGTCGATGTGCTCGTGGCCAAAGCAGTGCGAGCAGCACAACAGACGAATGCGAAGGGCATCGTCCTCGGTGGTGGCGTCGCAGCAAACTCACGTCTGCGTGAACAGATTTCGACCGTCGGTGCAGAAAACGGGTTGCGCGTTGCTTTGCCGAGTCGAGCGATGTGCACCGACAACGCTGCGATGATCGCCGCAGCGGGTTGGCATCGCCTACGCAGCGACGGGCCAACTTCGCTCGCTGCTGGTGCGTATCCGAACTTGCGCCTGCCGGTTGATTCCCCTGGGGTGTCCCTGAAATGAGCATCGCGCACGAGATCAAGCCGTTGCAGTTGGGTCGCACCACCGTGTCACCACCTGTGGTTCTGGCGCCCATGGCAGGGGTCACGAATGCGCCGTTTCGTTCACTGTGTCGGTCGTTCGCACCCGGTCTTGTGTATGTCAACGAAATGGTGATGGCCGCCGCACTCGTGCATGGCAATGCGAAGACACGTCGCATGGTGGCGTTCGGACCTGATGAAGAGTTTCGCAGTCTCCAGATTTACGGCAGCGATCCAGAGTTCGTCGGCAAGGCAGTTCGTGCCCTGTGTGAACAGGACATCGTCGACCACATCGACATGAACTTTGGCTGTCCGGCCAACAAAGTCACTAGAAAAGGGGGAGGCGCGGCGGTTCCGGTGAAGCGCCAACTATTGAGGGCCATCATGGCTGCTGCGGTGCGTGAAGCATCGAAGTTCGACATTCCGGTCACGTGCAAGTTCCGTATCGGAATCAACGACGACATCGTCACGTACCTCGACACAGGTAAGGCGGCCGAAGAGGAAGGCATCGCGATGATCGCTTTGCACGCGCGCACTGCTGAGCAGCACTACGCAGGGCATGCGCGTTGGGAGGCCATCACTGAGTTGAAGCGTCATGTCTCCAGCATTCCTGTACTTGGCAATGGCGACATCTGGGAAGCGTCCGACGCTCTCGAAATGGTACGTACCACTGGCTGTGACGGTGTTGTGGTGGGTCGTGGTTGTCTCGGCAAACCTTGGCTTTTTCGCGACATCGTCGATGCGTTTGCCGGTCGTGAGGTGCGCGTCACACCGACCCTGGGTGAGGTCACCAAAGTGATGCTCGAGCATGCGGATGCACTGTGCACGCATTCGGGTCATGACTCTGGAATCCGTAATTTCCGCAAACACACTGGCTGGTACCTCACTGGTTACCCGGTCGGTTCCGACGTGCGTCGACGAATGGCGTTGGTGTCGTCACACGCGGAACTTTCCTCGATTGTCGATGAACTTGACCCGTCGATGAACATCGTTCCTGGTGGTGAGCGATTGACGCGCGGGCACACCAACGGGCCCATTCGTGTCGTGTTGCCACACGGTTACCTGGACGATCTTGACGACCTCACACCGCCAGACGATGCTGATGTGGCGGCACTAAGTGGTGGCTGAACGCATTGTTCTTGCCTCGCGTTCACCACGTCGAGTGCAGCTCTTGGCCGAGCTTGGTGTCGAGCCACTCGTCGACCCGGCTGATGTTGACGAAACACCACGCATCAATGAAGACCCGGTTGCCTACGTGCGTCGAGTCGCGATCGACAAAGCCCGTCGCGTTGCCCAGCGGCACGCCGACGCCACGGTCATCGCTGCGGATACCACTGTCGATGTCGACGGTCGCATCCTCGGTCAACCCGCCGACATCGATGACGCACGATCGATGTTGCGATCTTTGAGCGCACGCACCCACCGCGTACACACGGCTGTCGTCGTCATCACATCTGAATCTGAGACCTCCGACGTCGTCACCTCGCTCGTCTCCTTCCAACCCCTCGATGACGAGACCCTTGAGTGGTATCTGGCGACGGGGGAGTCGATGGGTAAGGCAGGGGCCTATGCGGTTCAGGGCCACGGCGCGGTACTCGTTGAGCGGGTGCAGGGTTCGATGTCAAATGTGGTGGGCCTGCCGCTAGCAAGTACGGCAAGGCTTCTCGGCCTCCAGGCCCCACCCGACCCCGCCCGTTAGCACTCTCGGGCTCCGGTTGCTAAGAGGCGCCTTGAGTCTCTATCCTTAGCAATCGCACTCGCCGAGTGCTAACCCCCCGAACCGGGTCTTCCGGGGCGGGAACAACCCCATTCCACCTTGTCTATGGAGGAACACCAATGAACCTGAAGCCACTTGATGACCGCATCGTCGTGAAGCCGAGCGAGGCGGAACAGACCACTGCATCTGGTCTCGTTATCCCCGACACAGCAAAGGAAAAGCCACAGCAGGGAACAGTTCTTGCTGTCGGCCCCGGACGTTGGAGTGATGACGAGGGTAAGCACTTTGCACTCGATGTGAAGGTCGGCGACGTCGTCCTCTATAGCAAGTACGGCGGAACTGAAATCAGCCACGGCGGAGACGACCTCCTGATTCTCAGCAGCCGCGACGTACTCGCGATCGTCGGTAAGTGAACCAAATCATGGCTAAGCAACTGAAGTTCAACGACGAGGCTCGACGCGCGCTCGAAGCCGGCGTCAACAAGCTCGCCGACGCAGTCAAGGTCACGCTCGGACCCAAGGGTCGCAACGTGGTGCTCGACAA
>Ga0209770_10001391_pt1 | contig 12584 bp, 12 predicted proteins | sample LauGreSu1BDMLBDD_2_FD_187572 | JGI IMG/M metagenome (GOLD analysis project Ga0209770, IMG submission 187572) | Freshwater lake microbial communities from Lake Michigan, USA - Su13.BD.MLB.DD (SPAdes) (version 2) | ecosystem: Environmental > Aquatic > Freshwater > Lake | place: Lake Michigan, USA...
AGATCACGGTCGAGAGCCTGAGCGCTGATTTCCTCAGCATCTTCAACCACACCTCCAGCCTCACGCCCAACCTCGCGGAGATCGCGGCGCAGAGCCTGGTGTTCGAGAACTTCTACGCGACGGGCAGCCGCACCGACCGCGGCATGGAGGCACTCACGCTCTCCGTGCCGCCCACGCCCGGCCGCTCGCTGGTCAAGCGCCCGCGCAACGAGAACATGTTCACGCTCGGCTCCGTCTTCCGCGCGAAGGGCTACGACACGGCGTTCATCTACGGCGGCTTCGGCTACTTCGACAACATGAACTACTTTTTCGGCCACAACGGCTACCGCGTCATCGACCGGACCGGCGTGCCGAAGGAGGACATCACCTTCGCCAACGTCTGGGGGGTGTGCGACGAGGATCTCTTCCGCTGGACCATCCGGGAGGCCGATGCCAGCCACGCCACCGGCAACCCGTTTCATTATTTCGTGATGACGACGTCAAACCACCGGCCGTACACCTTCCCCGAGGGCCGCATCGACCTGCCGTCAAAGATCTCCGGCCGGGCCGGCGCGGTGAAATACACCGACTATGCCATCGGCAAGCTGATCCGCGACGCGTCGACGAAGCCGTGGTTCAAGAACACGATCTTCGTGATCGTGGCGGACCATTGCGCGTCCAGCGCCGGCAAGACGGCCCTGCCGGTCCAGAACTACCATATCCCGCTCGTCATCTACGCGCCCGGCGGCCAGGTCACGCCCGGCCGCGTCCGCACGCTGACCAGCCAGGTGGACTTCGCCCCGACCCTGCTCGGCCTGCTCAACTGGAGCTACCCGAGCCGCTTCTTCGGCCGGGATGTCCGCACCACCGACCCGAAGGAGGCGCGGGCGTTCGTCGGCACCTACCAGAAGCTCGGCCTGCTCAAGGGCGAGGACTTCCTCGTGCTCACCCCGGTGCGCCGCCAGAACCAGTATCTTTATAACCGCACCAGCTTCGCCCTCACCGAGCAGCCGCTGGACCAGGCGTTCGCCAACGAGGCGGTCAGCTACTACCAGACGGCGAGCTATCTTTTCCAGCAGCAGCTTTACCGGGAACTCAGTCCCGTGGAATTTGCCCGCGCCCTGGAAACAAAGGCCCCGCCGGCCGGCGCCGCCGCCCCGTGATGAGCTCCGGCCCGGCCGCATCCCATCGCGCCCCTTGGCTCGCCCTCGGCCTGCTGGCCGCGGTGCTGGCCTTGTTCGAGCTGACCAACCTGGACCTCCAGTTGCAGGACCGGTTCTACAACTTCGAGACGCGGCGCTGGGTCGTGGACGAGAAGGCGCCGCTCGGCCGGCTGGTTTTCTACAACGGGCCCAAGGCCCTCGTTTGGATTTTCGCGCTGACAACCCTGACGCTCGCCGCCGGGCCGGAGCGCTGGCGCGAGAAGCTCCGGGTCAACCGTCGCGGCCTCTGGCTCGGCGTGCTCGTGATCGCCACCGTGCCCGCCCTCGCCGGCCTCGGCAAGAAATACACCAACATCTACTGCCCGTCGGAAATCCGCCGCTACGGCGGCGACGTGGCCTACGTGAAGCTGTGTGAACCCCATCCCCCCGACGACCCCGCGGGGCGGCGCGGCGGCTGTTTTCCGGCGGGTCACGCCAGCGGCGGCTTTGCACTGATGGGTTTGCTCGCCGTGCGCGGCACGCGCCGCTGGCGGAACGGCGTCCTCGCGCTCGGCCTCGGGCTGGGCTGGTGGATGGGCGGCTACCAGATGCTGAAGGGTGCGCATTACCTCAGTCACACGCTCACGACGATGCTGGTGGCGTGGCTGGTGGTGTGGCTCTGGCGGCGAGCGCTGAAAATCGAACCGGCGGCCTGAAAATGACAAGGCCGCCCCCCGCTGACGCGGGGGACGGCCTTGGTTTTTTGCTTGGTTACTGTTTACTTCATCGCGACGGCGGACTTGTCGAAGCTGTCGACAATATTCACCGGCAGGACGACTTTCTTGGCCACGGGCAGACCGTCCACCAGCGCAGGGGAGAATTTCCACTGCGCGACGGCATCCACCACGGCGGCCACCAGTTCGGCATCCGCGCCGGGCGCGGCCGGCGCGAAGAGCGTCGGCTTGCCCGTCGCATCCACGACGAACTCGAGCGTTACCTGTTGCCCGGCAAACCGGGCATCCACCGCGGGCGAAACGACCGCGAGGGGAGCCGGGATGCCTGTGCGACCACGGTACGACTCGACATAGGCCTTCTCGGGCGATTTCGCCATGAGGGCGAGGGGCGCCACGAGCAGACCGAGGCTGAGGGCTAGTTTGGACTTGGTGTTCATGTTTTTAATCTCCGCGGTGAGGCGGAGGTTTTTTTCTGTTCAGGACAGGACGCGACCACCGGCCGGAATGACCGCAGGGCTGCGTCCCGTTTCACCGTCGCCGGGTTGATAGGGACCCGGTGGCGGCAAAAGTCTGCTTTGGGGCGATCCGGGCGCGCAAAAGCGGCGCGACCGGCAACCCGACAGAAAACACTCACCTTATCCCGGTCGGATGTCCGCGGCCTCGCGCGAGCCATCCGGCCAGAGTCAAAGAACGTCCTTGGGGAGGGTCCTTTGAAAGCAAAGTCTTGCGACTGTCCCTTCCCTAGCACCTCCGGTGCCAGCCGGGGCGATGCAATCCGGTTACAACATGAGGTGGCAGCCTTATGAATCCTGCTGCATCCCAGCATAAGATATGGCGTAAATCCTTGAACGATCAGGCGGAGCCCGTGTCGTAGACCCATGCGAATTTTCCTCAAAACCCTCGTGCTCGCGGCCGCCCTGGCGGCCGGTTTGTCCCTGGCGGCCGCCGACGCGCCCGCCCGCGCCGAGACGATGGCGGAAAAAACCCTCAAGGACATCGTCGCCCGGCAGCGCGACCTGCTCGGCCGCGCGGACAAGGAGGGCGACCACCTCGACGTGGCCTGGCTGCGCGGCGAGCTGCAGAGCGTGATCAACAGTTACGACATCCTCATCCAGAAGAGCCCCGATTTCGCCCCCGCCTACGTCGCCTACGGCATGCTGCTCGGCCAGGTCGGCATGACGAAGGAGGCCGTCGGCATCCTGCTCAAGGCCAACCAGCTCGACAAAGAAATCCCGGTGGTGAAAAACGAGATCGGGCGCTTCCTCGCCGAGGACGGCAAGCTGGTCGAGGCGCTGCCGTGGATCATGGCGGCCATCGACCTCGAGCCGGCGCAGCCGCTCTATCATTATCATCTCGGCAAATTGCTCACCGAGGGTCGCGATGATTTCATCAAGACCGGCCAGTTCACCCGCGCCTCGCTGGACAAGGCGATGCTCCAGGCCTTCGCCCGCGCCGCCGAGCTGGCGCCCACGAACTTCGCGTATGCCTACCGCCACGCCGAGGCCTACTACGACCTCGAGGCCCCGCAGTGGGACGATGCGCTCGCGTTGTGGCGGAAGCTCGACGCCGGCGTCGAGGCGCCGCTCGAGCACCAGACGCTCTGGCTCCATCAGGCCAACGTGCTGCTCAAGCAGGGCAAGGCGGACGAGGCCCGCGCGCTCGTCGCCAAGGTGACCGAGCTGACGCTGGCGAAGCAGAAGCAAACTTTGCTCGACCAGCTGGCCAAAGCGGACGAGAAATAAGCGACCATGGATCCCCTCGTCCTGCGCAATGGGCTGATTTATTTCATCATTCTGGCCGCCAGCCTGTGCCTTCGCGCCTACGCCCAGGCCTGGATGGCGAACCGCCTCGGGGACCGCACGCCGGCGATGGAGGGCCGGCTCACGGCCAACCCGCTCCCGCATGTGGACATCCTCGGCACCGTGGCGCTGCCGTTGATCTTCATCTTCTACCTCCAGCCGTCACTGGATCGCGCGGACCTGCGGATGTTCCTCGGCTGGGCCAAGCCGGTGCCGATCAACCCGCACAATTTCAGCAATCCGCGGGGCGGCGCCGTGCTCGTCAGCTTCTCCGGGCTTATCATGAGCCTGATCCTGCTGTTCGTCGCCGCGGTCGCCGGCGGGCTGCTCTACCGCGCAGACCCGCAGATCCTCGGGATCTTCGGCGCCCTCATCGCCATCAACAGCTGTCTGGTGGTGTTCGACTGCCTGCCGCTCCCGCCGTTGCCGGCGGGCGGCCTGCTGCGGCATCTGGGCTATATTTCCGAGGAAACCTACCTGAACATCGCGCGCTGGAGCGGGCTCGTGATCATCATCCTGATCAACCTCAAGCCGGTCGCCATGATCTTCGGCATCCTGCAGGGCCTGGTCGCGCTGCCGTTCTACCTGATCATGGAGCAGATCGCGCTCTGATCGTGTCATGGCGGCCACCCATAAAACCTCCGGCGACCGGCCCACACCAAGGCTTCGGCCCGGCAAGGTGGCTGATTTGAGAGAGTGGCTGGCATGGGCCGAATACCAATATGCCCGGCACAAGGTGGCCCTCGGGCAGGTGGCGACGAACGTGCATGACGAGGCGCTCTACCTGCTGCTGCGCACGCTTGACCTGCCGCTGGACAGCAAGCCCGCCGTCCTGCGCCGCAAGCTTACGGCGGACGAGCAGGCCCGCGTGACCGAGGTGATCCGCCGGCGCACCGAGGACCATGTCCCCGCCGCCTACCTGACGCGCGAGGCCTTCCTCGGCGAGCATCGCTTCTACGTGGACGAGCGCGTCATCATCCCGCGCTCCTATTTCCTCGAGCTGCTACCCGAGCAGATCCCGCAGTGGCTGCCGCCGGGCAAGCCGGTGAAGCGCGCCGTGGACGTGTGCACCGGCTCCGGCTGCCTGGCCGTCCTGCTGGCGCACCAGTTTGCGGACGCAAAGGTTGACGCCATCGAGCTGTCGCCCGACGCGCTGGCCGTGGCGAAGTTCAACGTGGCCATGCACGGCGTGGGCAAGCGCGTGAAGCTGTTCCACTCCGACGTCTTCGACGCCGTGCCGGCGGTGAAATACGACCTGATCCTCAGCAATCCGCCCTATGTGCCGACGCGCGAGCTGCGCGGCCTGCCCGAGGAGTTCAAACAGGAGCCGGCCATGGCACTTGACGGCGGCAAGGACGGGCTCGACATCATCCGCAAGCTCCTGCGCCAGGCGCGCGAGCGGCTGCAGCCGCACGGCATCGTGGTGCTCGAGGTCGGTGGCCTGCGTGTGGCGATGGATGCGGCGTTCCCCGAGCTCGACCTGCACTGGCTGCACACCGAGGACGGCGAGGACTGCGTGTGCCTCATCCAGGCCGTGCGGCTGAAAAACTGGCGCGGGTGACCGCGCGTTCAACCGGAGCCGGGATCGCCGGGCGGCGGTTCAACCTGGTAGCGCGGGCACTCGTGGCCGAGGCGCACCGGGTAGGCGTGGAAAGGGGAGGCGGGGTTGGCGCACACCCCGAAGTCCGGCCAGCGCCCATCCGCCAGCGGCCGGAAACAGGTGCAGGCCGCCGAGCACGGCTGGATGATCCGGATCGGATCGGGCGGGGTGGGTGGCTCGGCGGCGTGCATGGCGGACGCAGCACGGCGGAATGCTGCGGCAAAAGGTAGCACCAACCGGGACCGGTGCGCTGCGCATGGGTTGCCAATAACCGGGCACCCGCCGGAGGGCTCCCGGTCACTGCAGGGCGTTGAACAGCCAGCCCACGACAGTGGTGCCGACCAGGACGACCAGGGAAAAAGCCACCAGGAGCCGCAGGTTCATGACACTGCGCAGCATCACCAGCTCCGGCAGGGACACACCGACAGCGGAGAGCAGGAACGCAAGCGCGGTGCCGAGCGGCACCCCTTTGGCGACAAACGCGTCGAGCAGCGGCACGGTTGCATTGGCGCTGAGGTAGAGCGGCAGGCCCGCCAGCGAGGCGAGGGGTACCGTCCATATCCCGGTGCCGGCAAATTGCCGCTCGAAGAATCCCGCCGGCACAAAGCCGTGCATGCCCGCCCCCAGCGCGAGGGAGACCAGCAGCCAGGGGGCGATCCTGCGCAATATCCGGCCGCTGGTTTGCGCGGCCTCCCGCAGGCGTCCGGTCCAACCCGTCGGGGCCGGCTCCTCGTCACCGGCGACCGGAGCCATGGCCCCGGCGGTGAGCCAGCGCTCGGCCCGCAGCAGGGTGAGCACCAGTCCGCCGAAGACCCCGAGCGCGATGCCGGTCCCGGCATACGCGAGGGCGAACCGCCAACCAAAGGTGGCGGCGAGCAGTGCCACGGCGATCTCGTTGACCAGGGGCGAGGTGATGAGGAAGGCGAAGGCCACGCCGATGGGGAATCGGGCCTGCACAAAGCCGAGGAAAACCGGCACGGACGAGCAGGAGCAGAACGGGGTGAGCGCCCCGAAGGCCGCCGCCGCCGGATAACCGAGCACGCGGCCGCCAGGCCGGTCGAGCCAGCCGCGGATTTTTTCCAACGGCAGGGCCCCACGCACCAGTGCCATGACAAAGGCCACCACCGCCACCAGCACCACGATCTTCTGCAGGTCGTAGACGAAGAAATGCAGCGCCGCGCCGGCCCCGCGCGCGGCCTCCAGGCCGGCGAGTTGCACGGCGCGATCGGCGGTCCATTCGGCCCAGGTCCACATGGGAAGAACATAACACACCCGGCGCCGGGTGCTGCGCAGGCCTTGGCCAAAGCCCAGCGTCCGCTGGCGGGCCGGCCCGGGGTAAACGGCGTTGCCACTGGCGCGGCGGTTGCTTCCATGGCGCGCACAGAACATGGAAGCGCACTACCTGGAGTTCCTCAGCATGCTGGTGCGGTGGCTGCACATCATCGCCGGCGTGGCGTGGATCGGGTCGTCGTTCTATTTCATCTGGCTCGACAACAGCCTCGACGCGCCGTCCCCCGGCTCCGACGCGGCGAAGAAGGGCGTGGGTGGCGAGCTCTGGGCCGTGCATGGCGGCGGCTTCTACAACCCGCAGAAATACCTCGTGGCCCCGCCGACCCTGCCGGAGAAGCTGCACTGGTTCAAGTGGGAGGCCTACACGACCTGGTTGTCGGGAACCGCGCTGCTGGTGCTGGTCTACTGGCTGAAGGCCGGGACGATGATGATCGACGGCAATGTCATGGCGCTCACGCCGCTGCAGGCCGTCGGCATCGGCGCGGCCAGCATGGCCGGCTCCTGGATCATCTATGACCTGCTCTGCCGCTCGCCGCTCGGCAAGCGCGACGGCCTGCTCGGTCTCGTGGTTTTTGTGCTGATCGGCGCGCTGGCCTGGGGGCTGTCGCGGCTGCTTGGCGGCCGGGCAATGTTCATCCATGTCGGCACCGCGATCGGCACGATCATGGCAGCGAATGTGTTTTTCATCATCATCCCCGGCCAGAAGCGGATGGTGGCGGCGATGCGCGCCGGCGCGCCGGTCAACCCGCAGGACGGCCAGCGCGCCAAGCAACGCAGCGTCCACAACAACTATTTCACGCTCCCGGTGCTGTTCATCATGATCAGCAACCACTACGCCTCGACCTATTCGCACGCTTGGAACTGGGCGATCCTCGTGCTGATGATGGCGGCGGGCGCGGCGATCCGGCATTTCTTCAACCGCAAGCACAAGGGCGTCTACGCGTGGGGCTACCCGGCGCTCGGTGCCGCGCTGCTGGCCGTCGTCGCGTGGTGGACACAGCCGAAAGTGGTGCCGCTGCCGCCGGTCGAGGGCGACGTCACCTTCAACCGCGTGCGCGCCATCGTCGGCCAGCATTGCATCCAGTGTCACTCCCCGCAGCCGACCTTCCCGGGCTACACCCAGCCGCAGGCGGGCGTGCTGCTGCACACGCCCGGTGACCTCGTGCAGAACGCCCCCCGCCTCTACCAGCAGGTGATCGTCACCCGCATCATGCCGCTCGGCAACCTGACGAAGATGACCGACCAGGAGCGCGCGGTGCTCGCCGCCTGGGTCAAGGCCGGGGCGAAGATGGAGCCGTGAAAAGGCCTTGGGGTGGAGCGTGGCCTTCCTCCGTCGCCAAGGCTATGGCGGACAGGCCGGCCGCGCTTTCAGGACGAGCATCTAACGTTCAGGACGCATATCCGACATACCCGTCCGGAGGCCGGGTTCCACCTCGGTCCGCCGGTTAGCGGCGACCTGACAGAAAATCTATCCTTTCACGGCTTGGCTTCCCGCACCGGCAAACCCGCGGCGACCCAGTCCTTCAGGCCGCCGGCGTTTGCGACGGCCCGGCCCTCGGCGGCGAGCGCCTGGCCGACCGCGTCGGCGCGACGGCCGGAGCGGCAGTAAAGGATGATCTGCTTGTCACCGGCCTTCGCGAGGAAGTCCTTCCACAGCTGCTTGGCGCCATCGAAATCACTCTTGGGCAGCAGCACGGCGGGCGCGGCCACGCCGGCCTCGGCCCACTCGGCGGGCTCGCGGATGTCGACCAGGATAGCCTTGCCGTCGGCCACGAGCTGGGCGGCGGCGGCCGGGGACACCTTGGCAACGTCGGCGGCGAAGGCGGTGGAAAAGCCAAGGAGGAGCAACAGCAAGCAGCGGCGCATGGGATCAGGAGGGGTTTTGCGGGGCGGGTTATTCGGGTGCCACGATGGAGACTCGGATCATGCCCCGCCACTCATTTGCGTGGTATTCCGTCGCCTTGTCCCCGGGATAAAGCCGGTCAAGCTTCGCCTTGACGGCGGGGGTGAGTGAATCGACGGGGCCGTGGCAGACGAGGCAGGCCGCGGTGGTGATCATGGGCCGGTAAACCCGCCACTCGGCCGGCGTGCCGGCCTCGGCTTCGACGCGTTGCACGAGCACGCTCGGGGGCGTGTTGCCGTCGGCCAGGGCGGTCTGGATGGACAGCAGCGCCGCCAAGTCGGCGTTGTCGGGCAGGCTGGCGGGGTTGCGGACGCGCAGGCTGGTGCGCTTGACCGCGGTGATCCGGGGCTGGCCCGGGGCGGCGACGGGGAGCTTCCATTCCTTCAGGTGCAGTTCGTCGATGCCGGCTTCCGCGCCCTTTTTGGCCAGCACGCGGTTGACCTCGCTGAGCATGCGGCTGCCCGTTTGCTGGATCACGGGATCGGCGACGCGCCGGATTTCGGCGACCGATGGATCGGCGGCGTCGATCCAGGTGAATTTGCGCTGGAGCTCCGGATTCTCCGGGGTCGCGGCCAGCAGGCCGGTCCACAGCAAGGTGGCCAGCCAGGGGGTAAGGGGCGTTTTCATCCGCTGATTATATACTCCGGCGGGCGATCCGTCACCGGGGCCAGCAAAAGACAATCCATGCGCAGTCTGGTGGCACTGCGCATGCTGTTTGGCGTCCGCGAACACCCCGGACGCCGGGCGGAGACTAATCCTTCTTGAGGGCGCAGGTATTCAGCCCGAAGGGCAGGTAAGCCGGGCAGAAGCGGAAGATGGCGGTCGAAAGCGGCACGAGCCCGACGAGGCCCCACCAGCTTTTGAAGTATAAACCGGCACCGAGCAGGGACAGGCCGACCAGGGCCCGGAGAATGCGGTCGAAACCGCCGACATTGGCTTTCATGGGATTGGGGGTTGGGGGTGATTATGAGCGGGAAAAGAAGTCAACGGAGACCCTTGGGGGTGCAGACCGGCCAGCCGGCCCGGTCCCAGTTGCGGAGCGAACCGACATTGACGGCGTCAACACCCTCGCCGCTAAGTTGAGCCGCGGCGAGGCCCGAGCGGGTGCCGGACTGGCAGTAGAGCAGCAGTTTCTTGCCGGGATTTTTCTCCAAAAAAGCGCGCCATTGCACCCGGGAGCCGCGCAGGTCGCTCAGCGGCAGCAAGGCCGCCTGCCGGGCCACGCCGCCGCGCCACTCGTCCGGCTCCCGGACATCCACCAGCAAGGCCGCGCCGGACTGCAACGCAGCCTGGGCCGAGACCAGGTCGAGACCCGGCCGGCCCAGATAAAACATTCGGAGCGCAAGGAATCCGCCGACCAGGGCGAGGATGATCCAAAACAGGTTCACGGCTTGGGTTGGTTGACCATGAAATAAAGCACCGGCACGGCGAAACGGCTGATGAGCAGCGAGGCGACCTCGCCGGCCATGAGCGAAAGGGCCAGGCCCTGGAAGATCGGGTCGGCCAGGATGACCGATGCGCCCACGATGACCGCCAGGGCGGTGAGCAGCATCGGGCGGAAGCGCACGGCTCCGGCCTCGACCACGGCCTCGGCCAGCGGCAGACCGTGGCTGCGGCGCAGCTCGATGAAATCGACGAGGATGATCGAGTTGCGGACCACGATGCCGGCGCCGGCCATGAAGCCGATCATCGACGTGGCGGTGAAGAATGCGCCCATCAGCGCGTGCGCCGGGAGGATGCCGATGAGCGAAAGCGGGATCACGACCATGATGATGAAGGGCGTGACGTAGCTTTTGAACCAGCCGACCATCAGCATGTAGATCAGGATGCACACGGCGGCGAAGGCCAGGCCGAGGTCGCGGAATACTTCCAGGGTCACGTGCCATTCGCCGTCCCACTTGATCGCGGGCTCGAGCTCGCTGTCCGGCTGGCTGGCGTTGAAGAGTCTGACCGCCGGTTGCGTGCCGCCGAAGTCACGGCCGTCGAGCTGCGCGAGCTCGCGGTTCATGGCGAAGAGCGCGTAGGCCGGGCTGGCAACCGCGCCGGCGACGTCGCCGGTCACATAGACGACCGGGCGGAGGTTCTTGCGGTAGAGGTTTCGTTCGCCGACGGTGCGCTCGAGCGTGACCAGTTCCCCGAGCGGGATGAGCGGGCGCTCACCGGCGCGGATGATGTCGTCGTGGTCGGAGCGCAGCTGGAGCGCGAGCAGGTCCTCGGGCCGGCTGCGGAGCGCGCGCGGCAGCTCGAGCTGGATGTCCACATCCTCGCGGTCCAGCGGCTGGTGGAGTAGGTCGACCCGGGCGCCGGTGACGGCGGTGCGGATGGTGCGGGCGATGGTGTCGACGCTGATGCCGTGCAGCGCGGCCTTGGTGCGGTCGACGCGGAGATGGACGGTCGGCTGCTGCTCCTCGACATACCAGTCGACGTCCACCACGCCCTTGGTCCTGGCAAAGATCTGCTTCACGCGGCCGGCGAGGGCGAGGCGGGTGTCCTCGGTCGGGCCATAGATCTCGGCCACGAGGGTCTGGAGCACCGGCGGGCCGGGCGGCACCTCGGCGAGGGCGATGGCGCCGCCGTGCTTGGCCGCGATGGCGGCGAGACGCGGGCGGACGCGGACCGCAATGTCATGGCTCTGGGCGGAGCGCTCGTGCTTCGGGCGCAGGTTGACCTGCAGGTCGGCGACGTTGGCGCCGCGGCGCTGGAAGTAGTGGCGGACAAGGCCGTTGAAATTGAAGGGCGATGCCGTGCCGGCGTAGATCTGGTAGTCGCGCACCTCGGGCTCGGGGCGGAGGGCCGCGGCCAGTTCGCGGGCCACGCGGGTCGTCTCCTCCAGGGTCGTGCCCTCGGGCATGTCGAGGATGACCTGGAACTCCGACTTGTTGTCGAAAGGCAGCATCTTGACCTGCACGATGCCGAGGCCGACGAGGCCCATGGCGGCGAGCAGGAGGGCGGCGACGATCGCGAGAAAGGTCCAGCGCCACCGCGCGCGGGCGATCATGGGGTCCATGATGCGGTGGTAGAGCCGCGTGAAGAAATCCGTCGAGGCGTGATCGTCATCATGACCCGCGCCCGCGGCGTCCGCGGGCAGGTGGCGGCGGAGGACGCGGAGCGCGGCCCAGGGCGTCACGGTGAAGGCGATGACGAGGGAGAACAGCATGGCCGCGCTGGCCCCGACCGGGATCGGGCGCATGTAGGGACCCATCAGGCCGCCGACAAAGGCCATCGGCAGCACGGCGGCGATGACGGCCCAGGTGGCCAGCACGGTCGGGTTGCCGACCTCGCTCACGGCCTCGACGGCGATTTCCTGCAATGAGCGGCCGCGGGACGACGGCAGGCGCTGGTGGCGGACAATGTTCTCCACGACGACGATCGCATCGTCCACCAGGATGCCGATGGAGAAGATCAGCGCGAAGAGCGTGATGCGGTTCAGCGTGTAGCCGTAGAGATAGAAAACCAGCAGGGTCAGGCCCAGCGTCACCGGGATCGCGAGCAGCACGACCAGCGACTCGCGCCAGCCGAGGAAGAACAGGATGAGCAGGGCGACGCCGAAGACCGCGATGCCCATGTGGAGGAGCAACTCGTTGGACTTCTCGCTCGCGGTGGCGCCGTAATCACGGGTGAAGGTGACCTCAACGTCGGCCGGCAGGAGGACGCCGCGCAGGCGCGCGACGGTGTCCTGCAGGGCGTGGACGACGGTGACGGCGTTGGCCCCGGGACGCTTGGCGACGCTCAGGGTGACGGCGGCCTCCTCGGCTTCACCGCCGGGACGCCCGAAGAGCACGTAGTCGGTCGGTTCGGCCGGGCCGTCGGACACGGTGGCGACATCGCGGAGGAAGATCGGCCGGGAGTCCCAGGTGCCGAGCACCAGACCGGCGGCATCGGCCGCATCGCGGAAATACGCGCCGGTCTCGATGAGCAGGTTGCGATTGGCGGTGGCCAGGGTGCCGTCCTGGCTGCGGGCGTTGGCCGCGCGGAGCGCGGCGGCGAGGTCGTCGAGCGTCAGCTGGCGTGAGGCGAGTTTCACGGGGTCCACCTGCACCCGCAGTTGCCGGCGGACGCCGCCGATGAGCGTGGTCTCGGCCACGTCGGGCAGCGCCTTGACCGCGTCGTCGAGCTGGGCGGCCAGGCGGCGGAGGG
>Ga0209770_10001392_pt1 | contig 12580 bp, 16 predicted proteins | sample LauGreSu1BDMLBDD_2_FD_187572 | JGI IMG/M metagenome (GOLD analysis project Ga0209770, IMG submission 187572) | Freshwater lake microbial communities from Lake Michigan, USA - Su13.BD.MLB.DD (SPAdes) (version 2) | ecosystem: Environmental > Aquatic > Freshwater > Lake | place: Lake Michigan, USA...
GCGGCGCTGGGGAGGGATGTGTAATGGGCTGGTTGACAGTGACCGACGAGCAGCGCGCATCGCTCGCGGCGTTCAACGCCGGCAGCGTCCGCGTCAACGTGGTGCGCGGCACGCAGGGCGGGTGGCTAGTGTGCGATGACGCACTTGCCGAAGCAGTGCCCGGCGGGCCGCTTGAGAATTTCGCGGCGTGGTACTCATGGCTGACGCCCAGCGATGACGTGCCGGCACCGCGGCCGCCCAGGCCCGAGCGCCGCAAGTAAGGACTGATCAGATGGCCGACAAGAAAATCAGCGAGTTGACGAGCGGTTCCGCTGTCTCGACAAGCGTCGTGCCGGTAAGCGATGCGGCCGGCACGGCGACGACGAAAGTGACGCTGGCCGCTATCGCGGCCTTGGGCGGCGGCCCGCCGTCAGCCCACGCCAGCGCCCACGGCACCGGCGGCTCCGACGAGGTCACGCCGGCCGCCATCGGCGCTGCGGCGGCCACCCACTCGCACGCGGCCGGCGACATCACCAGTGGAGTCCTGGCAGCCGCGAGGCTCCCATCCGCGACGACGACCGCCGCCGGAGCCGTTGTTGTCGGCAGCGGAATCAACGTCAGCAGTGGGACGATTTCGGCAACAGCGGCCAGCGTCGGCGCCGCGGAAACGGCACACACGCACGGGAACTTGTCCAACGCTGGCGCCATCGGCGCGGCCGCCGGCCAGATCGTCGTGACGACCACGGGAGGTGCGCTGACGACGGTCGGCACGCTAACGGAGGTTCAGACCTATGTCTCCGATCTATTCACTACAAATATCGCGACAGACGACTACCTGGGGAATGTCATCACCAGCATCGATGGAGCGTTCTCCTACACAAACGGCCAAGTCAGCAGCATCAGCACGACAGTCTCGTCGTTGAACAGCAGCGTCTCGGCGCTCCAAACTGCCGACACCTACATACCGGGATATGACGGTGTCGCGGACGCCAACGATTGGGTGAGCCGCGTGAGCGCGCAGGGCGCTTCTGTTTCAACGGCTACACGCGCCGCGGTGACCAGATTTTGCGTGGCTGTCGCGGCTGCTGGCCTGCGAAGCAAAATCTGGCGAGCGAACGTCTTCGCGGGGAACACCATCGCCGCTGCGATGGTGCCGATCTACCGCGGCCCGAGCCGAAGCGGCACGCAATATGGCGGCACCATCGACACGAACAACAACTTCTCGTCCGCGTCGTGGACGGAAGCCGGAGGTTTGGTAGGCAACGGCTCGACGCGCTATCTGACGCTGGGCACGTTTGCGGAGTTGCGAACTGATTGGGCGACGGGTCATTTTGGCATCGACTACACCGGCGCGGATGCGACGGATCGGATGCTCTTGGGCGGGTTTTTCAACGAGAGCCTGACCTCGCCGCGAGGCTGGTATCGGATATGGGGTGGCACGACCTACGGCATTAACGGCGTTTTCGGCAACCCGACGAAGTCGGGGTTCACGCAAAACGCAAACCTGAAGATCGTCAACCGATCCTCGTCCACGTCGCTGTGGTTCTACGAGAGCGGTGAGCGGGTATCGACCGAGACGACGACCGCAAATACATCGACGCAGCAGCCGCTGTCCCAGTTTTGCGTGATGGCAGCAGGCTACACGAACGTGAGCGGCGGCGCCGCGACGACGAGCGTGAACGGGTACGCGGCAGCCGTTGGCACATGCCGAGGCTACACGATTGGCGACCCCCTGACGCAGTTTCAGGCTTATGCGTTTGGGACGGCGTGGCTGAGACTCCAGCAGGAATTGGGACGCGCATGACGCTTCAAGATTTAGCGGGCCAATTGCCGCTTGCATACGCCGAATCGCTGGAGATCGCACTGGTCTTCGGTGATTCGCTGGCGGTGCGGCTGGACGAGATTCAGCAAGCGCACGGATGCCCGTGGCTCCGCGTGTCGCCGGTTCGGCTGACAGACGGCCGCTGGATGGTGGCAGGCGACATGCTGACTGAAGTCGGGCCTGGGGGTCTTCTGGCGGAAGGCTTCTCGCACCTCGACGCGACCAGATTCTCGGAAATAGAGATCGTGCCGATGGCTGAGGCTGTCGCGATGATCCAGCGGCCCGCAGGCGAATGACCGGAGGAGGACATCATGGCTGAATTTTCTCAACTTCCAGGCACTCTCAATATCACCGCGGCCGTCGGTGACACCGTGTCGATCCCGATCCAACTCACTGGGCTGAACATCACCGGATACACGGTCACGGCCGACATTTTCGCGGTGAAGGCGTCGTCTTCTTCGGCCGACATACTTCAGGAAATCGACACATCGGTCGCGACTGTGCCGCTCTCGGTCACAGTGACAACCGCGACCACGGGCGACCTCACCATTGCCTACGAAAACTTCTCTTACGTTTCAGCGAGCAGGAGGTGGAGGCTGCAACTGACGGCGCCGTCTGGCGCGAAGCGGTGCGCGGTCAGCGGCTCATTCTCCGCAGCGCTGCCATGACCTTTGCCTTCTCTTTCACGCAGGCTGCGTCGATTGTGCCGGCGGCAACGGCGGCAACGTCTGTGGTGCCGGCGTTCGTCCATGCGGCCGCCATCGCCTTGGCCGCTACACCGGCCGCATCTGTGCCATTCTCGGCCACGCAGCAGGCCGCCGTCGCGGTAGTGGACGCTGGCGCCGTCGTCAGCGTCACTGTGCCCCCGCTGATCGCTCCCCCGTCGTTCTACTCGCTGCTGACAGAGGCCGGCGAAAGGCTGCTGACGCAGGGCGGCGACACTCTTTCGCAGGAGCGAGCCTAGTGTTTTGGTGGCTACGGAGGCGGGCCGGCGAACTGTTCGGTGCCCCCAGGTCAGGCCGGTGGCCCAAGGTGCGGGCCGACGCCATTCGCCGGCAGCCTTTCTGCGAGGCGTGTGGGCGGGCGAACGACCTTGAGGTGCATCACGTCATCCCCGTCCACGTCGCCAAAGAGATCGGGCGGCCGGAATTGGAACTCGACCCCTCCAATCTGGTCGTACTCTGCGGCGACCCGTGCCACTTCGTCCACGGGCACCTCATGTCGTGGAGCCGGCACAACCCCGTCGTCCGCGAAGACTGCCGCCGCTACCGGCAGCAGATCGAGGCCGCCAAGCCCGCAAAGGCCGCTACCCAACCTTCGGCAGAACGCTGATCGCGGAAGGGGGCTTCACGATCCTGGGGTCGAGGTACTTCCGCGTCGTCTTTGGATCGGCGTGATCGAGCACGTCCTGCGCCGAGACTCCACCGGCTTGCGAGTAACTCGCGCAGGTCTTACGAATTTTGTGAAACTTGTCCTTGCGGCCGCTTGGCAGCCCCGCTCGCTTGAGGATGATCGCCAGCCGCCGCCAGATGTATTTCGGATTCTTGTCCCACAGGAACACGGCGTCATCCGGCGTCCGACTCCCCTTGATTGCCTGCATGGCTTCGGCGGTCTGCTCTGTGATCTCTCGCAGTAGGTCGCGCCGCTTGCCCTTGCGATCTTCTGCCTCGTAGAGAACCGTGAGGCCACGCACGTTGCGCCATCGCAGCGCGAGCACAGACGATATGCGCTCCCCCGTGTCGTAGCACACGAGTAGGATCGCACGCCAAAAAAGCGCGGCCGGAGTGCCCGAGATGGTCACCGTTTCCTTGCTGGCTTCTGTCAGGAGCCTTTGAAACTCCTCCGTAAACCACGCCTCCGGCACCCGCTCTGGCACGTTGACGGGCTGGATGCGGGGCCATGTATCGACCATCTTGCCTCGCGCCGCCCACTCCCATAATGCGCGTAACTGTGCCCTATCCTTGGCGGCCGTGGCCGGCTCGCGAGTGCGAATCCTGTGCGCCAAGAACCTCGCGACCACGAGTTCGTCAAGGTCAGCGACCGTCGGCTCGCGCCCAAGGAAGTCGCCAAAACTCTTGATCGTGTATCCGTAGAGTTCAATTGTCCGATCAGAGATGCGGCGCATCGGAGCGTAGAAGTCGTGGAGCAATTCGGTGAGTTTCATTTTCATGAAGGAAACATTCCCCACACAATCAGCAGGAGTTACCCCCCCGACTACCTAACTGGGGGGGGGGTGGGTGGGTTCCGCTAGTCGCAATCTCTACGTTCGTCAACTTGCACGCAGGCCACTCCGCACCGATGGTCAACCTCCACGCTTTTTTGGCTGCCGCGACGGCCGCCGACGGCGTTGCTGCCGTGACCACCACCTCGTCAGTGTCCTCCACTGGGCCATCCGTCCAATCAACCAGCACCGTCCACCGTCGTGTCATCTGGGCACTCCTTTGCGTGTCCTTGCGGATCATTCCGCCGATGACATATGACTGTTGCCGCCTCCAGTTAAATTGTCAATCTCAACCGTTTAGGCGATGATTTCCGCGGGCGCCGGATAGGCTGGCGCCAGCGGACACGTTGGCTGGAGGGGTGAGATGGCGAAGAAAGATTATGCCCTTGGGTCTTACGAGGCCGCCGCTCTCATGGGCGTGCATTTCACGCGGCCCGGCCGCATGTTCGACGCGGGGGTGCTGACGGGCCGGCTTCTCGACCCCGTCGCCGCCACGAAAAGCGACCGCTCGTTCGCGATCTTCTCGTCACTTTCCTGTCAGGAAAACTTTGCGGACTACGAGATCGCGCAGGCCGGCAAGGCCGGCAGGACGTACAGACCGCGGGCGTGGCTGGACGACCGGCCAGCGATGCTCAAGCGGCTGGCGGCCATGACGCCGAAGATCGACTACGACGACGCCATCGGGACGGCCGAGGCCGCCAAACTACTAGGTGTCCACATTTCGCTGGTGCCCAGGCTGGTCACGCAGGGCAAAATTTGCGGCCGCGTGCCGTGGAATCCCCGGCACAGCGGTGGCAGCCGTGGGCTGATCATCAGCCGGCGGTCGTGCGAGGCCAACCGCCGGGAGGTCGCCGCTGCCGAGAAGGCCGGCAAAAAACGGGGCAAAGCCCGCTACGCCTGACGGGCCTCGTTTTGTGTCTTGACGGGTAGCCTGCCAACCCCTATCCTCCCCTCCCGCTCAAGGAGGAGTGCGATGAGTTGGTTGTGGCAGCACCAGCAGGACGCGATCAAATACGCAATGGGGCGCAGGGACGTTCTGCTCCACTGCGGTATGGGGACGGGGAAAACCCGTGTCGCCCTGGAGGTCGCCCGACTGCTCATTGAGGAGTGCAGGCTGGAAGGGAAGCCGGCCCGCATCCTCGTGGGCTGCCCCAAGGCGGTGATGCCGGCCTGGGCGAAGCAGGCGGGCCTGTGGCTGCCGAACGTCAGGGTTCTCGTGCTCGACAAGGGCACGGCCCGCAACAAGGAGGCCCGCATCGTGGCGGCCCTCTGCGACACGTCGCCGCTCATCATCGTTGGCAACTACGAGAGCCTGCGGCTAATGCCGACGCTTGACCGAGTGCCGTGGGCCTGTCTTGTGTGGGACGAGGTTCACCGGCTCAAGAGCGCGACGGGCGCCGCCAGCAAGTGGGCCGCGAAACTCTGCAAACGGAACCCGACAGCCAAGCGGATCGGCATGTCTGGCACGCTCCTGGCTCATTCTCCCCTAGACGCGCTGGGGACGTGGCGAGCCGTCGAGTCGCCGGAGTGCCCGACGTTCGGGTCGCTCGTGACCATGTTCAAGGCGAAATACTTCGCCATCCATCCGCATATCCGCGGCGCCGTCCTGGGCCTGCGGCGCGACATGGAACAGGAGTTTGCCGAGAAGGTCGCCGCCACGACGTTTCTCCGTAAAAGCGAAGACGTGCTCGACCTCCCGCCGCTGATGGTCGAGGACGTGCCGGTCGAACTGTCGCCGGCCGAGGCCGCGCTATACACCGAGGTCGAGCGAGAATTCTGCGCGGTGTGCGAGGCAGGCACCGTCACGCCGGCCAACGCGATGGTTGCTGTGCTGCGGCTTCAGCAGATTTGCGGCGGTTACGTCAAGTACGACGAGCAACTGGCGGCCAAGAGGATCGATGAGCGTCCGAGCAAGCAGGCGGCGCTAGAGGATCGGCTGGCCGACCTCTCCCCCGACGAGCAGGCGGTCGTGTTCTGCCGGTTTCGTTCCGACCTCGACTCCGGCATCGACGCAGCGAAGCGCGTTGGCCGCAGCGTCAGCGAACTGTCGGGTAGAATGAACGACTTTGCCGAATGGCAGGCCGGTCGGACGAATCTCCTCGTGGCGCAGATTGCCAGCGGCGGCGTGGGCGTAGACATGTCGATGTGCGCCTACGGTTTTTTTTATTCGCTGGGCTACAGCCTCGCGGAATACCTTCAGGCCGTCGCGCGGCTGCACCGCCCAGGCCAGACGAAGACCACGCATTTCTACCACCTAATCGCTACACTACCCAACGCGCGAAAGACCGTGGACGGTCGCGTCTATGAAGCCCTCTCCCAAAGAAAGGAAGTGATCGATGCTGTCATCGCAGGCTACCGAACCCGAGACAACGGGGTTGCAGGCGTACCTTTCTGAAATCGCAGAGATCGACCGCAAGACCCGCGAACTGGAAGACGAGGCCGACCGCCTGGGGAAGCGCCGCCAGCATCTGGAGCGGCTGGCTGTCGAGGAAATGCTGGAACAGCGGCTCGACGGCGTCCGCGTGGCAGGCCGCTCGTGGCGCGTCGAATACGACCACTCCATGAGCGTGAGTCAGGAGCGGCGAGATGCCGTGCTCGCGGCCGCCAAGGCCGAGGGCGTGGAGAAAGAGGTCGCGATGGTCAACACCGCGCGGCTCAAGGCCATCCTCAAGGAAAAGGCCAAGGCCGCCGGCAAGCCCGCGCACGCCGATCACTCCGCGGGAACGGCGTTTGAGGGGCTGGTTGGCGAGTTCGTTCAGCCACGCATCCGGCATGTGACCCTGCCGCGCAAGGACTAGCAGACGTGCCGGGCCGCGCGTTGCGGTGCCGGCGTTGATGGATCGGAAAGTACGCTCAAGGAGAAAATATGAGCACAGCAATCAGCACGGACGTGAAGCCCGTGGACTACCCGGCCTTGGCGGTCGGCAGCAGGCAGGCGGCGATCATCCAGGCCAACCTCGACGGAGAGCCGATGCGAGAGCAGGACTTGGTGCGGGTGCCGACGCCGGCCGGCGGCGCGACCAAGTGGAACGTGGACACGAACGGTAACGTCGAGAGCACCGACGAGTTGGTCGGCGTGCTCGTCGCCATTGGAAAGCGCGGGGTGCTGTGGCCGAAGGCCGACCCAAGCGACATGCGGCCCGTGATCGTGACGCACGACCTCATCATTGGCTACCGCGTGAGCGATGAGTTGGGTGAAATCGATCCCAAGAGCCTGGAGAAGTACCGCCTGGGTGACCGCAAGTACGATTGGACGGCGATCTCCACGTCGCCCGAGTTCGGCTGGGGCGCGGGAAAAGGGTCAGGTGCTGGCAAGAAGGTCAAGGAGAGCCGCGTGCTCGCGCTGCTGCGGCAGGGCGAGACATGGCCGATACTCGTGACCATCGGGCCGGGGTCGCTTGCGGTGTTTGAGCCGTTTCGCAAGCGGCTGCCGAACTTCCACTACGGATGCGTGGTGGGGCTGCGGCTTCAGAAGGTGAAGTCGAGCGGCGGCCAGCCGTACTCGCAGATTGTGCCGCGTCTCGTCGGCACGATCAGCGACGAGCAGGCCGAGGTGGCGCGGGCGACCTACACGGTGCCGCTCAAGGCCATGTTCAACGCGCCGCCGGCCGGCTCCCCGGTCGTCAGCCACGAGGACGAGTGACCTACCCGGCCGGGCCGGCGGCGGAAACCCGCCTTACGTCATCGGTGGCGGGCCGGTCGCCTAGCCGCGTCGTGGCGTCGTAACAGCGGAAGTTTGCCGAGGGCACTGGTGTCACCTTTCCCACCATCCCCGGCGAGCGAATGGCCTGCCGCGGGGCCGGCATGACGCCGGCCCCGCGGGGGCTTTTCCAACACACAAGGAGGTTCTCATGGCATACGAATGGAATCCTGACGTTCTCTTTCGCGCCGCCGCCCTGGCGATCAGCAAGGGCATCCACATCGCGCGGCTGTACGGCATCACACCAGAGGGTCACTGCACCTGCGCGAACCCCGACCACCGCGTCGGTGGGCCAGCCGAACTCCAGTGCGGCAAGCACCCTCGCGGCAAGGATTGGGCGAACCGCGCCGCCACCACCGAGGACGAAATCCTGGCGTGGCTGGAGGAGGGTATCCCGTTCAACATCGGCGCCGTGCTGGGGCCGCGCAGCGGCATCATCGACATGGAGTGGGACGACGAGAAGGCCAAGGCATACGCCGAGACTCTCGGCCTGACCGAGATCGAAACGCCGACCTATGTCTCCGGCCGATCAGAGCACCGACTGTTTTTGTGGGATGACAGGCTCTCCGGCTGCAAGGCGGTCGTGCATCCCGGCGGCCTGGAGGTTCGCCTGGGCACTGGCGAGAAAGCCAGCCAGAGCGTGCTGCCGCCGTCTTGGCATTGGTCTGGAATCCAGTACCGCTGGAAGCCGGGTTTTTCGATGGAGGAGTTGCCGTTTGCACCCCTGCCCGACGTGCTCCTGCGTGCCATCGTCAACGATGCCGACCTGTCTGCCGGCGGCAAGAACGCGGGCGGCGTGTCGTCGCGGGCCGTGCTCCACGGCGACGTGGGCAAGGGCAACAGGCATCCGTCGCTGCTCTCCTATGTCACCAGCAAGGTGTTCGCGCACCCCCGGTATCTGCGCGACAGCGTGCAGGCCGACATGCTGGTTGAGATCGGCTTGGTCAACGAGCACCGCTGCAAGCCGCCGAAGACCAGCGACGAGGTCAGGGCGATGTTCTACAGCGTGGTCGAGTACCGGCGAAAAATGGAGGCCCGCAGCGAGGACGTGCCGGAGGACGACGAGGAGATCGCCAAGGTCGCTGCGAAGATTGAGGAACGCGAGAACGAGATGCAGCAAGTGCCGGTCAGCGGCTACTCGCTCCAGGGGCTGAAGTGGGCGCCTGTCGAGGGCTGGCCGCCGGGCGAGTGGCTCCCCGGAGATTGGTCGATTCAGGTCGTCCACGGCGACCCGGCCGAGGTTGTGCTGTGCGTGCCGGCATGGAAGAACACGCCGTGCAAGGGCCGGGTGGCGTTCAACTTCAACGACTTTCGGTCTGCCAAACTGGTGGCGGCCAAGGTCTTTGAGGCCACCCGGCGTGTGATCCTCGACGGGGACGGCAAACTCTGGCAAGTCGTGTGGCGAGGCCAGGAAGGCAACAGCAAGCGGCCGCGGCTGGCGGGGCTGATTGAGAAACTGCTGCTCGCCAAGCAGAAGGAAGACGACATTCACGTCGGGGCGTCGAGCCTGCGGTACGCCACGCTCGCCGCGTACCTCCTAGAAGCCCTCGCGAGGGCCAAGCCGCCGTCCGAGGAGAAGCCGGAACCCGAGAAGTCAGGGAGGCCCAGGTGGGTCACCAGCCGGGAGTTGTGGCTGGGATGGGCCAAGACCTGGGAGGAGATCGGCCGGGCGCACGACGTGGCGGCCGGGGAGCGGCTGCGGATCAAGCGGATGCTCTGCGACCGCCTGGGGGTCAAGGACTTCGTGGAGAAGCGGCACACGTTCGGCGGCCACAAGCAGTCCTACGTCGTGTTCACGCCCGAGTGGGTCGAGGCCATCCAGCATCTGGCCGAGGGCGGCCTGGAGGCGTCGAAGCCCGCGGACGCAATTCCGCCTAATACGGGGATGAGCGAAAAAAATTGTGGCAAAAAAATCTGCCAAACGACGCGGCTTTAGCGGATTTTGACGTAAGTCGTTGCTAGTAAAGGAGATGCGTTGGACGGGAAAAAATGATTTGGACGGAGAATCGGCGTCCAAGCCTCATTTTTTCCACAAGTGAAGCGGTTTTTGTGGACGGAAAAAGTTTTTGATGAATCAAAAACAGCAAAAAAGCCCTATTTTGGAGATCAGCAAATGGACGGCGTGAAGGTGCTTCGGGCGATTGGCGGCGCGGGGACGGGAAAAACGCGGCTGATGATATCGACCGCCGAGAAGGCGTTGGCCCGACCCGAGGTGGGCGGCAACCCGTTCGCCATCGGGTTCTCCAGTTTCACCCGCGCGGCCAGGGCCGAGGCCGCCGGCCGAGCCGCCCAGGCGTGGGGCATGGCCCAAGCCGAACTGGAGCGCGACGGGTGGTTCAGGACGTGCCACAGCGTGGCCTACCGGCAGTTGGGCGTCAGCAAGGGGGAAGTGCTTGGCGGCAGCAAGGCCGACGACAAATGGGTGTCTGAAGCCTTGGGGAGCGACGTGGCGTATTCGGTGGAGGAGGACGGCGGATACGCGGTCTACACGGGCGACCCGGTGGCGGCGGCGGCGCTGAACTACTGGTCGCTGGCCCGGTCGATGGTCGTGCCCCTGCGGGAGATCGCGGAATCTGCCTACGAGTGGGAGGACGACGCTCCGTCCGCGGAGGAGGTGATCCGCCGCATTGAGATGTACGAGACGGCCAAGCGGCTCGACGGCCGCGTGGACTTCACCGACCTCCTCTGCCGGTTCGTTGGCGTGAGCAACGACCCGGCCGGCGGCCCCGACTTCGTCGCTCCCGAAGGGAAGGTGCCGGATGGGGTCGTGGGCTGGATTTTTGACGAGGCCCAGGACGCATCAAAACTCCTCGACATGGCCTGCCGGCGGCTCGTGTCTGGCGACTCGTGCAAGTGGGCGTGGATCGTGGGTGACCCGTTTCAAGTGCTCTACTCGTGGGCTGGGGCGTCGAGCGAGTTCTTCATGGGCTGGCCGGTCGTCAGGCAGGAGGTCATGCCGAAGTCCTACCGCTGCGCGGCCCCGATCCTCCAGTTGGGCGAGGATTGCCTTCAGCGACTCCACAAAGGCTACTGGAACAGAGGAATCGCGGCGGCCGACCATGACGGCGAGGTGGTCGAGAGCGGCAACTACGAAGACGATCTGAGCGACTTGACGCCCGACCGGGAGACGCTCGTAATCGCCAGGACGAACCGCAACGTCGGCAGGATCGCCAGCATCTTGGAGGACTGCGGCGTTCCGTTCCGCCGGATCAAGACCAAAGACGGCGCCCACAACGCCGACATCGGCATGGCGGGGCTGTGGAAGTTAGAGCACGGGCAGCACGCCACCCGCGAGGAGTGGACGCAGGCCATCGACCTCCTGCCGAGTCAGACGATCCGCCGCGAGGCCGGCGTCGAGCACAAGGAGACGCTGCTGGCCCGCGGGTCGAAGGCCCAGTGGAGTCGAGGGCTGGCCGAGCGGCACGACATTCTGTTCCCCGAGGACTTGGCCGGCGTCGGCGCGACCGAGCACCTCCGCGGCATGATCGCGGACGGCCGCTGGTGCGAACTGGTGGACGGCGGCATCAAGTGGCACCGGGCGGCCAAGAAGTTCGGCCTGGAAGTGGTCGCCAACCCGAAGATTCGGATTGGCACGATCCACGCGGCCAAGGGCATGGAGGCCGACAACGTGATCGTGCTCTCCAGCGTCGGCCGCCGCATCCGCGACGGGGAGGAGCGGAGCGATGAGCGGCACGACGAGGAGCGGCGGATCGAATACGTCGCCGTCACCAGGGCCAGGAAGCGGCTGGTGATCGCCCACGACCCACGAGAGAAGTACCGGATGGAATTGCCCCTCTGACGCAGGCTACCTAACCCCACAAAGGAGATCGCCCATGCTGTTTGATATTTCGCCCGACGAGCCGCAGCCGAAGAAGAAGGGGGGAAAGTCCCGCGCGCGCGCGAAGGCCGCACCCCCTCCAGCCGAAGTCGTCGCACCCGTTTTGGCCCCTTATTTTATAGGGGAAAGGCCCATCCCGGCCCTTGGCACCGTCGATGGCGAGTACGTCTGCGCTGACGACTCGTGCGCGGCCGGCTCGCACGACATTCTCGCGGAGTTCGACGGCGAGTGGACGGTCGAGTGTGCGCTGTGCGGCACCCGGCAGCGAGTCGCCGCCATCCGCGACCACCTCAAGCCCAAGGGGGACGTGTTCGTCGTGTCCGACGGCCGGTTCGCTGGCATGACGTTGGACGAGATTAGCAGGCAGCCGCGAGGGCCGGAGTGGCTGGCCTGGGCCGTCGCGGAGCACCCCCGGCAGTTCGTCAGAGAGGCCGTCCAGAAACACGCATTGACCGTCGCCGGATAGCCCGTTAGGCTACCCACCACGCAAAAGGAGTTGCGACCATGCTCGTCATCACACGAAAAGCCGGTCAAAGGATTTGGATCGGGAACGACGTGGAGGTCACGGTCGGCCGTGTCCTGCCCGACGGCCGCGTGCGGCTGTGCATCACCGCACCCAAGCACGTCACGGTCGTCCGCGACGAACTGCTGACCCGAGCCGACGCGGCAGCGCGAGAGGAGAGGGTCGCCCGATGAGCAAGAAGAAGCCCGTACAGAAGCCAGCGACTACGCACGACGAGATCATGCGGCAGATCGCCGTCTTGGCGGCGAGGATTTCAGAGGTTGAAAGCGGCCTTGTCTCCGTTCGCCAGCACAGCGAGGTCGCTGTCGAGGAAATGATCCAGACGCGGGACACCTTCCGCGAGTTGCGGTCATTCGTCAACGTCAAGTTCCTGCTGCTTGAGAAGCCGGCCAGCAAGCAGTCGTGGTTCTCGTGGCTGCGAGGCGCCGGGGCCGGGCGATGACAAACCTGTGGCTCAACGTATTCGCGGTGCTCGTGCTTGTCGGCGCTGTGTGCTA
>Ga0209770_10001394_pt1 | contig 12559 bp, 19 predicted proteins | sample LauGreSu1BDMLBDD_2_FD_187572 | JGI IMG/M metagenome (GOLD analysis project Ga0209770, IMG submission 187572) | Freshwater lake microbial communities from Lake Michigan, USA - Su13.BD.MLB.DD (SPAdes) (version 2) | ecosystem: Environmental > Aquatic > Freshwater > Lake | place: Lake Michigan, USA...
ACATCGCAACGAATATCATTTCCCGTCTCGCAGTTCCAGGCGTCATGCGCGATATGCAGAAGATGCTAACGGATGAGAAGCTGGAAGGTGATGTCTATGTGACAAACCTATTAAAAGAATTCCCCGGCAGTTCTGCATTTCTAGATAAGAAGCTGGGATACTTTGGTGATCCTGCTAGATACAATTCAATCCTAGAAGAGAACGGGCCGGGGCGCAGAGCATTGTCATTGGTCGCCCGTATTGCTTCCTCTGAAACTCCAGACCCAGCATTTGAGATCATGTATCGCAACGCTCTTACTCCTCCAAAATGGCAGGGAAGTTTGAAGTGGAGCAATGATATTAAAATGAACAAGGCCGAGCAGAGAGAGTTCGTTGGCATCGCAGGCCCATTGATGAAAGAGTGGATCATCGACAACGAAGAAACTCTCAATGATCTTCCTACTGATGAAGCTCAAGAATTCCTGTCAAACAACATTGGTCAGATCAGAAGGTCTGTGAAAGCGGATCTGGAATTTGAAAAAGGAATTGAAGTTGACTTGGAATAAAGTCTGAGTATCATTTTTGAACCGACTCTGGTTGTCGGTGTTTTCATGTGTTCGTTTCGTGAGAGGGGGGCTGAGTAATCGGCCCCTCTTTTTTTATCGTTAACGATAGAATAAAATACTATTGACAAAAACAACAGAAGTGTTATCTTCGTATTCCTATGAGCGAACCAAAAAAACCCGCAGTCAAAACAAACAACATCCAAGACGACATCTTCCTTCGCCTTGTAGAGGCTACAGCAAACTCTGGAACCTTTGCATTAGGGGAACTGAAGTCTGGTGATGAAGTTCAGAAGATCGCCAAGCATCTCCGTGGAGTTGCTGAGATCATCGCTGCTACATACGAAGCCAAATGAAGATCACAAACAATCACGGGCTACCAGCCCCAATGTTTCGTGCGTTGAGCCATGATGGATATACACCGGGTGCGAAGCCATTCGACATCTCGGTGACTAGCTTGATCGGCCCACCTAAAATCTTCCAGCTTCGCAAGCGGCATAGTGAAGAGATCACAGAGGACGCATCCGACAGGGTCTGGACTCTGCTTGGTCAGTCAGTCCACAAAGTCCTTGAACTAGCAGGCGGCGAGACAGAGCAGACAGAACGCCGACTCTACATGGGCATCAATGACTGGAATATCTCTGGTCAGACTGATCTCTACGAGACGGAGAACAAAACCATCTCTGACTTCAAGGTGACATCTGTCTTCTCATTCATGCTTGGAACCAAGAGTGAGTGGGAAGCGCAGATCAACTTGAACGCCATGCTCTGGAGAAGCTATGGGTATGAAGTCAAGAAAGGTCAGATCGTCGCCATCCTTAGGGACTGGCAGTCGAGCAAGGCTGAGTTTGACAAAGATTACCCTCAATGTGCAGTCCACATCGTTGACATCCCATTGTGGAGTGAAGCAGAGTGCATCGCTTACGCTACGGAGCGAGTCGCCTTGCATCAAGCCGCAGGCAAGAAGCTCGACGATGACATTACAGAATGCTCACCCGAAGAGCGGTGGGCTAAAGCAGATACCTTTGCCATCAAGAAAGATGGTGGAAAGCGAGCAGTAAAAGTTTGTTCCACGATGGAGGAAGCACAGAATCTTCTTCCATCCTACGGAGCAAAGCATAGCATAGAAACCCGTGCGGGTGGTGACATACGATGCGAGCGGTTCTGCTCTGTCGCACCATTCTGCCACTACTACAAAACCAAATACCAAACACATGAGTAAGCAACTAGACGGAATCGAACAGAAAGACATCATCAAGCGCGTTACTGGTAAAGTAACGAAGCTATGGGAAGCCAAGACCTTCAACGGGCCTAAAGGCGAATTCACTAAGCAAGGTGGAGAGATTGAGATCGACGGCACAACCTACGGCCTATCGTTCTGGAACAACACCCAGCCAGAATCCTTGAAGGGTAGGGTTGTTGCCCTCTCATCAGTCCGCAGCAAGCATGGGCTGAATGGAGTGACCCTCGACCATGAATCCTACGATGGAAAGAATGGTCATGTTGACCGCGATGTCATCAAGGTGACTGGGTCTGGCAAGGTAGAGATCGAAGGACAAAGCGAGGAGCCTCCCCGTGTTGCAAGTTCTGCAACACCCCGCCAGACAGAGATCGGCGATCCGAAGAGTGCCATTGATAAGATTGTTGAGATGCATCTCTACATCGATGGGTTAGTCCGCCATGCCTACGCTGGCAGGGTTACAGATGAAGAGACTCTTCGCTCTTATGTGGCGTCAGTCTTCATTGAATCCAACAGGAAGGGTATCGTCTACTCTGTAGCGTCCGAGCCTGCCGCTCCTGTCTGTGATCCTAAAGACTGGGGCGCGGCTATCGTTCCATCTGGTTCGATGAAGGGTAAAACCTTAGGATCAGTCGGCAAACCTGCCCTTACTAAACTCTATCAGCACTACCTAGAGAAGGGGTTTGACTGCCCATTCAGCAAGTGTGTTGAGCAAGCTGGCATCGACCTCCAATTGGACGGGCCACTTGAGGAACAAGATGACATACCTTGGAACTAATCCGTGGTAAATGAAGTCATCGAGCGCGTCTTAGAACGCATGAGGAGCGAGGGTATTCTGATAAAGGATATGCCTCGCATCCTCAACCGCTACCTTCCCGATGGAGAAAAGATTTCAGAGGGAAGAAGCGGGGCCGTGCAGGTTAGTCGCTGGCTTGCATTGGAAAAAGAATACAGCGTAACACCAAGAGGAAATGTCCTCATAGCATTAATGAAATTCACAATAAACACATGAAAACTAAACTAGAACTATTCAGCCCTCTCAATGAGGGACAACTCGTCAACGAAGCCAACTATCTCAAGCAGATGTTAACCTTTGCTCAACAGGAGTGGAAGGGAATCACCATGACCGATACCTTGATCAAGAAGGTATGGGACAAAGTAAAGAAGAACCAATACTTGGAAGACAATGTGGCCGACGAGGTCGCGGAACTCTACGAGAAGCTGGCATTTGACTACGAGACTGCCGTTGACCTTGTTGAATCCAAGAAAACCGAGACTATCGTTAACGATAATGTTGAGGTATTTGATACAGAGAATGAAGTTGATCCAGAGAATGAAAGCCTTGAGCTAGTCAACTCTGTGACTGAGGGTCTTGATCTCTCATCCTTCACCCAGAAGTTCGACCTTGGAGGCATGACACGATGCGTTCCTAAAGGTGAGGTAGAAGCTAAAGACTGGGTCAAAGCATTTGCTTTCGGCCTCACTCTGGAAAGCGGAAGCCAATGGATCATCGGTGATGCAGTCGTTGCGCTTGAAGATGCCGGCCACGAGAATGTAGTTAACCAATTGTGCGCCCAGTTCAAGAAGAGCTACAGCACAGTCAGCAACTACGCTCGCACCTGCCGAGTCTTGGGCCATGAATCCCGTGACCCTATGCTGCCATTCACAGTCCACCTTGAAGTGGCTACAGCCGACCTGTCAAAGGACAAGATGCAGAAGCTGCTTGAATGCGCGAAGGTAGAGAAGTTGTCCAGCCAAGAGGTTCGCGGCAAAGTCCGTGAAGCCCAAGGCAAGGATGACAAGATGAAACCCCTACCTCACCGCTATCTCATTCTGAATGTGGAGAACTGGTCTAACTCTGAAGTTGTATCTCAAGTTCCCGATGAAGTTGAGGAACACCAATTACTCATCGACTTGCAAGGCAAAACTTGGTTTGATCCAGCGGAGAATGAGTGGATGCAGTTTTTGAGAGGAGAATAATTATGGAAAACAACCCAGCAAACGAACTGAACGAGAGTCTTAAAACGATCTTCTCGTTCCCAACAACGAATGATGAAAAGAAGGATGAAGCAATTCACGCCTTCGCCAGCACCGCAAACCTCCTCGCCCAGATGGTAGTGAGGACAGGCGCGCGATACCAAGAAGGATCGGAAGCGATCAAGTATCTTGGCCTAGCGTTTATGCACTACCGAGTAGGCATGGAACGCCGACCACCCGACGAAAAGAAGGAGGAATAAGAAAAGATTTGACTTCTCTCTTGGCTTCGCTAGGCTTCGTTTATCCGAAGTTCTCGCACGCTTAGGAGATCAATTTTCTTTCATAGAAATGGGTCTGTTGTAGTGTGCGAGCTACGACAGGCCCAATTTCTTTTGCCATTCGGATCGTGTAGCCAGCGGGGATGCGTGAAGGACGCACCGGGAAGACCGCTAAATACTGGCGAAGGAATGGAAGTGGAATGGCTCCGACAATCCTGCCACTTTAATGCGCCAGATTATTCTGGGACTTGCGATCAATCTACGATAACAGATAAGGCTAGGTAAAGGACGACCATTGGCCGAGGATCGACAAGCGAAGGTGACTATACCCATACGGGAAAGTTTGATTCACTCTGACAAGTTTCCCCAATTCCTTGGGAGACTTGTCGCTCGGTTCAAACCCTCCGTGAAAGTTGTGAAACACATTATCGTTAACGATACGAAAAAGGGGCAGACCACAGGAATTAACCTGTGAATCTGCCCCGTTTCTTATTTGGCAACTAGAGAGATTGAAGCATCTACTTCTCCATCCATCAGTTGATCCATTTGTTTCAGTTTCTTGTCTAGTGAATTGCAGATGTCCTCTTCTAGATCAACGCCAGCGGCGTAGACTAGGTATTGGATTGATTTTGATTTACCACCTGCTCGGTGAACTCGACCCAAGACTTGCTTGAGATCGAAGACTGAATAGGTAGGCATGATAAGAGCAACGCGAGGATGATTACCATTCAAGTCATGGAGGTTAAGACCTTCACGGCAGGCTTGGATAATTCCTATGATTACTCTGGCTTTATCGTTCTGGAATGAATCGATATTGCCACGGCGGATGAGTTCATTCTGACCACCTTGGATCGTGCATTTGGTCTTGAGTTCCTCCTGCATGAACTTGAGTGTCTCGACATAGTTGACTGCGATGAAGACTGAATTGCCTTCCTCGATCAAGTCCTTGGCAAGAGAACAAACGGCTGGAGCCTTGAGAAGCTCGATAGCTTGTCTTGCTCTGGTTTGCTCTGCGAGGACATTGGCCGCGAAGTTTTCCTGCATACGCAGTTCCTCGATGCGAGTAAGTAGCTTGTCGTATTCGGTAGCGATTTCTTTGGCACTATCCATGTCGAATGCTCTGGCATGGATTAGCGTCTCTGGAAACGCATCGCCGACATCGGATGGTTTGAGACGATTACCACGATCTGGGAATATGTTCTTGTGAAGAGAACGAAGGACTTTCATTCCACCACGGAACTGCATTCCCCATTGGGTCTTTACGCACCCATTCCTGTGAAGGAAGGGATAGTAGTCACTACCTCTGTGCAAGCCAAGGAACTGGCCGATTGCCCACATCTTGGTAGGATCATCTGCTATCGTTGCCGATAATGCTAGGGAAGGGACATTCTGAACGACTGCATCCCTAACTAGGTATGCGTTCTGCGTTCCCATTCCTTTGCCGCGATGAACCTCGTCGAAGATGAGATCGACATCTGGAGGAAGAAGATATTTGAATTCCTTCTTCTTATCATCTGTCCAGCGACCAATGTTAGACTTACCAGTCTTGACCCATTCCCATCCACATACTTCATGCGTTTCTACGCCGAGGTATTTCGCCATCCTATGCCAGTCTGTGACGATTGGCTTGGGACAGATGACTGCGACCTTACGGCCACGCTCACGGGCGATAGCAAGGGCGATTGCCGTCTTGCCCATGCCTGTGCCATGACCGAGAAGAGCGCGGTTATACTTCATCATTGAGCGAAGACCAAGCTGAACAGATGTAGTCTGGTATTCAAACAGGTTATCAGGACAAAAAAGAGGAGGCATATCGTAAACGATAGGCTCATCATTTTGCTCTGAGATAGAGAAGTCATGGATAGGAGGGAAGGAAAGATCATCCTTCGACCACCATGAGAGTTCCCAATTGCCACGGAATTCTGATACTTGAATCCCTAGCTTCCGAAGTTCGGATGAGAACACTTCCTTGTCTGACCTGTAGATTTCCCAGAACTCCTTGGTGGGAGACGCCTTCCGAAGAAGGCGCAACCCACGCTTGGTCTGGAGTCGCATTGGCTGACTGAAGTCAATCGTATCCAAAAGACCAGAAAGAGTCATTTCTTTGGCTCCTTCTTTTTCTTTGGGTAAACGGAAGACTGGAACTTTGGTTCCTTGTCTGTCTTTGCATTGGCCCACAATCGAATGTAGGCTTCTGGTGGAAGACAGGTTGGTTGGGTTCTTTCTGTTGCGCTCATAGTTTTATTTTACGAAGTCTACTCCGTAGGTTGTGTTGATGTAGTTGATGAGTTGCTGAAGGACAGACTCTTTCGAGCCTTTGAATCCGAATCGGCGTTTGACATGAGCATACACGGACTTGCCGCTTGAATGCTTCATGCCTGCAACTTCTAACTTTAACGCGCTTTTGAGTCGGAGAAGATTATACATCTCCAACCCTTCCTGTGTGTCTATTATTGTTGTCATATGTTTGTTTCGTTTGTTGTTTCGTTTGGTTTCCGATTATCGTCAACGATAACCAGACTGCCGCCCACCCTTTCGGATGAGCGGAGTGTCTGATCATTTATTAATTACAATTTCACTTAGAATGTAATTCATCGCATATTGGATTGTCCGTTCGACGCGTGAGTTAGTCTCATCATCAAATGAACCATCGGTCATACAGCACCAACCTTCGCGATCAAGACTCTTGAGTTGAGCTAGTATGTCTTGAATCTCTGGGCGATCTATTACTGGCTTGTTCATATCTTGTAGTATTGATCTAGGGCATGATCGTAGCAATCATAAGGATGATTGAACGGCCCCTGCGAGAATGCCATCTTGTCGTAGTAATACCAGCCGGGATGCTCGACACCTGTGACTTGGAATGGATCACAATGCTGAAGAGCAAGGCGATACTCATCTGCTACACGCTCGGCGGACTTGCCCCAATAATTATTTTGGAACTCATACCAATGCCCATCTCTAACCATGAGGTCAGTATAGTTATTAACCTCCTCGCGGAATGCAGAATGATCGTAATGCTCTAGCACATGACCAGCTGACATATAGGTGAAAGGGCCGCCTAGATTGATGAAAGGATAAGACTCATCGAGCATATCCTTGGTAGCTTCTTCAATGTCAATTGACTCAAACTCTTCATTGAGTTTGTCTATAATGTAATCATCTATTTTCATATGTGTTTCGTGTTTACTAATAGCACCATGCTATCAGACTACCGCCCACTATCGTTAAACGATAATGAGCGGTGTGTCTGACTAACAGACTCGCAAATCCCAGCTTACATTGTCTAGATATGATTCGATAGAGTCTTTGACCATATCTTCCATATCTAGATCATCAGCAATACTCTGAACGGATTGAGCAATATTGAGCCTGTCAATCTCTTCACTAACCCGCTTGTGAACTCTCTCATTGATGATTGCGCTAGCTTCCCACAGAGCATTTTTCACTAGTTTCTCTGTGAGCATTGAGTGTAACATTCCATCTGAGAATGTTACTTCTGCGAATGTTCCGTCGTCTTGTTTGATGTAGTATGTGTTCATTTTGTTTCGTGTTTGGTTTTCTACTTGCACCATGCAAGCAGACTGCTGGCTATCGTTGACGATAACCAGAGTGTCTGCTACCACTTGAGTGCGAACATCAGCGCGACAAGGCCGAGGTTCACGATAAGAATCAATAGAAGCCACAAGAACTTGTCTTGAGCATCATTGGTTTCTTTGTCTGTGCGGTTTTCCCACTCATCGACCCACTTCTGTGAGGCGAGAGCGGATGGTTTGTAGCGTTTTGCTTCTCTCATTTGGCTCCCTTTGCTTTAAAGATAGCGGCGCGGATGGTTTCAAGTAAATCTTCCTCCTCCTGATCAGAGAAAGACCCGCTTGGAATATGCCAAGCGATTGCGTCATAAGCCATTTCCAAAGCATACAGCAAATCAGGCGCGGCGGATTTTAAATCCCACGCTTGCTGATTGCGTAATGCTTCCACTAAAGCCTGTTCATTAGTCTTACTCATTTGACCACCTCCACAGCTTTCTTGAGTTGATAGCCGTGAGGGTTGATCCACACGGATGGAAGGGATGAGCGACGATTGTTTCCGTCACACAACCCACATTGTGAGCAGGAAAGCCCCTTGGCATCTGCTAGGCATTCAATATCGTTAACGAGAGGAGTCTCGCTGATAGTGAATGTGCGTAGTCCGAGGTTCTTGGCATACTCTACATTGGTAGGCTCACAGGAAGCCATGAAGTAGCGGCCATATGCTTTGGCAAGTGGCGCAGGCATTTCATGCCAATCATGGAAATAACCCGTGATACGCTTGGCGAGTCGGGCGATGCTATCGATCATCTCGACTGGGAGATGGGATGGATTGCCGTATGCGCCGAAGCGGACGAATGGGACAGAGAAGAAGTCATGCCACTCGCGAGTTCCCATCTGAAGGTATTCATATGAACCCCGCTGATAGGCTCGCCAGATTGCACCAAGAGGATTAGCGTTCACATAGCATCCATTATTGGATGCGAACGGGCATCCATTGCATTGGTTGTCGGCGTCATGCCCAGAGCGTCTGGACTCTACAGGATGCATTGTGGCATCAAGAATCCATATCTGGACAGAACGACCAGTCTTGCGATTGGTCGAGTTGCGAGTAGCAATTGCTACAATGTCTTGCGTTTCATGTATTATCATTTTCGTGTTACTGACATGGTTGTATGTCAGACTGCCGCTCCCCGTTATCGTTAACGAGAAGCGGAGTGTCTGATTTACTATGACAAGTATTTTGCAAGCACAGGTTTATTAAATGCAGGAACAAACAGCCGTTTCTTATATCCATTCCCTATATTTAGGGCGCGATAGTAGAAAACAGCTTGTGCCAGATTGCCTGTGAACTTGTATCGGGTTTTGTAAGACCCTTTACCTTTACCTACTTGAACAAGGAATTCAGTTAGGCTTGAATAAGCTATCTGTTTTCCATCAAGAGTTGCTGTCATTGTTTTGATTAGTCCGTTCATTTGTTTCGTGTTTTCGCTGACTGGTTGTAGTCAGCCTGCTGCCCTGCTATCGTTAAACGATAACAGAGCAGAGTGGCTAATTACTTTTGACGGATATATCGCAGAGCCGCGACATACTCGCGCAACGATCTTCGCATATAAGAATCGCTGCGATGCTGCCAATGCCGTTTGAATAGAAGCAGCAAAGCCACTTCAATTGTTATTTGGATTTGTAATGGCATAGGTTTACTTGATTTGAAGGATGCCCATCATCAATAGCTCTTCCAAGCCATAGACTGTGCGTTTCTCACAGCAATCACATTCATACTTGCGAGCGTCTGGCTCAACCCCATCGACGAGTTCGCCGCAGGTGAGACACCAGCCCTCATTAGACAAGCCATAGATCATATCCTGATATTCATCAGCCGTGAAGACTGGACAAATATAGGTATTACCCTTCTCTGTTGTGATTTCACGAGTGTGCATATCCATCCTCCTCGATGCCGATTGTGATGTGATCCCACTCGCAGATAACAACATTGTCTCCGCAGAATCCTTTGTAGATATTGCGAGGTTCGATGCTGTATCGTTCAACGAGACGCTTGTAGACCAGTTGCTGAACAGGATTGGCAAACACAAACTTCGCGCCATGAACAGGCGAGTTGATTGTGATTGTTCCGCTTTCTTCGATTGTATTACTCATTTATTTCGTGGTTGTGACTCTGCGTTTGCGTTATGCTTTACGGGCTTGTCACCGCATCAAGTTATCGTTAACGAGAACTTGCGCCGCATTACCCCCACCGCCAAAAGAGAAAGGCGGCAGGGGCCACGAAAAACCGAAACTGAAAACATTTAAAATGTAAAAGAAACAATGGTCGGATGGAACTACTCCATCGACTATATATATAATAGCACATTTATATTTTCTGTCAACATTTATTTGTGGATTTAAGAAGAAAGTTTGACATGAAAATGTGGACAGATTATCGTCCACGATATGGATAGAAACCCAGAAAACATTGGCCGCCCAAAGAAGTGGAATTGGGAAGAAATCAAATCACACTACATGGCCGGGCTTGATGTTGCAGACATAACAAAACTCCCACAATACAAAGGTCTGTCCCCATTTTACTTTCGGAATGTGATGGTTAGAGAGAAATGGGCGAAGCAGCGCGACCTAATCAGAACGCAGGCATCAGCGAAGATAGAGAAAAAGCTCATTCACAAGATGGGAGAGGAAAGCGAACAGCATCTGTGGTTTATGCTGAAACAGCTGGAAGAAGAGAGGAAAGTGATTGATGAGAGGAAGAAGCTGAAAGGCACAAAAGAACAAAAGGAACGCCTAGAACTACTCACAGAGCTAGACAAGACTGCGAGGAGGACGCTGGGACTGGATCAGCAAGAAGTTCAGAACCAAAGGGCAATGAGCGTGAATGCGATGATCTCTCTCCATGTGACGCCTCCGATGAGGGATGAGATGGGAAATGTTACAGAGAAACATAACATTCAAATCTTGGAAGGGGAAATCGCGCCCGTAAATTCTATCGTTAACGAGAACGAAGAAGAGCAGGATGAGGATGAGCTAGTCGAAATCTAAAAGGTAAAATCGCCAGGAAATTTTGGCACAAAAAAAGGAGCATCCCGAAGGACACTCCCATTTTTTCTTGTTCACTTCACTTTCTGCATTGAATACCCTGCGAGTTTCAGCTTTGCGAAAACCTGCATTGCCAACTTCACGCGGTCGTCGTGGTCTATCATCAGCGAAACGCGCTCTGCAAGTCGGACAAATTGCGTCTCTATCACCAGCGCGCTGTCTTCAATCTTTTCAGCTGGCTCTTCTTTTGGCGCAGGTTCTTTGTCACCCTTGGACGATCCAAGGACAGCTTCGCGAACTTTGCGTGGGGCTTTACCCTCGTTAAGCAAGGCAACGGCTTTACTTGTCTGCGTCTTATCATCACCCAATAGGATTTTACGAACTTCGCGCAGGCCATACAAATCCTTCACATTCGCCAAAGCCAAGCCAGTCGATTCTAAGGCCGGCAAAGCTTTTCCGATAGATAGAATATCCTTCGACATTCCACCCCAAGCTACAGACAACCCGTCTGCATAAAGCTTGGCCTTTTCCTCTGTACAGGTCTTATAGATTGCACCAGTAAACAAGCAAGCTTGTCGAAGCGCAGATTGGCCAGCTGTGAGTTTTTCCACAGCATAATTCACCAAGTCCGCCGTTGGTATATCATTCAATTTCTTGTCTGCATGAATGTACCCGCTCCGTGTCTGCGTCAGCATTGAATCAATCGATCCAACCTCACGCACAACTTCAACTTTGGCGGACTTAACGGCTACAGCATTTTTCTCTTTTGCTTTCATGTTCGTGGTTCTGCTTTCCAATCTTATCGTGCACGATAATCGTGACGAACTCGGCTTTTCGTTTTGTTGCCAAGGGATAATTCCAAGACAGAAAAACAGAATGCGAACATGAAGTGAACAAATTAACTTTCAGAGATCAATATCGGAATCAGAGACCTTCCCTGCCGACAATTAAAAGCATATCAGAAATCCCTTTCGCGTCAACTATTTCGCAAATTATTTTCTGATTATTTTCTCGTGAACGATAAAAGAAAAACCTTGCCAAGCGCGCAGAGCGTGAGGGGAAAACCCTAGAGCGCGTGAGCGTGAGCTTGCGCCGTAGTCAAGCAAGGAATCTCTTTTCTTGCGTGAGACTGATGGCAGCCGTCCCCACCCCCATGCAGCCTCTGTGTGATGGGTTGATCGTTGAGCGAAGCACTCAGACAACGAGAGAAACTACCTTTTTGTGTTTATATTTTTGTATGCTGCCTAGTCTAGGTTCCTGTCTGATATTGGTGCTTTGGCTTCTGTGAAGGTTAGGTAGACTCGGTATTGTTTTTGGCTTCTGTCTATGTGGCCGAGGTAGTGGATTCTATCTAGGGATTCTTTGTCTGATTTGGAGGTTTTGATGACTTCCTCGATTATGTCGGCGATTCGGGATTTTTGGTTTTGGTTCATTCGTATTGGACTAGTTCTATGCCTAGTTTCTTTGCTGTGTGCAGGGAGGAGGAATCATGGAGGTATATGTCTTTGTAGAGGACTCTCTTTATTTGGTAGGCGGCTATTGTTTTTAGGCAGTCGTTGCATGGGAGGAGGGTGGAGTAGAGTGTCTTTCCTTCGCCGGGTTTTAGGTATCTGAGGGCGTTTTGTTCTGCGTGGACTACAAGTAATCTTCTTTCGTCTCTGTTCTCCCAGTCTTCTTTTACCCCTTGGGGAAAGCCGTTGTATCCTATACCTCCTATTGTGTTATCCTCTCTTAGGATGGCCGCGCCGACTTTTTGCCATGGGTCTTTGCTTTTTAGGGCGGCGACTTGGGCGATCTGTATTCCGTATTCGTCCCAGTTCATTGGTTATCGTTAACGATAATTAGACATACCAAGATATGGGGAGTAGGTCGAGTTTCTCTCTGTAGCGATTTATTTCCTCCCGCGCCTCGTCTCTCTCGCGTTCTAGCTTCCTAGCGAAACTC
>Ga0209770_10001396_pt1 | contig 12550 bp, 10 predicted proteins | sample LauGreSu1BDMLBDD_2_FD_187572 | JGI IMG/M metagenome (GOLD analysis project Ga0209770, IMG submission 187572) | Freshwater lake microbial communities from Lake Michigan, USA - Su13.BD.MLB.DD (SPAdes) (version 2) | ecosystem: Environmental > Aquatic > Freshwater > Lake | place: Lake Michigan, USA...
CCTCGAACCTGAGCCTCTGGATGAGGCAGGTTCTTTTTGCGCTCGTCTCAGCAATCCAAAATGGGGCGCAAGAAAGGCCTTTTTTCCGAGCTCCCCTTCCCTCATAGGGTTTTTCAGGGCCGACTAAAAAAGAGCCCCACCCGGTCATGACAACGCACTTCAAAAAAATCGTAACCCGAGATTTGGAATCGGCGGTTTCTTAAAGCCGACAGGCTGCTAGATGTCTACCCCGTAAAAATCACGCTTGCCGGCGTAAAGCGACAAAACGGCGGGACCGACTCATTCCCAGGTTTCGGAGCGGTTGGATTTTAGTTGGGCTGTGGCGAGGCGGGGCAGTTTGAGGCGTCGGCAGGGCGCGGATGCTTTCAAGTTGGCTCACAAGTGGGGCGTCTCGCTCGGTGACGAAGTTCACCACAAGCCCCGGACGGCCCGCGCGGGCGGTGCGTCCCACCCGATGCAGGTAATTTTCGATCTGCTGAGGCAAATGATAGTTGATTACTCGCCCGACATGGTCGACATCCAGCCCGCGTGAGGCAAGATCGGTCGAAATGAGCAGATCCACAGCCCCCTCGCGGAACAGTTTCAGATTCTGCCGACGCTGCACTTTGTCCATTTCCCCACGATAAATCACAAAGGGAATGTTTGCGGCAGCGAGGTCGGCGGCGAGCTTGTCGCATTGCTCTCTCGTGTTCGTAAACAGGATCGTTCCGCCATCCACTTTCTTTTTGAGCAAGCGCTCCAGCAGCGGGAACCGCTGACCTCCAATGACGACCTGCTGCATCGTCGTGAGTGTCGGGACGACTCGATGGCTCCCCGCGGTCCGAATCACTTCTGCTCCAGAAAATAAATCGGCAATGAGTTTTTCCACCGCTGGCGAGATGGTCGCCGAGAACAAGGCCAGTTGAGGCTTTTGCGGACAGGCTTGGATGATTTTTGTGACATCGGGCATGAATCCGTGATCGAGCATCTGGTCGGCTTCATCGAGGATCAGCATTCGCACATCTTCCAATTCCACGAGCCGCCTCTCGAGCATTTGCACAAGCCGTCCCGGCGTGGCGACGAGAATCTCAAACGGCCCAGCAAGCCCCCGCTTGGCAACTTCCGTGGTGGTGCCGCCAAGCACCGATCGAACGCGGAGACGTGTCGTGTGAGTAAATGGCTTGAAGGCCTTCGTCACCTGTTCACCGAGTTCCCGGGTTGGAACCACCACGACAGCCCTTGGCCGAGAAGAAAGCGTGATCGCATTACCAGCGGTTTCCAGGCTTTTCATGTGGTGCATCGCGGGAAGCGCATACGCCAGCGTCTTTCCGCTCCCGGTCTCTGCAATGCCCACAATCGAGCGTCCGCTCAGAAGCGCTGGTAACGCCCGAACTTGAATCTCCAGCGGGCGCAGGATTCGCTTCTCCAGCAAAGTTTCCTGCAAGGTGGCCAGCAGACCGAATTCAGCAAAAGTATTCATCAATCCACTACATATAATCCTACTTCCTTCCAATGAGGAGGTATTATCCCGACAGGGTGCTAAGTTTTTTTGGCGTCAATTTGATCCTGTCTCGAAAATTAGGGCTTCGCAGTGCGGATTTGATTCCGCCGAGCTTGGGTCGGTGCTAGTGGGGGCCCAGATTCTTTTGAAGGTGCTTCTCCTCTCCGTGCCGCTGCGCCTTTGTGAGAGGGGTTCAAGCCCTTTTAAATGGCCCAAGTCGGGGATGGTGACTCGAAGTGCACAAGAGCGTTGTCCAACGGATGGCGAATGGTGAGGCGGTGGGCGTGGAGGCACATGGAGGGATCGGAGGGGCGCAGGGTCTGGCTCGCGCCGAGTTCGCTGTTTTTCAAATAAACGGGGTCGCCGACGATGGGGTGGCCGAGGTGCCAGAGGTGGGCGCGGATTTGGTTGGTGCGGCCGGTGAGGGGACGAGCTTCGACGAGCGATGTGCCGTCCGAGTTGCGACGGAGGACTCCGAAGTGGGTTTTGGCGGGGAGGCCAGCGGGGTCGATGTCGCGGGCTCCGGCGTTGGTTGGTTCGGTGGCGATGGGGGCTTCGCACATAAATTCCTCAGAGATTGGGTGGCCGTGGACGCGCGCCAGATAGATTTTTTCGACCTCACCGCGCTCGAATTGCGGCTGGACGAGTTTGGCGAAATGCCGCGTGCGGGTTAAGACGATGAGACCGGTAGTGTTGGCGTCGAGTCGGTGGGCGGGTCGGGGTTTCAGCGGATGGCAGGCTTTGTGCAGGATCGAGAGGAGGGTGTTGCGGTCGAAGCGCCCGCTGGGATGGACTGGTAGCGGCGCAGGTTTGTTGATGACAAGGAGCGCTTCGTCATCGTGGAGGATGCGGATGTCGGCATTCACCTCGGGCTCGATGTCGGCAGGAGTTTTTCGGAGATAGCGTTCCCCGGCGCGCACGCGGTGTGTGGGAGAAACTGGCTCGCGGGCAACGGAGAGGATTTGGTTTTTTTCAAAAAGGCCGCGCCACTCGGCGGGGTCGGTGTGAGGAAAAACCGTGCACAGGCTTTCCAAAATCTGGCACCCGTCGCATTCGGCGGGAATCGCGATGGGGCGGAAATTGTCGGCTGGGATGCTGCCGGGCAGCGGTGTGGCGGCTTGGCGGATCGCGGCTTCGAGCGCGGAGATGCGGTCAGCCATTTGCTCGGCGCCGGTCTTGAAACAAAACGGGCAACTTTGCCCGGCGACGAATCGTTCATTGGCCTGATCCTCGGCGGTGAGCGGAGCGAGGCAGCGGAAGCATTGTGAGGAACCGGTCTCGCGCAGGGCAGGGTCAACCCCCACGCGCTGGTCGAAGACGAAGCACTCGCCATCGTAATGCGCGCCGCCGACTTCCTCGAAATATTTCAGGATGCCGCCATCGAGTTGGTAGATCTCACGAAAGCCCTGCGACTCCATGTAGGGCCCAGCTTTTTCGCAACGAATCCCGCCGGTGCAGAACATCACGACCGGCTGGTTTTTCATCGAGTCGGGAAGTTTTTCCACCGCCTGCGGAAAATCCCGGAAGTGGTCGATGCCTGCGGGGATCGCGCCACGGAAAGTGCCAAGCTTCACCTCGTAGTCGTTGCGCGTGTCGAGCAGCGCGATGTCGCGGCCTTCATCGAGCCATTGTTTCAGCGTCGCGGCGGGGAGCTTGGGTGAGGTGCGCACGCCCGGACGGATGCCTTCGACTCCAAAGGCGATGATTTCTTTTTTGATCCGCACCAGCATCCGGGTGAACGGTTGGTGCGCGCTCTCGCTGTATTTCGGAGCGAGAGCGGCAAGCCCCGGCACGGCGCGAAGCTCGGTGACCAATGCCTCCACTCCCGCCGCGCTTCCGGCGACGAATAAATTCACGCCCTCGGTGCTCAGCAGGATCGTGCCTTTGAGCCCTCTGGCTTTGCAAAAATCAATCAAACGCTGGCGTAGAGGCTTGAGGTCCGACAATTCGGCGAAGCGGTAGGCGGCGATGTTTGTGACGGGTGTGGTGGCGGATTCAGCGGTTTTCAAATGTGGTGTGGCGTGGATTCGGGAAATACCCGGCTTGACCGTGCGAGACGGCACATGACAGGATTCACCCCGCTCAAAAAACCCATACCTACCGTGGACATCAAAGAAATTCGCACACTCATCGACCTCATGAAGAAGAACGGCGTAGCCGTCTTCAAAATGGAAAGGGAGGGATTCAAGATCACCCTCAAAACCTCGGAGGCCACGGTCTCCCGCACGGTTGTCACTTCCCAGCCCATGGTCGCTTACAGTGAACCAGCAGCACTTCCCGCCGCCCCGGCAGCGGACACTCCTCCCCCCGCCACCGCTTCGGCAGCCTCGGGTGGAATTGAAATCAAATCCCCGATGGTGGGCACTTTCTATGCTTCGCCCTCACCCGATGCCCCTCCGTTTATTTCGGTTGGCCAGACGATCACGCCAGATACGGTTGTTTGTATTATCGAAGCCATGAAAGTGATGAACGAGGTCAAGGCCGAGGTCGCCGGAACTGTCACCGAAATCTGCGCCGAGAACGGCAAGCCCGTTCAATTCGGCCAGGCGATGTTCCGCTTGAAATAAACGGCTTCCGGCCATGTTCAAAAAAATTCTGATCGCCAACCGGGGTGAGATCGCGCTGCGCATCATCCGGGCCTGCAAAGAACTCGGTGTCCAATCGGTTGCGATCTACTCCGAGCCCGACATCCACAGCCTGCATGTGCAGCTCGCCGACGAGGCGATTTGCATCGGCCCCGCGCCCAGCCCCGAGAGTTACCTCAAAATCGACCGCATCATCAGTGCGGCTGAGATCGCCGATGTCGATGCGATCCACCCTGGCTACGGCTTCCTTGCGGAAAACGCCCATTTCGCCGAGGTCTGCGCCAGCTGCAATATCAAGTTTATCGGCCCCACACCGAATGCGATCCGGTTGATGGGTGACAAAAATTCCGCCCGCGACAGCGCGCGAAAGGCTGGTGTTCCCATTTCTCCTGGCAGCGAAGGAACCGTTGATACTGAGCAAGAAGCGCTTAAGATCGCCCGCAAAATCGGCTTCCCCGTCATGATCAAGGCGGTCGCTGGCGGTGGCGGTCGCGGCATGCGCATTGCGCACAATGACTCGAGCCTCGTTCAAGGCTACCACGCTGCCCGCATGGAGGCCGATAAAGCCTTCGGCAATGGCGCTGTTTACATCGAAAAATTCATCGTCAACCCGCACCATATCGAATTTCAGGTCTTCGGCGACGAGCACGGCCGTGTCGTTCATCTCGGCGAACGCGACTGCTCGCTCCAGCGCCGCAACCAAAAGATCGTCGAGGAGTGCCCATCCCCCCTCATGACCGAGGAACTCCGCAAGCGCATGGGCGACGCCTCGATCAAGCTCTGCGAAAGCGTGGGCTACACAAACGCCGGCACGATCGAATACCTCGTGGACGACGCCGGGAATTTCTACTTCATGGAAATGAATACCCGTATCCAGGTGGAGCACCCCATCACCGAGGAGGTCTACGGATGCGATCTCGTTAAGCAGCAAATCCAAGTCGCCGCCGGCGAGCACCTCAGCAAGCATGTCCTCGAAGCCCGCCCGCGCGGTCACGCCATGGAATGCCGCATCAACGCCGAGGACCCCGAGAAAAATTTCATGCCCTGCCCCGGCAACATCGAACTCTACTACGCCCCCGGCGGCCGCGGCGTGCGCATCGATTCCCACGCCTACGCCGGCTACCCGATACCGCCGAATTACGACTCGATGATTGCGAAGGTGATCACCACCGCCTCGAGCCGCAGCGCCTGCATCGGTCGCATGTCGCGGGCTTTGAACGAATACATGATCACCGGCATCAAAACCACGATCCCGTTCCAGCAAGCGATCATGCAAAACTCGTCCTTCCGCGAGGGCAAATACCACACCGGCTTCGTCGAGCAACTCCTCCGCGACGGCGTGCCGGTGATTAGGTAAGGCCGCTTTTAGCGACGCGACTCAAGCTTTCTCGGCCTTTGGGGCTGTGAAGCCCGAGATCAGGAATAAAAATGCGGCCACGCAGATGCAGGAGTCTGCGACATTGAAAGCCGGCCAGTGGCCATACCATGGCAGGATCACATCGAGGAAATCCACGACATAGCCGTGGAGCAGGCGGTCGGTGAGATTGCCGAGGATTCCGCTCGCGAGGAGCGCGGCCCCGAGGCGCGTGGGGGTGTCGAGGAAACACCCCCGCTTTGCCATCACGGCGACGGCGATCAGTGCGACCGAGGCCAGGCCGATGAAGAACCAGTTATTGTCCTTGAGCATTCCAAACGCCGCGCCGGTGTTGTGGACCTGCACCAGATTGAAAAAACCGGGGATGACCTCGATGGTCACATGCGTCGGGATGTAGGCGAGGATCAGAAATTTCGTGATCTGGTCGAGGATGTAGAGCGGGAGCGTCAGGAGCAGAAGGAGTCTCATATGGCTGAGGCGTTGAAATTGCAAAGAGGACACGCGGGCCGCGCGTCCCTACCGGCGCTGACGCGCCATTTTGAAAAGCAATGTTAGGGGATGGCTCGCCGAGCCGTCCGTGGAGTTTTTCTTCACGCCAGCGCCCCTTCGCAGCGACCGCAGAGCGTCGGGTGCGCGGCGCTTTGGCCGACTTCGGGACGGTGGCGCCAGCAACGCTCGCAGCGGGCGTTCGAGGTTTTGGAAACCTCGCAGGTCGGGGTTGCCGATTCGGAGATTTCGAGATCGCTCAGGATGAAGATTTCCTCGGCTTCGGACTGGACCGGCGCGAGGGATTTCAATTCCTCGGGCGTCGCACCGAGTTGGATTTTCGCCTCGAGCGCGCTGCCGATCTCGCCGGCTTTTTGGGGTTTCTCGACCGCTTGGGAAATGCGGCTGCGGATTTGTAGGAGCGCATCCATCTGCGCGATGGTGTCGGCGTTTTGCCAAGCCGGATCAGGTTTTGGAAAATCCTGCGCGTGGACCGAACTGCCGCTCTGGAAGTGGCCCCAGGCCTCCTCGGCGGTGTAGGCGAGGATCGGCGCGAGCAGGCGGACGAGTGTGTCGAAAACCCTGTGCATCGCGAACTGCGTGGCGCGGCGGCGGGGGGAGGATTTGGCGTCGCAGTAGAGTCGGTCCTTTGTGATGTCCACATACAGACTACTGAGATCGACGGCGCAGAATTGGTTGATCGTGTGGTGCACGCGGTGGAACTCGAGTTTTTCGTAGGCGTCGAGGCAGGTGGCGACGACCTCTTGCAGGCGCGCAAGGATCCAGCGGTCCACGAACGAGAGGGATTCCGGCGCGGGAGGATTTGCGGCGTCGTAGTCGTGGAGGTTTGCGAGAAGGATGCGGAGCGTGTTGCGGACGCGGCGGTAGGCATCCGAGAGGCGCGTGAAGATTTCCTCGGAGAACGGCACATCGTCGGTGAAGTTCACGCTGCTGACCCACAGGCGGAGCAGGTCGGCGCCGTATTTGTTCACATAGTGGTCGGCGTCGGTGGGCTTCTGGTAACCGCCTGCGGCGGACTTCGAGATTTTTTTGCGCGTGTCGACATCCATCACGAATCCGTGGGTGAGCACGGTGCGGTAGGGGGCTTTTTCGTTGAGGGCGACGGAGGTCATGAGCGAACTCTGGAACCAGCCGCGGTGCTGGTCGGTCGCTTCGAGGTAGAGGTCGGCGGGGAAGGCGAGTTCCGGGCGCTGGCGCAGGACGGTTTCGTGGCTGAGGCCGGAATCGATCCAAACATCGAGCGTGTCGTTGCGGCGCGTGGTGCCCGCGGAGAGGCCGACGAGCGCGGCCCAGGCGGCGTCGTCGAGTTCGAACCAGGAGTTGGTTCCTTTTTCAGAGAAAACCTCGGCGACTTTGTTGATGACCGCGGGGTCGAGGATGGGTTCGCCTTTTTCGTTGTAGAAAACCGGGAGCGGAACGCCCCAGGTGCGCTGACGCGAAATGCACCAGTCGGGTCGGGATTCCACCGTGCCGCGAATGCGGTTGCGGCCCCAGTGGGGAATCCATTGGGTGGCGTCGATCTCGCGCAGGGCGGTTTCGCGGAGTCCATCGATGCGGATGAAGAATTGCTCCACCGCACGGAAAAGGATCGGGGTTTTGGAACGCCAGCAGTGGGGGTAGTCGTGGAGATAGTCGGCGTGGCCGAGAAGCGCGCCGCGTTCGGTGAGGATGCGGAGGATTTCCTTGTTGCCTTGATCGAGGACATGCAGCCCGACGAGTTCGGGCACGCCGCATTCCTCGGTGAATTTTCCGAAATCATCGACAGGCGAGAGGACATCGAGGCCATTGGCTTGGCCGGCGAGGTAGTCGTCCGCGCCGTGACCGGGCGCGATGTGGACCTGCCCCGTGCCTTTTTCCATCGTGACGAAATCGGCGGTGATGACCGGAACGTCGCGATCAAGGAAGGGGTGGCGGGCCTTCGATCCGGCGAGTTCGGCCCCGGTGAATTCGCGACGGGAAAGCGTCTCTTCGGGACCGTTGAAGGGCGTGGCTTTTGTTTCCTCCAGGAGTGCCTCCCTCAGCGCATTGGCTACAACAACGGTCCGTGACGTCCCATCCGGAAGTTCCAAGCTCAGCACCCCGTAGCGCTCGTTCGGATGCAAGGCAATCGCCAGGTTCGCCGGGAGCGTCCACGGCGTCGTCGTCCACACGACAAACGAGGCTTTGATCTCCGCAAGCGGGCCGGCGGACGCTTGGAACCCGACATGGATCGCCGGGTCGGTGCGTTCGGCGTATTCGACCTCCGCCTCGGCGAGCGCGGTGTGCGCGCCGGTGCTCCAAAGGACGGGCTTTTTCTTGCGATAGACGAAGCCTTTTTCGACAAACTTCGCGAAGGCGCGGATCATCCCGGCCTCGTAGGCGGGATCGAGCGTGAGGTAGGGATTTTCCCAATCACCGAGAACACCGAGGCGTTTGAATTGGCGGCGCTGGATGTCGATGAACTTGCGGGCGTATTCCTCCGAGCGGCGGCGGACCTCGGCGGGAGCAAGCCCGGCGGAGGATTTGACCACGCGGAACTCGATCGGGAGGCCGTGGCAGTCCCAGCCGGGAACGAACGGAGCGCGGAAGCCGGCCATCGTTTTGGATTTCACCACGAAGTCCTTGAGAATCTTGTTGAGCGCGGTGCCCATGTGGACATCGCCGTTGGCAAAGGGCGGGCCGTCGTGGAGGAGATAGAGCGGGGCGTCCTTCCGCCGCTCCTGGATTTTGGCGTAGAGGCCGGTGGATTCCCACTGGGCGAGGATTTCCGGCTCTCGCTGGGCGAGGCCCGCCTTCATCGGGAAATCGGTTTTCGGAAGGTTGATGGTGTCTTTGTAGCCGCTCATGAAAAGGCTAAAACGATTACCAGCGCCGAGGGAGAGGGTCAACGCCACCGCGCGGGGAGACTGGCTCCGCTAAGAGTAAACCCAGCGTCGGTTAAGTATCGGTAGGATCGGAAAAAGGATGACACCGGGCCACCAGATTTGCGTTTTGCGCCAGCGTTCGTCATACACCGGAACTCGTGAACGACCGCTGGAGCCAAGTTTGTTTCCCGATAGAAGATGGGCATTCTGGCGGGAATCGTCCCCTTGGTAGGAGTGCGTAGCCAGACCAAGAAACCTCCAGATCGCTTCGATTTCGCCCGCCGTGTGGGTGCAGATTTTTTCGTAGCTGGTGGTATGGAAGCCAGCAGATGGCAGGGTCGAGAACGAACGCTCGTTTCGAAGATTTTTGCGCATCCATTGAAACGAAGCTTGTGTGGCGGTCAGCCACTGCGGGCGATTCGGGTTGCGCTTGGCTTTGCGGCGGGCTTCCGAAACGGCCGCACCGCGAAAATCCCGGATGGTATGGATGCAACGGACAGTCACTTTTTCCATTGAGCAAAGCAGGCGAGCCGGTTCCACGGTTTTATTGGAATCGATTAAAGTTTTCCCTGAGCCGTATCGCTTCAAGAATTCTTCGACGACCACCATGTAACCCGAATCCTGGTCGCGGCACTCTGAAAGTCGTCGAGCGACACCACCCCAAAACTCGCAATCGTGAACAGCTCGGCTGCAACTGCAAAACAGAGGGGAATCTTTTTTTTTCGAGGACTTGAGGTCGGCAATCGCGTATCCCACCTCACCTAGAAAAATGGCATCCGGATGTTCGGACAAATTATATCCAAGGATTGTGGATCCCGAGTGGGGGAGGGAGACGATGTAGCCAACGGACAAGCCGGCGGACGAACTGCCATGATCGAGCATCTGCTTTTCTTATTGGTGCATGTCGTCGGCGAAAATAAAAATGTCGGCATCACGAAAAAGACCTGTTCAGTGAAGTTCGGTTATCGAATGATGAAATTCGAGTTCATCAATGACAGAAGCAGCCAAACCTAGAAACAAACCCACGAATTGGACCGTTTAGCAAAGCGCCTCACGCTGATTCTTTTGTTGATCGGAGCCTGCGTTTTTATATGGGGCTCGGACAAGAGTTTTGATTTCACCGACGAGGGTTTGTATTTGCTCGTCTATCAGAATCCTCTGGAGTTTCCTGACAGCTACACATCCTACCACCGAGTCGGTGCTGTGGTTTCTCAATGGGTCGGCGGGAATATCATCGCGTTGCGATTGATCGGTTTTTTTCTAACGGGACTGGCCACTCTTTACTTCAGCACTTCGCTCATCTGGTTTATGAAGGGACGAGGCCTTCCCCTTTTCGAGAATTCGCCGGAGCGGATATTATTGCACCTTGCGCTGCAGGGATCGGTTTTATCCGCTTACTGCTGGCTCCCACCGACGCCGAATTATAACACTATGGCAGGTATAGGGATGCTTATTTCCTGCGGCGGGATTTTGTCCTTTTTTGCCAATCCCAATCCGCGCTACGCGCTGGGACAAGCCTTGGCGGGAGTTCTCGCGATGGGGTCTGGATTGCTTCTGGCATTTCTGGCAAAAGGATCGAGCGCGGTCGGCATCGTTGTCATCAGTGGCCTCCTGCTTGGGATGTGCAGTCTGGTTGGTGGCAGGGAAAAAGTCATTTTTGTGGCAGTTGCATCGGTATCCGTTCTTGCGGTGGGAGTTTACATTTTTCTTTTGATGCCAAGTCTTTTCGTGAGTTGGGAGTTTTTGCTTGGGTCTATCGTGGCCTTGACGGAGGGGAATGGTGCGAGGGAGATCATCGTGCGCCACTGGCAGGAGTCGATGGATTTCGCAATGCGCCATTTTCGCTCATTTCTACTACCGATCATTTTGGCTCTGGGTGTCGGATTTTACTCAAGATTTCGTTTTTTTAAAAAATTCCGCGACCGCAAAAATGACATTCTGGTTTGGTTGGTTTTGGGTGTTCTTGTTTCAGAAGTAATTTTATTGATTGTGAGAGATGTTTTTTCTGCCGGCATTCAGGGACGGGCCAAAAGTTTTATCGGTTACTCCTCGTTGTTTTTGGTGATTTTAACGCTCCGGGCTGGAATTCCGGGATTTGGAAAATCCATCTCACCTTTCCGAATTGTTGGGTTCCTCGTTTTCCTCCTCTGGTTGGCCGTTTTGCCCTTTGTTACGGCGGCCGGAACGACGCATAAAATTTTTATTAATGCATTGCTTCACGCCGCGCCGATATCCGCCGCGATTCTTCTTCTCGCCTCATCGCTCGACAAGGATCTGCGCAAGTCCGTCGTGGTTCCTTTTGCATCCGTGTTGCTTGCTGGTATGGGATTCAGCCAGTTTATTTATGGTTTCTTCATTACTCCCTACCGCAGCGCGCCAAAGTGGGCTCAGACTGTTCCGGTCGAAGTGGGTGTTCCAGCCACCATTTTGAAACTCGACCCCGCAAGCGCCGATTGCATCGAAAAAACGAAAATTGCGTTGAGAGTGTCTGGTTTCAAGCCCGGTGATGATATTTTGGCCCTCTATGGATTGCCTGGCTTGGTTTATGCTGTTGGAGGTGTTTCGCCGCAAAAGCCTTGGTTTTTCTACGATCACGGACCCGATGGGGATGAGAAGAACCTCCAGGCGCTCAAAAGAATTCCGGTCGAGAGAATCAAATCTTCTCATGTTTTTTGGACAGATAATGATAGCCGCGTGGTTTCCCAGTTGTCATCTTGCGGTGTCTTGATCAAGGAGGAATTCGTTTCAACAGGACAAGTCAAAGTTCCATTCAAAAATCGAAGTGTCGAAATCATGAGGCCAACCAGTCAAAAAAAGAGGGAGATGTGATGTTTCGCAGGCTTTTATTTGATCCTTTTCGCGTTGAAAAAGCCCTTCTGGCCGGCACGCATCGGAACTCTTATGCTCGCGCCAGCATCCTCCACTTTTCATTCAACAAGGCGGCAACACAAACTGTAAAAAAACTTCTGATCGATTGCGGGCGAAAAAATGGTCTCACGCCCGCTTTGTTGCATGATTACGCCTTCCATCATTCGATGCCCTTCTTGGATCATTTAGGCGCTGAAGAGATGAAGCAATATGCTCATCTTTTTAAGCCTGAGGGATATCTTTATGCAGTTTTTGGGGGAATGATTCTTGGAATTCCAGATTTGGAGAAATTCAAGGTGGTTCTGGTTGTTCGCGACCCGAGAGATATTCTTGTCTCCGACTACTATTCGATTGCCTACAGTCACGCGATTCCAGAAGGGGAAAAAAGACAAGTTTATCTTTCCCGGCGGGAGTCCGCCCTTGCCTCCGATCTGGATGAGTATGTTTTAAACAATGCCGAAAAACTCCGGGCGATTTTTGAAAAATACGATCAGCATCTCTTTCCCTTCTGCGCGCAAGTTCATGTCGCCCGCTACGAGGATATGGTCGCGAATTTTGCCGCTTGGCTTGATGCCTTGCTCGCCGCGACTGGAATAGAAATTCCAAGCGCCCTGCGTTTGGAATTTATACGGAACCATGAAGCGCGGCGACCAAAGGGCGAAAATATCCATAAGCACCTTCGCAAGGGAATGCCCGGCGAACACAGGGAAAAACTTCAAGCCGGCACCATCGAAAAGCTGAATCGCATTTTTGAGGTGCCATTGAATCGATTTAATTACCCGATGTGACCCATGCTGATATCATACCGCAAAAAATTTCTTTTCGTTCACATCTTCAAGACGGCAGGCACGAGCATCACGAACAGCCTCGCTCCGTATTCTTATCGCCCAGA
>Ga0209770_10001398_pt1 | contig 12542 bp, 7 predicted proteins | sample LauGreSu1BDMLBDD_2_FD_187572 | JGI IMG/M metagenome (GOLD analysis project Ga0209770, IMG submission 187572) | Freshwater lake microbial communities from Lake Michigan, USA - Su13.BD.MLB.DD (SPAdes) (version 2) | ecosystem: Environmental > Aquatic > Freshwater > Lake | place: Lake Michigan, USA...
AGTTTCTAAATATTTTAAGAAACATGAGCGATGCATAATATTGATACTATGTTTATTTGTCTTAATTTTAATAAATTTATTATCAGTTGATTCATTAATAGAATGGAGGCATATATCACAATCTTGCACTTTAAAATCAATATCATCGCTTGTAATTTCTTCGAATAATAAATTAGTAATTTTAAATTCTGGGTGAACTTTCAACATTTTAATAATTCTCAATCCATTAATATATTCGCAATTAATCGAATCAACATTTCTAATAAATTCAATATTTCCAATTAACATATTTTCAATTAATCTTAATTCCATCCTTCGTTTTTGAGTATATATCATCGTATCAAGTGGTGTTCCTGTATTACGTGATAATCTAATATCATATTTATTAAAATTAGCCGACTTCACCATTATTAATAAATTACATGTGAAATCAACGTTATTAAATGGAGGTTCGATAATACTATCTGAATTATTATTAATAATAACATCCAAATTGAGCGTAATTTTGCAACCAGCATAACTGAATGTACGTCCAATATAGAAAATTAAATGAATTTTCTTATGTTGAAAATTATGATTAAGTGTATAACATAACTCGCTAATTTTACCAGCATTTACAACATTAATAGTCCCATTATATGACTTAACGAAACTATTTAAGGCTGAAATAAATGCAATTGATTTTTCAGGTGTTTGAAAATATATGTCAATATCTTTTGGAATAGTCATTCTTTTATTACTTTCAGGATGATAAGATGCATTCCAATAATTTTTATAAGCATTTTCGTCTTTAATTTCATTCACATGTTTGTCAAATAATTCTCGATAATGAGTTGCAATAATTTCATCTCTAACCAATCCACCATAAATAATTCCATAATGAGCCAATCCAATATTTTTTACGTAATTATACATATATCTCTTTTCTTTATTGATATTCGCTGAAATATGCAGCATATTTTTGATAATGTGTTTATAAATAATAACAATCATTTTTTTGTATTGTTTATTTGAAAAAATAAATAAAAATGATTTATTTCAATCCATTTACTATTAATCATAATGACATTCAATATTGATGCATTTGTTGCTGAAGTTATCGAGGAGTATAACAGCTCTGATAACAAAAATTTGAAGTCTATATATGACACACATTTTCACCGCAAGTTTAAATGTAATGTTCGACTCTATGATGCAATATATTATATGGTCGAAGATGCTGCAAATTCTTGAATTGTTAGTATAAAGGCAAAATTAATTTTTTGCCTTTTTTGTTGACTCTTTTGGAGTTTTAATGCCACCTGCAAATTTAACTAATATGTCTAATTTATTAGATAAAATATTTAAAGTTTCGTAATTAGTTGTTGTCTTAAATATCGCATCTAAACCATAATTATTAACTATTTTTGCTTTTGTAATATAATTTGTTAATTCATCTTCAATCATATGCGATACATATAGTTTTATTAAGCGAACTAATTTAGTGTTTGGACCGAAAAAATAATTATCTTCCTTATCTGATTTAACATTTGTTCTAGTTAAATTTATAATTCTTATAAGTTCATAATTTCCATCTAATGCTCTTGATAAATCATTAAATAATTTTAATGGTGATTGCATAGTTAGTAATTCATCTGACATATATGTTAATAAACATATAGTTCTTAACATTTTATTCATTCGCGTATTTGGACTTTTCTTTTTATATTCGCTTTCTTCATATATGCGAATGTCTTTTAAAAATGATGGTACCATTTTAAATAAATCATATTCAGGACCGATATTTATTATTCCTCCATGACTTTTTATTTTATTATAAAATAATAAAAATTTATTTTTATCTATTACTACTTCGTCTTGTTCTCTTGTATTTGCTAATTGTACTCTACGCGATTGTCTCTCTGGTGGTATTATTACTGGTGGTTCTAAACGCCGTTTTCCATTTCTAGACGTTGGTGCTTGTCCAGTTGCTACTGTAGTGGGTGCTGCTGGTAGTAATGATGGTACTGGTATGGGTGCTGGTATTGGTATAGTAGGTATTGCTCTAAATATTTTATTTTCTCTATTAATATTTGGCGATGTTATTGGTAATCTTTCTATGTCTCTTGCCGTAAGCATATAACGCGAGCTCGTATCATCTGCACTATATACATTTTCAAGTATTTTATATAATTGCTCATATTTACTAAATGTTTCAGTTATTGCTTTCTCAATAACTAATAATAACTCTGCAATTGTATATGATTTAGAATTATTAATTATTGATTTTAATTTATGATCATGGTCTTTTAAGTAATTATCATATAATTGTTTAATTCCTGGTGTTTTTATTAATGCTTTGTTATTTAATGGTAATACTGTATCTACATATAAATCATACATATTACTATCAATATTTAAATTTGATAATTGTTTATTTAATGATCTGCGAATTTTTAATAATCTATTTTGTTGCGTTTGTAATAAAGCTGAATTTGCTGTAAAATATGCTTTTAGATCATTTACTATTTTAGTCTTATTAACAATATCTTTATCTATATTGAATTTAAATCTAAATTTAATTATAAAATTATCTCGCTCTAGCGGGTCAATATCATTATAAATAGCAATTAAAGTGTCTCTAATATTAACATAATCTCTATGAATTATATATTCTTCATATAATGATTTATGTATGAAATGTGATCCAATATCCTTTTTTAATATTGTATCTTTATTATAAATATTATTAAATTTATTTATAAATTCTAAAATATTTTCTGCATTTGTATTAAATATTTCTTTTATTTTTGTAATTCCTTTACGACTCATATCATCATTATTTTTATTACAAACAACTATATCATATAATTTATTAACATTTGATATATTTATAATAATTTTATAGACATCAGAATATTTATGATTTGTATCGACACTATCAAAATTAGGCATATATTTTGATTTAAAATCTTTAATATATAATTCAAATAAACCTTTCAATTCTTTGCGATGCCCATAATCTGAATTCGTAAATAAATTATATTTAATATAAAAATCAGAAGTAGTTAATAGATCGTCTATATCATACATATTCTGTGGTAATTTAAGACGTGGATAAGGTAATATATTTAAATTATATTTATTAGGTATTGGGGTTTGTGCTGGATCAAGTTGTTGACTTAAATTTATTAATGCATTATCAGCCAAATATAACATAAATATATAACATAAAGTTAATAATATTTTATTAAAGTTTATTGAATTAAATTCTTCTTGTTTAATTATGTCATTTTCATTAAATTCTTTTTCTCCTAATTGACGTGTATCCAAAAAAAATAATTCAGGCGTTATAAATACTGCATATGGTTTAAACATATCTTCACTAAATATATTATCTCTTACTAATGCTGTCAATTCTTTGAATGTAATTTTTTCCATATTTTTAAATAATCCTATCATATTACTTTTTTTATCATCTGAAGTTGGATCAATTGTTTTATAATCTGCTGAAAATAAATTTTTAACATTTGTTGACATCATAGAACGCACAGATGCTAAGAAATCACCAGAAATAAAAAAACAATCTTTATCAGTATTAGGCAATTTATTATAGTTTGAACAGAATAATGCCTGAGACCAATCGCCTGATTTCTTTAAATCAAATAATATATCTATTATATTAGTAATAATATTTTTACGAATATCATTTATATTACCCATAGGCTGTACTATTATTTTCATATTTTGCGTATGATATAAATATGTAATTATTAAATGAATTATAGCTTCGCCAGGATTTTTATTATATTTACGTTTATAATCTGCTAAAGTGATAGATATATCATATTTAGTAGTCATTTCAGCATGAATATTTGCTGATTTTTTTATAGTCATTAATGCATCAATCGCTTTTTTAATATTTGATACTGAATTAAATGATTTTTTATAATATATTCCATATTTTGTTATAGATGTATCGCTATATAGACATAATAATTCTGGTATAATATCTTCATGATATATGGTTACGCCTGGTGCTGGTGGTATTGCTCGTATTTCATCAAATATTTTAAAATTACTTATTAAACTATTATCCTTAAAATAAATTGCTAAATAATATTTATTAACTGTAGGATCTGGATCTTTATAATATTCAAATCCTAAGTATTCTCTTGTTATATCTCTAATAGCTGAATAATATTGTGGTACTGATACTGATAGTTTATTAAAATTAAGATCTGTAATATGTTTGTATATATCTTCCATATTTGGAGGTATTTCTATTTTTTCACTTGCATGTGGATCATAGGCATTTTCAAATGGTCGTAATTTTTCACCTAATTTCGCATAAAAATCATCATCAATATCTTGACTAAATATAGATGTTAAATTAATATCTTTTATATATTTATTAGTATTATCATTATAATTAAAGAATTCTTTAATTATTTGTGCTATTTTTTCATTTTCATCCATATTTGCAGCAAAATTAATTGAACTTTTTTTAGTTTTTAATTTATATACATCTAAACTATCATCTATTCCACGATCTATAAATGAAAAATTAGCAAATGATTGCGTATCTTCTATATATGAACCATCAATTATTTTATCGATTGTATCTAATAATATTTTTTTTTCCATACTAGAATCATTATACATATCTAATATCTGTGTTTTATAATATTGATTAGTACCTAACAATCCATTTATAATAACATTTCCATTATCATAAATATATTCTTTTATGTCTACTGAACTATCTGAATTAAAATCATGTTTTCTATCTAATATATGTAATACTGATAAAAATGAATTTCCTAATGATGTTAATTTATTATTTCCACCTTTTATTAATCTTCTAGAGCCTCCTTCTTTTATTGGTGATAATCTTTTAAAAGAATCTTCAATTATTGGTGATAATGTATTTTTTCTTAAATTCTTAATATTAATATTATTATTAATTTTTTCTATAATATCAACATTATCTCTAAAAAAAGTATCTAATTTATTTCTAACATATAAATCATCCATTATTAAATTTTCCTTAAATTGACTATATGATATAACTTTAGCAACTTTAGACTTTTTTTTACTTTTTGATTTTTTTTTATTAGCATTAACAGCTCGATAAAAATCATAATAAGTATTAAAACTTGTATTTGTAAATATATTTTTTGTTGATTCGCTTGCTACAGGTTCGCTACTGTGAGATTTTAAATATGATAATATTAAACTAATATTTGATTTTTCTTTTGTTTCATCATTATTAGGAAGATCTTCAGCAACTTTAGAAGGATAATCTTCTAAATTTTCTGGTATTCTCCCTCCCTTGTTATATTTCATATCTATTTATAATAATTAAAATAATTAAAATAATTAAAAATATAATATAATATAGAATGGACGTTGTTATTGTAGATGCTGATAAAGATAGCAAATTTGATAGAAGAGCTTCACATATTCAAAGTAGAAAAGCTAAAACTGCAGCTACCATAAATGGTATTCGGCAACAACGAAAAGCTAAATTATTACATATTGAATTACCACCTCATTTAATATATCGTAAAACACATGTTTTATTAAAAGATAAAATTAAACAAAATAATATTTTAAATTCAATATTAGATAGAATTAATTATAGTAGAATTATCATTAATAATATTCACGATTTAAATAAGAATTTAAGAGCTTTTATGGCTAGTAAAAGACTAGATTCTCAATTATCGTTAAATTATTTTATTGGTGGTTCAGTTGCTTGGAATAAATTATTTAAACAACATTATGACAATAATATTTTATCTATTTATGAAAAATCAGCAATTCATATTTCAAGTTATGACGTTTTTTATTTTATAAATTTTAAAGATAATCGAGATATATTTAATAATTATTTTAGAAAAACTATTGAAACTATTAAAGCTAATTTAGAAGCTAGTATAAAAACAGAATTACCTGATTTTAAAATAAAAATAAAATCAAATGAAAAATTAAGAGATCTTACAGCCGCTGATAAGGTCGATTATGATACTGATTCTGGATTTGATATACCCAGCTCAAATACTGAAAAATATACTATATTTCCATCTGATAGATTTGAAATCATTTTAGAATATGATGATAAACCTAAAACAGCTACAGCTGCTACTTCTAGAAAAACAGCAACACCTAGAAAATCTTCAGTTAAAGCGCCTCCACCTCCACCAGCAGCTACTGGAACACGTAAATCAACACGTTCAAGAAAAGGAGGTGCTGGTGCTAAAACAAAAACAATTTTTTCTATTGATTTATGTTTTAATAAAAAAGAAAGATTAGATACAAATCCAGTTCTCAATATAAATAATTTAATTACAGTTGATAGAAATGATAATTTAAATTATCTTAATTTATATGGTATATATATATTATTAGAATTATTTAAGAAAAATTCATTTCTTCAACAAAAAGGTTATAATCAATTTAAAATTAGAGAATCTATATTTGAAAATCATATTCTTAAACCTAATGTAAAATCAAACATATTATTTAATATCGCTATGTTATATTATTTAACATTCAATAAAACATATTTATTTAATAAAAATATTTTCAAAATTTTATCATATACATTTATAAAATCTATTAATAATATTGAAAAATTTATTGATTCTACCGAAGCTAGTATTATTGAATGTCTTAGACCATATATAAATAAATGTATATTAAATATTAATAGTAGATTACATAGTCTTGATAATAATTTAGGAATATTTGTAGTTGGTGGTGATGCAACCAGACGTTATAAAAATGATATCTCTTTAACTAAAGATATTGATACTAAAGTATATGTACCTCATAATTTAAAAGATAATAAAGATCGTATATTTAGTTTAATAAATGATGAATTATTTAAATTATGTTCTTTTTTTATACATAATAAAAAAGAACTATTTATTAGCTTAAATAGTAAATTAAATAAAACAGTAGAAGATGGCGATTATATTTATACAGCTAAATTTGATCTTATTGATGAAGATCCATATTTATTAAATTTTAGATTTAGACAAATATTTAAAAATACTTATCCTGTTGATTTATTTTCATTAGATTATAGATGTAAAATAAATGTAGATATTAAACATATACCTACTGGTATAATTCGTGAATTTGCATTTAAATATGATATTGCATTTTTAGATATTGCTGTTGAATTTTTAGATACTAATGATAGTTATTATGATAAATATTCTATTTTATCTAATGGTTTGCCAATATCGCAATTAGCTTTTTTAATAGATGATTTAAATAAAACTTATAATAGTGATACGTCATCATTATTACGTTTCACTAAAAATAAAATTAATAAAGATTATGACAGATATCTTGAATTAAATAAAATAGTTTATGGCGATAAATTTGAATATGAAACAAAAAGTGGTAAAGACATATTAATAAATAAACCTAATACTTCTAGAAATCCTGATATAATCGCCAGAATGAAATTAGATCAACAACGTGATTATGTTGCATTTGATGATTTATATAATAAATTTAAATTATGTTATGATAAATATCTAAAACTTGATAAAGAAAGAAAACCTAAACCCAAATATAAAATCCCATTCAGCTATAATATTGAAGAATTATTTAAGCTTTTTTCATTATATGAACCTGATGAACCTAAAAAAGGCGGTATGAAATCTAAAGAATTAATTGATGATAGTTTTAGTAGATTATCCATTAGTTCTATAGAGGATAAACATGATTATATAAATAGTAAAGAAACTGAAGAGTTAATAAAATATCTAGTACCTGAATATTCTCAAAAAGATATTGATGATTTTGATAATAAGCTTATTGTCATATTAAATAAAGAACCAAATGATATTGTTCAACGACTTATTGAAGTTGTTAAAGGAGAAAACAAAATTACCATTTTTGAAAATGATGAATAAAAAAATAATGACGCTTCTAGAAGGGTTCGAACCTTCGACCTAACGGTTAACAGCCGTTCGCTCTAACCGACTGAGCTATAGAAGCATATTTAATATAATAAAATAACCCTTATATCAATTTATTTTTATTTATGTAAATAATTTATAATTATATAATATATAGATGAAAAAAAAGGTGGATTTAAAAGCAGTAAAGGTGATGTTATATCACAAGTAAGAAATTCTCTTAAATCCATAGAAGATCCAGCTATTTTACCCATATCTACTAAACCTAAATCAGGTTCTAGATCTAGATATACATCTAGTCAATATATATATATCAGACCTGTTACGACATCTGTTAGTAGACCTAAATCCAGATCTATTATTAATGGTAACAAGTTAAAATATGTAGATGAATTAATACCAACAAATATAGATAATATATTTAAAAATTTAGAATATATATATGGTAGTAGTGTAATACGTGATTGTAAAAAAATAGTATATGATTATTTATTAGATGAATTAAATAAATTTGAAAAAAGTCATAAAGGTGTTATATTAATAGATGATAATGTTAAGCTTAAAAAAGGTGGAGTTGGTTCTGCGGATTTACATTTAAGAAATTTAATTAGTACTAATTCAAAATTAAATGCTCAATTTGTAGAATACTGTTCTACTGTTAAAAACGATATATCAGATCTTAGACTATTTAGTTTAAATAATGAAGACACAACTTTACATATAAATGATATTAAATTTAATAGTTTAAAAGAAATTATAAAATCTTCTAAAAGACATAAAGATAATTTTATGTTAAAATGTAACCCATTATATGATTATAATATGTGTAATCCAATAAATAATGAAGCAATTAATGTTTTTAAAGTTGAATATGAATATTTTGATTATAATAAATATATTGTAACAGCATATGAAAGTGACTTTATAGATGGTGTACATCATATGTCTGAATTTATTAAAGAACAAAGTGAATATATAGATAGTTTATCTTTAGCTGAAAAAAGAATATTACAAGATTATACTAAAAATGATAGTAGCTTTGCGTTTTATTTAAAATGGATATATAATGATGAAAACTTATGGACTACACCCGAATATTTTAATTTTGGAGATTCATTTTATACACAAATATATAAAATATTAATAGCAGAAGCAATTAGTAAAAATGATATAGCCAATACACATAGCTTATTAAAAGAGTATTTAGACTGGTTAGATGATAATCGATGTGAACAAAAAGCTATATCTAAGTTTAGCGAGCTTGGAATAGATTTTTGGGAAACTGTACTTTTAGAATTTAAAAATGATTTAAATAATATTATTTTAAATGCACCTACATGCAAAATACCCCTTCATTTTTATAGAGGAGTTAAAGATCATTATATTAAAGATGGATTAGTTGATACATTAACTGGATTTACTACTGGTGAAACAGCCAAAATATTTCTTAATACGCGATTTAGTTCATTCTCTTTAAGTTTTAAAATAGCTCATTATTATCATTTAGATGGCGAACCAGATAAAAGATGTATTTATAGAATAACTGTATCACCTGGATGTAAAATATTATATTTACCACAATTATCTGTATTTGGTCATGAAATGGAATTTTTAGTTCCTTTAAATTCTAGTTATATGTATGCAACTGAGCATGGTACTGATCTTAAACCCAGTACAGCAGGTAACCATTTATATAATCCATATGCTCTTTGTTCACTTAAAGATAATAATGACTCATACGAATATTCAGCATTTAACTCGTATAATGTTACACTCATAGCAACATCTAATAAAAAATACGAGTCTCAATATTCAAAACATTTAAAAAATTATGTAAAAGATCTAATAGCTAAAGATGAAATATCTAATGTGATAATTACAGGATTTCTTATTGAAATAATAGATGATAGTAATTTAACACCAGAAGATATATTTAGAAAATTTAAAGTAAGAGCTAAAAATATTAAAGATGATGTTTGTGATGTGTTAATGTCATTTACTATGTTATTAACTTCACCACCTGAAGAAGAAGAATCAATATATGCAGCATTAGAAGCAGCAAAAAAACCTATGCCGACCATATATCCAGAAACTGAGTTATTAAAAGAACTTAATAAAAGTAGTAGAGGTAGTAGAGGTGGTAAAAATCATTAATAATCTAGTATTTTATATTAATGTTAACTTTAAAAAATGAACTTATAAGTAAAAATATGATCATATAATTATAAATTACTAATATATTTATTTTTGTATATATTTTATAGATGAGTATAATTAATAAAAAAGGGGGTCTAGCATCGTCATATGCTAGACGACGATCTGTCAATAATGTTGATAAAAAAGAACTAATCTCTAGTATAAAAATGAATAATATGCCAAAAATAACAAGTAGATCGCAAAAGCAGATATTACCTAATAAATATAGTGATGAATTAATACCTGTTGATATTTTTAAGAATTTAAAAGAAGTAGGTCCTGAGAATTTACAAATTGCTTGTAAAAAGGTTATTATTAATGATATTGAAAAAAGTTTTAAAAAATTTGAAGAAGCTAATAATGGTGTTATTTCAACATCAAAAAAATCCATGAGAGGCGGTGGTGATGATTTATATAATTTATTATTTACACAGCCTGAATTAAAAAGAGAATTTGTAGCTTATTGTGGCAGCGTTTCTAATGATGTGAAAGATATTGAATCTTATATAAATAAAAATAATGGATATGAAAGTGGTCAATTAAATAGTACGAATATGTTAAAACGAGTAATCGATGGAGATAGTGGCACATCTCATAATATAACAATAAATATAAACAGCAATAAAAAATATAATTATGCTAGATGTCGCAAAATTGATTCACCTAATTTTAAAATTGAATATTCATATTTTGATTATAACGAAAGAATTGTTAAAGCATATGAACAATTATTTTTAGGTAATGATGTTAACATGAATAAATTTATTAAAAGACAAATGGAATATATTGATAAATTAACACTTACAGAAAAAAGAATAATACAAGATTATACTAAAAACGCAACTAGTTTTAATTTTTATCTCAAATGGATTAAAAATGAAATTGATTGGGAAAACTCTGAAACATTTAATTTTGGAGATTCATTTTATCCACAAATATATAAATTATTAATTTTTAAATATGGTTTTGAGCCCTATAGAATGGAATATAGTGATTGGCTTGATTCTGATCGCCTTGATCAAAATTCTACCTCTATATTTATGGGTAAACTCGAACCAGTAGATTGGATATCAGTACTTGAAGAATTTAAGATTGATTTAAATAATATTATTGCAAAAGCACCAAAAACAACTGATTATATTTATTGTTATAGAGGTGTTAATAGACATTATATATTAGATGGAGAACAAAGTATAATACATTTAGGTGATGGCAAACGCGTATGTAGTTATATAAATAAACGGTTTAGTTCATTTACATTAGATTTTAAAATAGCTCATAAATATCATAAAGCCCCCCCAACTGGTACTAATTGTATATATAAAATAATAGTTAGTCCTAATTGTAAAATATTATTTCTTCCACCATTATCATTATATCCTGATGAAATTGAATTTTTAGTTCCTCCCGATTCAATCTATTTATATAATTTAGATAGTAGTAATAACGAATTAACACCATATACAGCAACTAATAATTTATATAATAAATATGGTATTTGTTCATTTAAAAATAATGGATATATATATAATGAATTCAAATCATTTGATGTCGTGCTAGAATATACACCATGCGTTCCTATGAGATCAAATTATGCACCATTAGAACCTAGTACTACTACATCTACTGGAATATTAACAGAAAAAGATATGCTTGAACAATATGATATAAGCTTGGTTAAAAGTATTATCAATCGCGTAGGTTCTTTTAAAGTTAGTGCTTCTAGTACTACTGATAGTGCCGCTAGAGGAACAGCTAGTGGTACTAAATTTTCACCATTTACATTCGCTAAGGCATTATTAAAATTACGCAATAGTATTAGTAGTGATTAAAATATGTTTTAATTTTTTTCATTTTATAAAAAAAATGATTAATTACTTTTATTTTTCTATTATCTTTAAGATCAAAACTATCACTATGATTGATACTGCTGAACTCATTCGCCGCATTACCGAATATATCAACTCTCAACCTGATGACATTTCTAAGAAAGAACTCAAGAAAGCCATCGGTGACATTTATGATGAGTTGACTAAGACGGAAAAGAAAGCGAAGAAAACTGCAAAAAGTAGTGATAGCGAGAACGACGAGAAACCAGAGAAGAAGAGGCGCACAATTACCAAGTATAATGCATTCATGAAGGAGAAAATGGCTTATTTGAAGGAAAATGAAACTCCTGATAATAAAATGAATGCAAAGGAGAAAATGTTGCACATCGCAAAACTGTGGCGGGAAGAGAAAGAAGCTAAAAAGGCTGATGTTGATAGTGAGGCGGGTGAAGCAAATACTGATGTTGAAAAACCTAAAGGTAAAACGCCTCGAGCTGGCATGGGTGTGAAGAAAGGGAAGTAAAATTAGATGTAATATAATGACAAAAAGAAATTTTTGTCATTTATATAAATATATATAAACAAATCTTATTAA
>Ga0209770_10001399_pt1 | contig 12541 bp, 10 predicted proteins | sample LauGreSu1BDMLBDD_2_FD_187572 | JGI IMG/M metagenome (GOLD analysis project Ga0209770, IMG submission 187572) | Freshwater lake microbial communities from Lake Michigan, USA - Su13.BD.MLB.DD (SPAdes) (version 2) | ecosystem: Environmental > Aquatic > Freshwater > Lake | place: Lake Michigan, USA...
CGGCGGCGGCACGACGCCGATCACACCGGCGTCGTATCGCTCGCGCAGCACCGGGTCGCTCAGCGTCTTGTAGGCGACCGTGAGTGCGGCCGCCCGGGTCGCCGCCATCTCCTGGAACTCCGGCCCCAGGTGAATCACTTTATCGGGGTGATAGCGGGCAATCTCATGGCGGAACGCCTTCTTGATGGTGTCGGCGTCGGCGTTGGGCGCCACGCCCAACAAGTCGTAGTGCGTCTTCAGGGCATGCCCTTCTTGAACTCGGTGACGTTGGTCAGGTTGGCCGACGGCAACGCGCGCGCCACCTTGCGTTCGCGCAGGCGCCGTTCGCTGCGGCCCTCGGTGCCGCGCGCGCAGTACGGACAGAAGGTCCAGCCCGGCTGCAGGCTGCGGGCACACCCGGGGCAGGCGCCGCTCAGGCGGCGGCCGCAGTTCGGGCAGGCGACGAAGTCGAGCGCCACCGGGCCGCTGCAGCCCGGGCACACGCTGCGCATCTCGCGCACCTCGGTCACCACCCGCAGCAGTTCCTCGGCGGTCGTGACGCCGGCCTTGACCTTGGCCAGGGCGTCGTCGCCCAGGGCCAGCATGCCGGTGGACTGCGCCACTTCGCGCACCGCGTCCTCCGAGGCGCGCTGCGCGATCATGCGGCGGATGCGGTCGCTGATCTTCATCACCTCGTAGATGCCGATGCGGCCCTTGTAGCCGGTGTGGTGACAGGCATCACAACCGACTGGGCGATAGAACGGGATGTTGGCGGCTTCGGCCTCGGTGAGGTTGAGCGCCCGCAACGTGTCGGGGGGCGGCGTGTACTGGCGGCGGCACGCGGGGCACAGGCGGCGGACCAGCCGCTGCGCCACGACGCCGATGGTGGCCGAGGCGATCACGTACGGCTCGACGCCGATGTCGGTGAGGCGGGTCACCGCCGACGGCGCATCGTCGGTGTGGAGCGTCGTCAGCACCAGGTGGCCGGTCTGCGCGGCCTGCATGGCGATGCGGGCCGTTTCGTTGTCGCGGATTTCGCCGACCAGGATGACATCGGGGTCCTGCCGCAGGATCGAGCGCAGGGCGCTCGCGAAGGTCAGCTTGATTTTCTCGTTGACCTGCGTCTGATTGATGCCGGGCAGCTGGTATTCGATCGGGTCTTCGATGGTGATGACGTTGGTGCGCTCCGACTGCAGCGACATCAACGCCGAGCACAGCGTGGTGGTCTTGCCGCTGCCGGTCGGGCCGACCACCAGGATCATGCCGTGCTGGAACTTGAGGAAGCCGCGCAGGTCGATCAGCGCCGTCGATGACAAGCCCAGTTCCTCGAGTGGCGGCACGCCGCGGTTCTGGTCGAGCACGCGCAGCACCATCTTCTCGCCGTGCAGCGTGCGCAACGTCGAGGCGCGGAAGTCGACGTCCTTGCCCTCTTCGGTGGCGACGCGGACGCGGCCGTCCTGCGGCAGCCGCTTTTCGGCGATGTCCATGCCCGCCATGATCTTCAGGCGCGCGATCAGGCCTTCGTGGACCCACTTGGGCAGGTCCATCACTTCCTTCAGGAGGCCGTCGAGGCGGTGCCGGATCAGCACGCCCTTTTCCATGGGCTCGACGTGCACATCGCTGGCGCCGGCCTTGATGGCGCTCTTCACGACGAGGTCCACCAGGTCGATGATCGGCGCCGCTTCGCTGCGCTCCTTCAAGCCGGCGATCGGCTCGTAGCCGTCGTCGTCGGGCCGCCGCATCAGCGCCGACTCGCCGGCGTTGGCCTCGCGCGCGGCCTGGCGCGGCACCGGCACGCCCGCCGGCGTCCCGCCCGTTCGCATCAACGCCTTGCCGGGAAAGCCGGCGGCAATCGCCTCGAGGATGTCGGCCCGCGTCGCCACCACCTGCTTGATGCGATAGCCGGTCTGGAACTCGAGGTCTTGCACCAGGCTGAACAGCAGCGGGTCGGCCATCGCCACGGTCAGCAGGTTCTTATCGAGCCGGACAGCGACGCACGAGCGCTTGAGCGCGACTTCTTTCGCGATCAGGGTGACGGCGGCCAGGTCGGGAGGATTGTCCGCGAGGTTGAGGTACGGGAAGCCGAGCTGGTAGGCCAGGGCCTTGGCAATCTGGCGCTCGGTGGCCAGGTTCAGGCGCACGAGGACCGCGCCGAGCCGCTCGCCGGTGCGCTTGTGCTCCGCCAGCGCCGACTGCAAGTCGTCTTCGGTGATGAGGCCGGCCTGAATCAGGCACTCACCCAGCTTCTTGCGCATGGCCCCCTTCGTGTCCGGCGGATACCAATCCGCCAGCGCAAGTGATGATCCTAGGAAGGGCGCATGACCGACGCAACCGCGGCGGGAACGCCATTTCCGGCTGGACCGTGCAGTTCCGCGCAGGCGACGGGTTCGGCAACAACATCCCCTAACTCTTTCGGTCCGGCGAGGTTGCCGCCATAGGGCCTTCTGGGGTTACGCTGTCCCCAAGGACATCCGTGCCCATCAATCGCGAAGACGACGGCATCCATTCCGGCATCGACGCCGACCTGCGCCGCCATGTCGCCCAGGCGCTGGCCGACCGGCGCGACGTCATCGTCGCCGACACCGTGGCGACGTTCCCCCTCACCGGCGGCTCGCTACGGCTCGACGCCGACTACTGCGTGCGCCTCGGCAATCTCGTCACGCGCCTGCTCGGCGACGCCGTTGTCGAGGGCCGGCTGGATTCCCGCGCCGCCAGCATCAGCGAACTGGCCGCCATCGCCGCCGAGCGCGGGGTGTCGCCTGAGGAGCTGTTCAGGTTCGTGCACATCGCCATGGGCACCGGCATCGACGAGCTGTCGCTCGACCCGCGCGTGGGCGTCAACACCGAGCCCTGGCCGCAGATTGCGCAGATGGTGCGCCGCGCGACCTTCGACCTGCTGGCGGCGTGGACCACACGCGCCGTGCACCTGCCGCTGCGATCGTCAATCGAGGACTCGCTGACGACCCTGCACACGCGGCCGGTGCTTGACGCCGTGCTGCCCAAGGAGTGCTGCCGCGCCGAGCGTTTCGAGCATTGGCTGTCGATGATGCTGATCGACGTCGACGACCTGTCGGGGATCAACCGGCTCCACGGCTACGGCGTGGGCGACCGGATCCTGGAGCGAATGGGCATCCTGTTGCGCACCTACTTCCGCCAGCACGACTGGGTGGTGCGCTACGCCGAGGATACGGTCGCGGTGCTGCTGCCGGAGACAACGCCCGGCGACGCCAGGACGCTGGCCGACCGGACGCGCGCGATGGTCGAGGACCGACTGACGTTCCGCGACTACCGCACCGACCAGCGCGCGACGGTGACGGTCAGCATTGCCGTTACCAGCGCCCGGGCGCTCGAGGGCGAGCCAATCGACCACGAGCGGTTCATGCAGGAAGCCGAGGCGGCCATGGCGCGCGCCAAAGGCGGCGGCCGCAATCGCGTGGAGCAGGTGGAACTACTGCCGCGGCTGATCTCCATCGACGAAGCGACCGGCCGGCTGGGCACGACGATCGAAGGCATCGAGCGCCTGGTCGCCGCGGGCGCGCTCGATCCCGTCAACGCCGGCCGGCACGTGCGCCTCGAGCGCGCGGCAGTCGAGGCGCTGGCGCGCGGGTCCGGCGCCGACCGGGGCCGCTAACGCCACCAGCGCCACGAAGTCATTCCTGCGACTCGTACTGCTCCTTGAGCCGCGCCACCACCGACGGATCGGCCAGCGTGGTGGTGTCGCCCAGGGCCTTGCCTTCGGCGATGTCGCGCAGCAGGCGGCGCATGATCTTGCCCGAGCGCGTCTTCGGCAGGTCGGCCGAGAAGATGATGTCGTCGGGACGGGCGATGGCGCCAATCTTGTGCGCGACGTGGCGCTTCAGATCGTCGGCCAGGGATTCGGAGTGATGCACGCCTTCCTTGACCGTCACGAAGGCCGAGATCGCCTGGCCCTTGATCTCGTGGGTGCGGCCGACCACGGCCGCTTCGGCCACCTTGGGATGATCGACGAGCGCGCTCTCGACCTCCATGGTGCCGATGCGATGGCCGGCCACGTTCAGCACGTCGTCCACGCGCCCCAGCAGCCAGTGATAGCCCTCGTCATCCTTCTTGGCGCCGTCGCCGGTGAAGTAGACGTCCTGGCCCCAGCGGCTCCAGTACTGGGTCTGGTAGCGCTCGTGATCGCCGTAGATCGTTCGCAGCATCGACGGCCACGGCCTGGTGATGGCGAGCAGGCCGCCACCCACCGGCACGGCGTCGCCCTTGTCGGTGAGGATCTCGGCGGTAATGCCGGGGAAGGCGTGCGTCGCCGAGCCCGGCTTGGTCCTGGTGATGCCGGGCAGCGGCGTGATCATGATCGAACCGGTTTCGGTCTGCCACCAGGTATCGACAATCGGGCAGCGGGCGCCGCCGATGTGCAGGTGATACCAGATCCACGCCTCGGGATTGATTGGCTCGCCGACCGACCCTAGCAGGCGCAGCGACGACAGGTTGTGGTGCGCCGGCCAGTCGGTGCCCCACTTCATGAAGGCGCGGATGGCGGTGGGGGCGGTGTAGAACACCGACACGCCGTAGCGCTCGACGATCTCCCACAGGCGATCCTTCCTGGGCCAGTCGGGCGCGCCTTCGTACATCACCACCGTCGCGCCGTTGGCGAGGGGGCCATAAACGACGTAGCTGTGGCCGGTCACCCAGCCAATGTCGGCCGTGCACCAATACACGTCGTCTTCTTTCAGGTCGAACACCCACTTGGTGGTGGCGTAGGCGCCCACGAGGTAGCCGCCGGTGGTGTGAACGATGCCCTTCGGCTTGCCGGTCGTGCCCGAGGTGTAGAGGATGTAGAGCATGTCCTCGGCGTCCATCGGCTCGGCCGGGCAATCGTAGGAGGCGTCCTGCATCAGCCGGTGATACCAGTGGTCGCGGCCCTCCTGGACGTGAATCGGCAGCGGCGATCCCTGCAGGCGCTGCACGATCACGACGTGCTCGATCGATGGCGTGCCGGCCAGCGCTTCGTCGGCCATCTGCTTTAGCGGCACCACCTGCCCACGGCGCCAGCCGCCGTCGGCGGTGACCAGCAGCTTGCAGGCCGAGTCGTTGATGCGATCGCGCAGCGACTCGGCGCTGAAGCCGCCGAAGACCACGGAATGCACGGCGCCAATGCGCGCGCACGACAGCATGGCAATGGCCAGCTCGGGAATGAGCGGCAGGTACAGGGCGACCCGGTCGCCCTTCTGCACGCCGAGCTTCTTCAGCACGTTTGCGAACTGGCAGACCTGGCGGTAGAGGTCGAAGTAGGTCAGCGTGCGGCGCTCGCCCGGCTCGCCCTCCCAGATGAACGCGGCCTTGTTGCGGCGCCACGATTTGGCGTGGCGGTCGAGGCAGTTGGCGGCGACGTTGAGCTTGCCGTCGACGAACCACTTCGCGTCGGGCGGGTTCCAGTCGAGCACTTTCGACCAGGGCTGGATCCAGTCGAGCTCGGTCGCCAGCTCCGCCCAAAACGCCTCGGGATCCTTCGCGGCGCGCGCGTAGATGCCGGGATCTTTCATCACCGCGCCGGCGGCAAACGCCTCGGGAGGGGGAAAGCTGCGATGTTCGTTGAGGAGCGCTTCGATCTCTGGCGACACCGGGTCGGACATGACGGAAGTATATTCCCGGTTCAATTACGGAGGGTTCAATCACGGAGGCTCAATCACGTAAGTTCAAGCTTGAACCCCCGTGCTTGAACTACCTGGGATTCGTTCCGAACCAGCGGAAGCGTTTGGGCCGCAGGCGCAGCAACTGCATGGCCGAAGCTGCCGACTCGATCATGGCGGACTCGATGCGGGTCGCGGTCTGCGTCGCGCCCTCTTGCAGGCCGCGTTCGGCCAGCAGTCGGGTGCAAGGGTGCTGGGGTGCAGAGGTGCTCAGGCGTTGGGGTGCTCGGGTGCGCAGCCCTAGCGACGCTCTTCGCCCGGGAGCGGCGGCGGCGAGAAGCCGTCAGGCGTCGAGCCGGGAAAATATGGCGGCGGCAGCGGTGGTGGCGGCGGGGGCGGCGTGTTCTTGCGGAACATCAGCGTGCCGAGCAGGCCGCCGAACATCCCGAACACGCTGCTGACGCACAACATCACGAAGAACGAAAAGACCAGGCCAATGCCGACCACCGGCCCGCTCGACAGGCCCTCGAGAAACGCGCGCGCCTCGGGCGCCATGTCGGTGGCGTTTCTGAGCGCCCGCTGCATCATCTGGCCCTGGAACGGCGCCAGGGCGGTGCTGATGGGAATGATGAGGACCAGCCAGACAAATGCGCCGACCACGCCGGCCAGCAGGCCGGCGACGGCGCCGTCGCCCACGGTGATGGGCTCCGGGTCGTTCTGTTGCATGAGATACGCGGCGAGACCGCCGCCAAACAGGATCCAGGCGCAGCAGCAATTGGCGATGTTGATGACCGGCAGTGCCGACAGCACGCCGATCACCAAGCCACCGAGAAGAGCCGGTTGGGTCTTAGATTGCACCGCTACCAACCTTCAACCTTCAACTTTCAACTTCTAGTCGTAGTCCTCGACAAGATGCGTGACCATCTCTTCGCCCATCAGGTAGCGAAGCGTGTTCTTCAGCTTCATCAGCTGGATGAACAAGTCATGCTCGGGATAGAGATCCTTCGCGTGCATCGGCGCCTTGTAATAGAACGACAGCCATTCCTGGATGCCGCCGCGGCCGGCGCGCTTCGCCAAATCGAGGAACAGGGCCGAGTCGAGCACGATCGGCGCCGCGAGAATCGAGTCGCGGCACAGGAAATTGATCTTCAGCTGCATCGGGTAGCCGAGCCAGCCGACGATGTCGATGTTGTCCCAACCCTCTTTGTTGTCGCCGCGCGGCGGGTAGTAATTGATGCGGACGACGTGCGAGATGTCCTTGTAGAGGTCGGGATAGAGGTGCGGCTGGAAGATGTAGTCGAGCGCCGATTTCTTGCTTTCTTCCTTGGTCTTGAACGATTCGGGATCGTCCAGCACCTCGCCGTCGCGGTTACCGAGGATGTTGGTCGAGTACCAGCCCTTGACGCCAATCAGGCGGGCCTTGAGGCCGGGCGCGATGATCGTCTTGATCAGCGTCTGCCCGGTCTTCATGTCGTTGCCGCAAATCGGCGCCTTGGTCTGCGCCGCCAGTTCCAGCATGGCCGGGATGTCGGCGGTCAGGTTCGGCGCGGCATTGGCGAACGGAATGCCTTCCTTCAACGCGGCGTAGGCGTACACCATGCTCGACGGGATCGAGTCGTCGCTCAGTTCGAGGCCCTTCTCGAACGAGGCCAGCGACTGGTGCACCGGGCCTTCCTTCATGAACACTTCGGTGCTGCCGGCCCACACCATGACCAGGCGGGCACAGTTGTGCTTGGCCTTGAAGGCGCGGATGTCGGCGATCAGCTGGTCGGCCAGGTCCTTCTTGTTCTTGCCCTTCTTGACGTTGGGGCCCGACAGCCGCTTGACGTAGCGCTGATCGAACACCGCCGCCATCGGCTTGATCGCCTCCAGCTCGGGACGAATCGAATCGAGCAGCTGGCGATCGAGCACGCCGGCCGTGCAGGCCGCCGCGTAGCAGTCTTCTTCGAAGATGTCCCAGCCGCCAAAGACGATGTCGTCGAGGCTGGCCAGCGGAACGAATTCGTTGATCTTGGGGGAGCGGCCGTCGGCGCGCTTGCCGAGGCGGATGGTGCCCATCTGCGTGAGCGACCCGATGGGCTTGGCCAGGCCCTTCCGGATGGCGATGACACCGGCGATGGTGGTGGTGCTGACCGCGCCGAGCCCGACGAGCAGGACGCCCAACTTGCCTTGGGCAGGTGCGATTTCGAGGGGTTGTTTCACCTTGGAAATATATCATGGCCCCTTCGTCGGACTTTCGCCGCAAAAGCGAATAACGGCGAAGTCCGGCCGGTATCATGAGGTCATGATCGGAATCCTGCTCAGGCTGCTCAAGTCCAGCCAGACCCGCGCCATGGACCCGCTGCAGGTGTCGATGACCGGCGTGCGCATGGGCGAGCGGTTCCTGCAGATCGGGTGCCACGACCGGGCATTGCTGTCGGGATTGGCCGCCAAGGTCGGCTTGAGTGGTGCGGCCGCCGTCGCTTCGGCCGACGCCGCCTCGGCCAAGCGCGCGGCGGCGGTCGGCGCCAAGGTCGGCGCGCTCATCGACGTCCGCCCAATCGACGGCCGCACCTTGCCCTTCGACAGCGATCAGTTCGACATGATCGTCATCGACGACACCGCCGGCGACTTTGCCGCCCTCGAAGACGGCGCGCGGCGCGATTACCTGCGCGAGGCGCTGCGGATCGTGCGGGCGGGCGGCCGCATTGAAGTGGTCGAGGGACTGGGCGGCGGCGGGATGTTCCGCGGCGCGGTGGCGCGCCCGGCGGGCTACGACCTGCTCGGTGACCTGGCCGCCGCCGGCTTCAAGCCGTCGCGGCTGCTCGCCGAGAAAGACGGCTTCCGCTTCCTCGAAGGCCTCCGCCCCAACTCATAGGTGCGTCGTCGTCGGCGTGTCCTCGGCCGTCTCGACGATGAACCAGCCCTTGACGTCGCCGAACTCGATCTCGTCGCCGTCGGCGAGCACGCGCGGCGCCGTCAGCGGCTCGTTTTGCACCGACGTGCCGTTCTTGCTGTTCAGGTCTTCGATCCGCGCCTGGCCGTCCTCGATGGTGATGCGGGCGTGGGCGCGCGACACGCTGGAGTCGTTGAGGTACACCGCCGAATCCGGATCGCGGCCAATCCTGTTGATGCCGCAGGAGAGCACGTGTCGACGATGGCCAATGCGCAAGCTCATGACCATGGCGGGCCTATCTTATTTTGGCGAGTTTCCTGACGAGATGCCCGCCCGGCTGCCCCGTGAGCGTGGTGCCGGGCACCGTCTCGCCGACGTAGATGTTGCCGGCCGCGTCAACCGCCACGCCCTCGGCCACCGCGTCGTCAATCTTGTACTGGACCGAGCCGTCGCGGGCGCTGCCGACGAACACGCCCTTTTTCACGTTGTAGTCGACGACATAGAGCGTGTCGTCGGGCGTGATGAACATGCCGCTGGGCGTCCCGAACTGCGTCCACTGATCGAGGTAGTTCCCGTCCTGGTCGAAGATCTGGATGCGGTTGTTCGAGCGATCCCCGACCAGCAGCCGGCCGCGCGAGTCGATCACCAGCGTGTGCGGCAGGTTGAACTCGCCGGGGCCGCTGCCTTTCCTGCCCCATGCCTTGAGGAACGTGCCGGCCTTTGAAAACTTCACGATGCGCGCGTTGAAGTGGCCGTCGGCGACAAAGATGTCGCCGTTCGCGGCGACGTCGCACGGGCCGGCAAAGGTATCGGGCCCGTCGCCGCGCACCGCCTTGGTGCCGAGCGTCATCAACAGCTGACCGTCGGGCGAGTACTTGAATACCTGCTGGCCGAGGCCGTTGCGATTGAGGCCGTCGGTGATCCAGAGGTAACCGAAGCGGTCGACGCGAATACCGTGCGGCCAGGCAAACAACTTCTCGCCCCACATCTTCAGGACCTTGCCGTCGCGATCGAGTTCGACGATGGGTGGTTCGGAGCGGTGAAAGGCGTAAATCTTGCCACCAGCGTCGATGGCCATGCCCGGCACTTCGCCCCACGCCGCGCCCCCGGGCAAGATGCCCCAGCCGGGAACGACCCGGTAGGGCGGCGGTTCCTGGAGGCGCGCCGCAACGGGCGAGAAGACCCATAACGCGGCAAGCACGGCCAAGGTTGGTCGGCCCATGCGCGGATGTTAGCTCAGAAGAGTGGACACCCGTCCCCAAAGCACCACAAGTGAGCGCGAACCCGAACCGAAAGAATTCCGGAAAACAGGCCGAAAAGACCGATCATGGGGCCAGCGTCCGCGGCGGCCCCGACGGCAAGGCTTTTGCCTCTACACGAATCGCAGCCATGCTTGGAAATCTTCCCCCCGACGTCTACACGGCCCGCGATATTGCGGCGGCGGCCGGGGTGTCGGACGCCCGCGTGCTGGACCTTCTGGCGCGGGGCGAGATCCGATCGGTGGCGGCGCAGTCACCCATAGGCGGGCTGCCGGAACTGGCCGGCTTTGTCGCGCCAGGCGAGGCTATTCGCGCCGTGCGGGCGCTCAAGGCCGGCGCGGCGGTGGGCATCGCCGGCGAGCTTGGGCTTGGCCGCGAGTTGTTCGCGCAAGGTTTTCGGCCGCGGCGCTCGACCACCGTGCCCCTCGTCGTATCGACGAGCCTGCACGGCCTGGCCGTGGCTTCGATCCTGTTCATTGCCAGCCTGGGGCTCGCCGTGGCCGACGAGCGCACCGAACCGATCAAGGACGAGCCAATCCGCATGGTGTTTCTCGTCTCGCCCGGACCGGGCGGCGGCGGTGGTGGTGGCGGCCTGATGCAAAAGGCGCCTCCGCCCAAGGCCGCGCGCAAGGGCGTCGAGAAGATCAGCAGCCCGCTGCCGGCGCGCAAGTTGCCGCCGCCCATGCGGCCAACGCCCAAACCTCCGGAACCTCCCCCGCCGCCACTCGAGGCGAAGGCGCTGCCCCCGGTGATGGCGCCGATCGTCAACAAGCCCGCGGAGATCGAGAATCGCGAAGGGGTGCTGGCCAAGGTTCCCGAAACGCCGCCGAGCCAGGGTCCCGGTGCCGGCGGCGGCGCGGGCACCGGGCGCGGCACCGGCCTGGGCGAGGGCGACGGCAGCGGCGTTGGCGACGGCTCGGGGGGCGGCACCGGCGGCGGACCGTTCCGCCCCGGCAGCGGCGTCGAACCACCGCGGCTGCTGCGCGAGGTGAAGGCTGATTACTCGGACGAGGCGCGGCGCGCCAACATCGAAGGCGAAATCGAGCTTGAAATCGTCGTGCGGCGCGACGGCACGGTCGGCGACGTCAAGGTTCTGCGCGGCTTGCGCGGCGGGCTGAACGAGCGGGCCATCCAGGCCGTGCGCCAGTGGCGTTTCGCGCCGGGCCGCATGAAGGGCACGCCGGTGGACGTCGTCGTGCAGGTGGGCGTCGAGTTCAAGCTTCGGTAAGGGGCACGTTATGGAGATCCTGCTGTTGGGCGTCACGGTGATTTCGCTGCTGGTCGCGCTGGTCATGAGCGTGACCGCGTGGCGCCTGGCGCGCGAAGAAAAACACCGATCGGCGGCGCGGGTGGCGGCGCTCTCCATCGCGGCTGCCGCCACGACCGGCGAAACCCCTGGCCACGGCGGGTCGCCCGACGCGATTGGTTTCCAGGCGCAACCGGTGATCGTCGAGAAACCCAGGGCGCGTGCGCCGTGGGCGCCGGCACCGGTAGCGGTCGAGACCCAGGCACGGCCCGCCGCCGCGCCCGCCGGCGCCGAACTGCCGCTCAACACCGCGGGCCCCTCGCGCCAGCTCCTGCACGCGTCGGGCTTCCTTGGCGCCGACCCCGGGCCGGTGCCGCAGGCAAGCGGCGGGCGGCAGCGTTCACTGGCGGTGGCCGCGGCCGGGTTGCTGGTCGTCATGCTCGGCGGTCTTGGGTGGATGATGTCGGGTCCGCGCGGCACCAGTGCCGCGGCGGTGGGCCCGAACAGCCCGCTCGAGCTCGTGTCGCTGCGCCACGATCGGAAGAACGAGAAGCTGGCAGTCTCGGGGCTGGTCCGCAATCCCGCCGCCGGCAAACCCGTGGCTCACCTGTCGGCGGTGGTGTTCCTGTTCGATCGCCAAGGCGCGTTTGTCACCAGCGCCAAGGCCGACGTCGATTTCCTGAAGCTGGGCGCCGGCGACGAGTCGCCGTTCGTGGTCTCGCTCGACGCGCCGAACACGGTGACGCGCTACCGCGTAAGCTTCCGGACGGATGATGGCGTGGTGCCGCACATCGACCGGCGCGGCGCGCCGCCGCTGGCGGCCGACGGTGAGCAGCCGGTCAGCGTGCAGTTGAAGTAATGGAGACGGACATGCAGAACGACCTTCGGGATCCGGGATCCGGGATCCGGGCACAGCGACGCGGTCCGCGCGCTTTGACGATTGCCGCCGTCTTGCTCGCGCTGGCCAGCGTCAGCCCGCTCGCGCAGGGGCAGGACGGCTTCCGCTTCAAGAGCGGGGTCGAGCTGATTAACGTCACCGCCACCGTCACCGATCGCTCGGGACGCTTTGCCAGCCGGCTGACCAAGGACGACTTCATCGTCTACGAGGACAACCAGCCGGTCGCGGTCACGCATTTCAGCGCCGACCGCACGCCGGTCAGCCTGGGCCTTGTCGTCGACACCAGCGGCAGCATGGTTGGCGAGAAGTGGCAGGCCGCGGTCAGTTCGATCGACCGTTTCTTCCGCATGATGAACGACGAGCTGGACGAGTTCTTCCTGTACCGTTTCAGCGCCAACGCCGATCTCGTGCTCGACTGGACCAACGACCGCAATCGGCTGGCGAACATGGTGGGCCGCATTCACCCCAACGGCGGCACGGCCATGTACGACGCGGTGGCCGAGGCGGTGCCGATGGCCCAGAGCGGCCAGAACCGCAAGAAGGCGGTGGTGATCATTTCCGACGGCAACGACACCAGCAGCCGCACCGGCGTCGGCGACGTCAAGCGCATCATTCGCGAAACCGAAGTGCTGGTCTACGCCGTCGGCATCGACGGCCAGGGCCAGGCCACGTTCC
>Ga0209770_10001401_pt1 | contig 12529 bp, 12 predicted proteins | sample LauGreSu1BDMLBDD_2_FD_187572 | JGI IMG/M metagenome (GOLD analysis project Ga0209770, IMG submission 187572) | Freshwater lake microbial communities from Lake Michigan, USA - Su13.BD.MLB.DD (SPAdes) (version 2) | ecosystem: Environmental > Aquatic > Freshwater > Lake | place: Lake Michigan, USA...
GGTGGAGGTGGAGGTGGAAGTGGAGGTGGTGGAGGAGGAGGAGGAGGTGGAGGTGGTGGAGGTGGAACGGCAGCACGAAGGAACACTCCTATGCCACTTGGATTCCTAAATAATGGACTCACGGTTCTCCTTAGTTAAATATTAAGCAAATCTATTTTGTGATGCTAAAACTGTATATGATGGTGTTGCTGCTGTCTTTATAATTGTATAGACATACGCATCTACTGAGTTTGCATTTCCTGATGAAGGTGCTGTTCCACCTAGCCACTTAGGAGTTACTGGTGATCCATCAATTTGAAATGCTGTTGGGTAGTATGGTGTAGCACCATTTGTATTAAGAAGTACAGCAGAGATTTGTTCTCCAACTGCCATTGTGGAGTTAAGGGTTACTGCAGGTGAAACACTTCCAGTAACATTTGTTGTCCAGTTGGCTGACGCAGCAGTCTCTAGAAGTTCAACAGATGCTGTCTGAGTCTCAATAACCACAGTACCTGTTGCTCCAGGAGTTGCAACAACTTGAACTTTTTCCTTTGGTGATGTTAATGTTGGATTAGTAGACAAAGCAACTGTTGGAACGGGACCAGTTCCGTTTGTAACGGTGATTCCAGCACCAGCAGTTATAGCAGTGAGGTCTCCACCACCAGATACTATTGGTATCCATGCTGCGCCGTTGTAAAACTCAAAGCCGTCAGTATCTGCAAGGTAGCAGAACATTCCTTCTGTGAGGGCAGCAGTTAGTGCTGTGTCTGCATTTCTTGTTGCTGCAGATGCGTAAAACATAATTGACTGGTTCGCCATGTTATGTTGAACTTGGCTTGCAGTTAAAACTGCTCCTGTTGAGAAGAGTTTGTACCCTAAGTTAGGACCAATTGGCATTGTATTTCTCCTTTAGTATGATAGTGCATTTGTATTTGGAATTGGACTCATTTCAGCAAGGACGCCTTGTGCATTAGGGTCTTGCTCAGGTCCTCCATCTAAAATGAAGGCCTGAATAAGTGGCTCTGCAGTAAAGACTTTTGTAACCCAAGTGTTGATATTTATGTCGTGAGTTACACCCTGAACGAATAATTCGCTCTCTACTGTAGAATTATCTGGCATTTCTTTTGTAACTTTGATAAGGGTATAAATATCTAAGCCCAAATCAATAATTAAATCTAATTCAGACTCAATGCCTTTTAGATTTAAAATCATGGAATCAATTCGCACCTTAGCATCTTTTCTGGCTGCTAAAATGGTCTGGGCTTGATTAAGAGCATCTGATGGAGTATTGAAAAGAAGGTCTGATCTTAATCCTGATTTAATATAAAATCTATCAATGCTTTCTTGATCAAAAACAGTTGCAGTTCCAATTCCGTTGGCTGCTGATACAGTAATTCTGTTTATAATATTTTGATCATCATATGCAAGATCAATCATTGAAAATCCTTGTCCAGTGCCAATATCAGAGTATTGAATAGGAAAATCGTTTGACTTTATTGATACAGTATTTCTATCAAGAAATTTAGCCTGGCCTTCTCTATCCATAAAGAAAGCACCAAACTCTGATTGTTCAATTAATTGAATTGCCTGCAATAGTTGTCTATTTCCGCCTTGATCTGCCTGCATAGTAGATTGTCCAGAATCAATACTTCTTAATGAACTTGGAAATGATGCGGTATCAAGCAAAGTGTTTATTCTTGTTCCAGATAACTGATTAGCAACACCAAGAGGGACAGAGTCTATAGCCACATTATTTAGAAGACGGAATCCATCAACACATTGTAAGGTGACAGTTGTTGTTGCATTTGTTCCTTGATAAAATCCTGTATCAAAGGTAGTTATATATCCTGAAAATATAAAAACTTTAATAGGAACTCCAGAAAGTTCTGTGTTCGCATATATTCTTATCTTGCGTAAAGGAAAAAGTTTTCCATAATATGGAGAATTTGTGTTCTGAGGATTAAAATCTGCATTGGGATCATTTAACACTACCGTCGCAGTTCCAGCCTCAAAGTTAGAAAGAATACGGTTACGGCCTCTACGAGTAGAGCATTGCATAACCATATCACTGATATCTACAATATCTGCAGGTACATCTCCTAAAGTATTTACATCTAAAATACCAAAATCAAAATCATTTAAAATTAGAGGATATGCAAATGATGCTCCATTCGCAAAGTCAATTTCTACTCCAAGACTTAAAAGTGGTTGTGGCATTTTAAACCGCCTGCAAGTTTATTTGGCTACCATTAGATTGAGAAAACAAAAGGCTATTTCTAAGAGCAGTAGATAGTTGATCACCTGATGCGTCAATCTTTAGTTTTATCTCTAATGGCTTATCTGTGTTACCTCCAAATGGTGGTGGATCTGCAGTAGGTGCAGAAAATGATCTAAATCTAAATCTTTCATCATAATCCATTTGTGCTGATGCTGCTTGAGATGCTGCTAAATCTGCTGCTTCTTTTGCTCTAAATCTTGTTAATGTGTTTCCTTGTGCTGTTGCTGCTGCTAAGGCTGCTTCTGCTGCTTTTAGTTGTGCTGCTATAGATGCTGCACCTATTGCTCCAGATTCTCCTGCTGCTAATGAACTTGGAGTAACTCCTGCTGCAGCGATTGCTGCTGCGGCCATGTCTCCTGCTGCTTTTGCTGCTGCATACGCTGCTGCTGAGGCTGCTGAGTCTGTTCTGCTACCACCTAAGACGGGATCAGCAACTTTAGGAGGAATAGTAACTATTGGTGTACATTTCCCGTTAACTAAGGCAGTTCCAGCAGGGCATCCTGTTGCACTTGGATCTCCAGTACTTGGTGTGCCACTTGTATTAGGTAAGGTAAATCCTTTTGCTGCATTTAAATAGGCGATTAAAGCCAATCTTGCTGCATCCCATTGTCCAGCAATTTTAGCAACCATCTCTGCAGACAATATAAGTTTTGCATCACCTGTTAAAGTAAATGGCTTTCCAACTTCAAGCAAGTATGCAGCAACTTTGTCTGGTGTAGTATTCCAGGCTTCTGCTAATTTATTAACTTCATCTGCACCAACTTCGTGATCTGCTAAGGCATCAAGTGCTTGAGAATAGTGCAGTGCAGCCTCAGTAGGATTATCAGAATCTTTAAACCATTTTCTTCCAAGTTCTTCAAGTTTTTCTTTACCTATGTTGCCATGTCCTGCTTTAATAGCAGCAGTAAATTCAAGATACTTCTTTGCCTGATCTCCAGACATTCCCCACGCCATTCTTATGGCCAGGATTCCTGCATCATCTAATTTTACTTCGCCTATTGCCAAGATGCTCTTGATATACATATCAGCAGCCTCTGTGGTCATTTCCCACTTATTGGCCAAATATCCAATTACAACTATGTCATTTGCTCTTAGTTTATCAAGGTGCTGAACAATATCTGCTTGACGCAATAGTGTTTTGTTATATTCGTCTGCAGCCTTTTGTTTTAAATCATCTAATGCTTTTTGTTGCTTAGTTGTTTCTGCTAATAATACTTTACCAGTTTTTAGAAGGTTCTGATAGATAGCCTCCATCTGGATAGCATTCATCTCATCAGGATCTGTAAGTTTAATTCCTTGCTTATCTAATTTAGCATTGTTCTTCTTAATTGCTGCAAGTTGAACTTCCATCTTCTTTTTATCTGTAAGAAGATTTCTATTTAGAGTGGCAAGTTGGCGAACACCTTTTCTCTCCAAGCCCTGGATATAAAGTCTCTTTTGTTCATCTGCTAATTGCTCTGCATTCATTCTTGCTTCTCTTGCAGCATCTATAGCGTTTTTTCTATTTGTATCATTAGCGGCTTTGACTTGTTCTTCAATGGCCTTGAATCCAGAAAGAATAATGTTTTGCTGTTCTTTTTGTTTATCAAATGCTTTTTGTTTTCTTACTTCAAGGCTATCATAAGTAGCAGCAAGTGCGTTGGCAGCGTCTACTTCTCTTTGAATTCTTTGTCTTTTTTCGGCATCTCTTTTGACATCTCTTTTGGCTGCTCTGTCAAGTAAATAGTCCATACCTTTATAGACTGCAAATATTGCTGCTGCTGCTATTGCAAGCATTGCAGCAATTGGACCCAAGGCTGCTGCTCCTGTAACGGCAGCCAGACCAAGAGCAACTCTAAAAGAATTAACAAGGATAGTAAGTCCTCTAATGCTTTTTGCAAGAATAGGAGTCTTTTTTGCCAATGCCTCACTGGCACCACCAAACTGCCTTATTTCTTTTATTGTAACTTTAGAAGTGCCAAGAAATCCTCTTAGAATCTTTTCAACTAATTTTACTCCAGAAAATAGTTTTATAGAAAGATATATCTGTGCAATTGATGAAGCAAAAAACTTAAGCAAAGGGCCAAGACTGTCAATTGCTTTTGCAAGACCAACTGCTGCTTCTGCAAAGTTTTGAATAACTGTTACTGTCCCAGCAATAGTATCAACTATTTCTTGCCGATTTAGCCTAATAAATTTCTCAAAGGCAGGAAAAACTTCAATTTCCAGACGATCTACAAGTTTTTCAAATGCTGGAATTAGGGCATATCCAACGCCTTCTGACACTTGATTAAATCTTAACCTTAATGTTGTTAGTTTACCTGCAAATGTGTTTGCTGCTGCTGCAGCCTGTCCTTTTGTTATTTGTGTTAATTCTTCTTGTGCTTTTGTAAAATCTTTTGCCTTAATGGTTGCAGCAGAAAGAGGTAGCCCTAATTTTGTAAGAGCACCAAACTGGCCATTGTATGCTTTTGAGAGTGCCATTGAAACAGCACCCAAATCTTTTCCGCTTGCTGCACTAATATCTGTGGCTAAGGTAAGCAGTCCTTGAGCCCTACTTAAGTTACCTGTTCCTTGAACTAATGTCTTTAATGCAGGGATTAACTCATCATTATCAATTGCAACTTGTAGTTCAAGACTATCTAAAAATCTTGAGTTTGCTGCTATGGCATCTTCTGTTGCTCCAGTTGTATTTCTAAGTGCTACTGCTAATGATGCCTGTGCCTTTTGGTCTTCCATGGCACCTTGCACAGCATCTACTGCAAGTTTACCTGCAAAGGAAACGGTTGCAACACCTGCTGCTGCAAAGGCTTTTGTTGCTTTCTTGCCAAATGCATCAATCTTTTTGCCCATCTTGGCAATATCTCTTTGTGCTTCTTTACTACCTTTATCAGAATACTGAGAGATAATTCGTGCAATTACTGCTCCAGTTGTTGCCATATCATGCACTCTCCTTATTCAAATTTTGTTTTAGTGTTGCTTTAGCCTTTTCAAGGGCATCAAACACATTTCTTACAATTCTATCTTTATTCTTATCTACAGACTTCCAGATTAAGCGAGAAGCGTTTCCGTCTTGTTTTTCCAAGTTACTAATAAACTTGTTCTTTCCTGCGCTTTTGTTCTTTCTACCTGCTAATTCATAGATAGCACCTTGGGCTGATATATTCTTTAAGGCACCAGCAGATGTAGTGTAGTCTTTGCTAACTTTTCTTTCAGCCTTTGAGGTTGAGATTCCAGCCTTGATAATGCTTTGATCCCATTGTGGCCATCCAGCACCACCACGAGAGCGAGGGTTGCGAGCAGGTTGAGTATTCCATCCACTAAGTGGTGGCGCAGAAGAGACAAAGCCTTGTGCATCTTGTTTAGCACTTCTTAATTCAGAGTTAATAACTTTATTAAAACTCTTAACTGCATCTTTGTCAAATTGCTCTAATGCTTTTAGTGTTTGCTTTAAACCAGTTAACACTATAGCATCTTTACTCATTTCCTGCTCGCTTCCTTTGCTTTTTGCTTTAGATAAATAACAATTGCTTCAAGTATACCTTCAGGTGCTTCAAGCAAATCGTTTGGAGATATCCCTGTCTCCACAGAAACCATTGCTACCGTATAGGTTAGGCTGTCTCTGTGGATTCGGAATTTGGGTCATTTGCTAACTCCACTAATTCAAGTGTGTCAAGAAACGCATCTCCAAAAGGCTTTGGTGCCTTACCAGCATCCTTCAATGCACCATGTGCAAGGTAGTAGATGTGCTCTAACTTTTGATCTTCTGTAAGTAACTTAGCAAAGCCCTTATTGAACTTATTTTCAAAGGCAACAATAGTCTTTGGGCGAATAGGATATACGCCTTCTTCACCATCTGTTGTTTTGACTTTTATGAATAAACCATCCATTATTTTTACCCCTTTAAGGTGTTATGTATTTATTTATATTTCCGTAAATAGGCCAAGTTACTCGTGCCGTTGATAATTCACCAACGCCACCATTTAACGAAGTCCATTCGGAAATTGTAATCTCAAATTCGTATCTGGGATTGGAAGCACTTGTAACAGAACTGCTTTTTGGCTTTATTTTGCAATAAGCAAGTCCTCCTACAAGTGGAGCGATTGTATCTTCTACTGAGTTATTATCAAAATCCTGCAAAAAGTCAAAACTTACACTATTATTTGCAAGTCCTGCTAATTGTCGTTTTGATACATCACCAAGAACCGTAGTTTCAAAAAGATCATGTACAGTACTTAACTGAACTGATGAAACATGGTCACTTAAGTCTACCACAGTTCCTGAACTTGGTCCAATTTGTACTGACACATCAGTTAAAACTATGATTGCCATGATTAAGGAGTTGTATCCTTAACGATTTGACCTGAAATTGGCCATGTTACAGAAACAGTTGAAAGTTCTCCAACTGCACCGTTGAGTGGAGTCCACTCTGAAACCAAAACTTGTCCAGCCTTTGTTGCTCCAGAACCTGATCCATCTGCTCTGTAAGCAGGGTTAGTTGATGAAATTGCTGCTGAAGTTGGCTTGATAACAAGATTTGTTAATTGACCAATCCCAATTGTATCAATAATTGATTCCATTGCTCCTGAAGCGAAGTCATTGTGAAATTCAAGGGCTACGGAGTGATCCTTAAGTCCTGAAGTTCTTGTTCTTGCCCCAACTGGGCCAAAGGCTGTAGTCTCAACCACATCTTCTGGCGTATTGATTGTAACTGACGAAATGTATTCTCCAATAGGTTGTCCATTGAGTTCTACATCTACATCTGTAAGTACTATTCTTGCCATTGTTATTTATCTCCTTGTTCTTTATTATCTGATTTAAAAACAAATGCTTCAGGCTCTTCCTTCTGCACTTGTACTTCTTGCTTTACTGCTTGTATTGCTGGTGCTTCTTTTACTGCTGGTGTAGGTGCTTTTGATAAAGCGTCTACTCTTTTTAACTTACCTGATTCAAGATACTTTTGAATATTAGCACCTAAATCAAGCAATTCTTTCTCTGTAAACTTTGCACCTGGCTGTTTACCACGAAGTGCTGTTGAAGTTACTACATATTCCATTGTTTCTCCTTATCCCCAAATTGTGAGGTTATAACGGTAAGATAAAAATGTTTGATCTCCAGTCTGATAAGTACCACTTTCAGCACTTATAACTCTTAGAGTATTAACAAGTCCACCTAATGATCTATCTGACTCTAAAGCAGTTTTGATTGAACCATTACCACTTCCAGCCAAAAGAACATCAAGTTTTTCTTGTCCACTTCTCTCTGATATTCTTTGTACAATCACAAACACATCAACAGAAGCCTGATCCAGACCTCTTTGGTTGTCAATGTCAAATGTGAAATCTAATTGTCCTACTACTGCACATGGTGGCACAATAACATCTGGAATTAAGTCATAAACTCTCAGGTTTGTTATTGTCTGTAGATTTGCTTTTAACGCATCTCTCACACCATTGATATTGGAAATAGCCATTAGTATGCCAGCCCAAAGTTTCTACGATAAGTCTTTAATAGCATCTCAACATCTGGATCAAGGCGAGAATTGAGTCTAACTGTTCCTAATTCTACAGAGCCTGCAATACCAAATGGAGATTGCTTTCTAATAAATAATCTTGCTGCCTGAATCTTGCAGGCTAATTCTACTTCGTAAGGTATTTCTTTGAAGCCCCAAACTCCAGTTATTTTTACTGTCTGAGGAAAGAAGTAAGGAAATACATATGTCTGAATTGCTAATAATCTGGTTACTGGTCTTCCTGTTTCTGGAGCATTTACAGGCTCATACATAATGTCTGTATCTAAATTCCAAATCTGAGTAAATGGACCAGATTGATTTGCTCTTGATGCTATTTCTGTTGGTTGAATGAGATCATCTATCTCTAAATACCACGGATTTACAGGTGTATAGTACTTTGTGACAGGTGCTGCTAATGTACCCTCTTGGTAGAATCCTCTTTGGCAATAGTCATCAATCATACGGCTTGCAGCAAGAATCGCCATTTGGATTTCATTATCATCCAGGCTGTCTTCAATTTGAAGGCTGTTTCTTACATCTGCCAATGTCGTATAGACATTAACAGGTTGCTGACTTTGTGCAAGTGTAGGTCTACTCATTTGCTCCTCTTCTCCAATTTAGGCAACATTGCTTTCTCCATCTTTGGAGTTGCAGTTGCTGTTTCTTTTTTAATTCTAAAAATCTTTTTAATCTTCTTCATAAATCCCCTTTTTAAAAAGAGTAGGCCCAAATGCGGGGTTCATCCAGGCCTACTCTCCCTTAGATTGCTCTAAGTATTGCAAAAGATTAGTTTTCAAATATCTAATCTAATGCAAATCTAACTTAGAATGTTGGTGCTACGAGACCAGTACCTGAAATAATAGATACTGCTCCTGGATAACGACCAGCAGTAAATGCTGAGTATCCATAAACTACAGACTTAACTGTGAGTGAGCCTGCACCAGTTGCATCAAAGTTCAATGCGAATGGTGATCCTGCTTGCTCCCAGAGATGTAGTTCATTTGCATTTACGCAGTAGATACGGTCTTCATCTGAGCCTGCACCGTTGTCTGTGACAACATTTGCATCTGCAACGATAGGAAGACCCATCAATGAGTAACCTGAGTTACCGTAGTATGCTTGTCCTGCACCTGTAGCCATTGCGTTCATTGGTCCACCAAGTGTTGGAACAACGAGTGGGCGACCTGCTGTATCAACTGATGCAAGCAAGAATGCAAGACGGCGTGGGTGCATAATCCAATGTGTTGGATTCTGGAATACGCTTGTCTGTACTTGCTGGTAAGCATCTGCCAACTTTGGATATAGCAATTCTGCTGTTGGTGATGCTGATGTGAAAGTAACTGTGTTAACTCCTGGAGTATCTGTTACACCAAGGATTTGACCTGATGAACCAGTACCGTTAAGAATCTGGTCGTCAAGTGTTGTGTGCCATCCACGAATAAGATCCTGGACGATGAACTGGTCAATGCCTGTTCCTCTTTCAATGGCCTGCTTTGAGATATCTTGCTGTCCTGCAATTGTACGAACATTTACAGTAAGTAGTGTATCGTCAGCATTTGTATTTGAAACTGCATCGTTTTCAGAAGCCTGAACTGCAGTTGATGTTCCAGTAGTCATGCGTGAGATGTTTAGGGTCATACCTGCTGCTGGAAGAGCCATCTTGTTTGTTGCGAAGTCTGCTGTTGGGCGACCTGCACGAGCAAATGGTGCTGCTAAATCAACAAGGTATTGTGGAATTACGAGACCAGCAAAGTTGCCAGTTCCTACTGAGCGACGCTCAATTTCCTCTTCACGAGTGTGACGAGCAAGACGCTCTGATGCTGCATAGTCATTGCTGAACTTTGCTGCAAATGCATCCTTAACGAATGATGCTTCACCTTCTGGTGAGTATGTACGAGCCTCACGAGTTACTTTTGCTCCGCCAACCTTTGGCATTGCAACTTCAGCAACTGCTGAACGAGCCTCTGATGCCTTAGCATCTGCTGCTGCTTGTGCAGTTAACTTTTCAATCTTTGAATCCAATGAGCGTGATTCCTCAACAAGGGCATCTACCTTTGCTGACTCATCCTCTGTAAGGTCTGTACGGTTCTCTGCAGCAACTGCTTCAAGAACTGCGTCCAACTCTACCTTAACTGCATCACGGCGTTCAATTACTTTGTCTAAATAAGACATTTGTTGTTCTCCTTTTTGTGAGTTATTTTAGTTTGAGGTGGTGGTTATGGATTTCACGACGCTTACAAGGGTGTGAGCCTAACTCCGACTTCAGTCCTATCTTTTAGAATAGGAATATTATTTTATTGTGTTTCTCTTTGCTTGTGCTAAGCGTAGAGACATTGATCTTGGCATGTTATCTGGCAAGAAGTTTAGAACTGATGGGAAATCTCCAACAATCTTTGCACCTTGTCCAGGAACATCTGTTATTTCTATAACATTGGTAGCAGACATTTCTAATTCTTGTTCTTCAACATCCTCCAATGGACTTGAAGAATCTTCTTCTTCGCCTTCTACTCCATTATTACCAAGCAGTGTACCCATGACTTCTACAGCCTTCATGATATATTCATGACCTTCTGCTAAGTCTCCAAATACGCTTTCTAATACTAATAATGAATCTCCAGTTACTTCTCTGCCCTCTTTTATTTCCAAGATAGCCCTCTTTATGGCTTCTCTTGCTTCTACAGAAGTTGCTGGATATGCTGGATATGTGACGATTGATACATCACCATCAGCCAAAGATACCTCTGTAAGGGTTCTTTCTGTACGGTCTTTGCTCCAGTTTTGACGGATTACTCTGAATGCAAAGGACATTTGGTCAACATCTCCACGCTCAACAAGAGTATATAGATCTCTTGCTTCCTGTGTATTTGCTAACTCTGCTTCAAAATATAGTCCTGTTTCGTCTTCATATAATCTCATGGTACCGTTTTTGGTTCTGGCCATAGGCAATCCTTCGTGATTAGCCAATAGACGAACATCTGGTGTCTCTTGTAGTGTCTTTGTGAATGCACCTGGTGCAATCTTCTCAATAAACGGTAGTGGTAAGGAAGCCTCATTGAATACTGCAGCATAGCCTGCCATACGCATAGTACCGTCATCTGCCTGTCTTGCTTCTATGTTTCTCACCGTAAAAGTACGGCGTTCAGTCTTCTTCATCTTGCTCCTTGCTTTATTAGTTTCATTATCTAATTTATCAATTTGGCGTTGTGCCCAGTCTTGAGCAGCATCATCAAAGTTTGCGTTGCCACCCCATAGTAGCCAAGCAACTAATCCTGCACCAGGATATCCTGGATCTGAGGAATCTTTATTCTGTGGTGCTTGTCCATCTGCCTTGTGTCTTGCGAACCAAGGAGCCATCTTTCTTACTTTATCATCAGAGATACGACCTGCTGCCATCTCTCTTGCTGCTCTCTTGGTACCTTCAGTTAGACCATCGCCACCAAAACCTTCTGCTAAATAGTCTAATCCTCTTTGTGCATTATTTCTAATGAACTGTGGAACACTATCAACTGCTCTAACTTCTCCACCTGGCTCCATATCTTCTGCTATAGATATTGCTACCATTTGATCAACAGCATCTTGTTTGTTGTCATGGCACTTTATAGTAGTATATGAACCATCTTCTTCTTGCTTTACCGTCGCCCAACCAGAGCAATCTGATTGTTTATTTGAAACAAGATAAGGCATTACTCTTTGACCTCATCACTGTAAGCAGCCTTTGGATCTGTTGGATCAACTAAGGATACTTGTTGTAATTGTGCTGAAGGAAGTCCTGTGTGCGATAGTTCGTCTATTCCTAACATCTTGGAAACATCATCTGGATTGTATCCAACTTGTACCAAGATAGAAGCAATCTCAGCCTTCATCTTATCTCCAACAAGTGGTGCTTGACCAGCATCAATGTTTTGTAGAGGAAGTCTGTATTGATCTCCTGGATCTCCAAGTGATGATAAGTCTTCATATTGGCGTACATCGTTTAGTGATAAGAAGCCTTCTCTTAATCCCTTTGTGTAGGCATCAAAGCGTTCTATTGTTGTACCTCGCAAAAGTGCATCAAGGTTAAATCTAATAAATCCATCTGACTCAGGAAGCAATGGAGATAATGCTTGCTCTAAACGCTCTAATAGTGGGCGTAGTGAGTGTTGTACAAATGAAAGGTTCTGTGCTTCAACAGATGCATAAGACATGGCACCCTGTGTAGGATGACCTAAAAGACTTAGTGGGACACGGAAAATTCTGGCAATGTCCTCTACATTGAAGCGTCTGACCTCAATTAGTTGTGCGTCAGATGCGTTTAGTGATAGTGGCTTAAATGCTGCACCACCAGAAAGAATACCAACTTTACCAGACATGTATGGACCAGCATGTGATTCTTGCCAGTTACGAGCAATATCTCCTGCTTGTTCTGCATTTAATTCTCCTGCAACTTCAATAACTCCACCAGGATTAGCAGCGTTACCAAAATATGAGGCTGCATATGTGTCAGAAGCCTGTGCAATACCAACAGACATACGGCAAGCACCAATTGGGCTTAAGCCATAATGTGATCCTGGCATTCTAAATAGTGGAATATGAAGAACTTCATTACTTGTTAAAATTTGATCGTAAATGCCATTTTCTATATCTTTAATTCTATAGACAAGTGGCTCTCCTGGAATAGGTCTTTCAATTCTTACTTCATTTGGGTTTAATACATATAGTTCTGTTACTTCGTTGTTATCATCTCGTACCGTCAAAATAAATGCGTTACCATGTAGATGCATAGAAGTAATTACTTGCTCAAT
>Ga0209770_10001402_pt1 | contig 12528 bp, 10 predicted proteins | sample LauGreSu1BDMLBDD_2_FD_187572 | JGI IMG/M metagenome (GOLD analysis project Ga0209770, IMG submission 187572) | Freshwater lake microbial communities from Lake Michigan, USA - Su13.BD.MLB.DD (SPAdes) (version 2) | ecosystem: Environmental > Aquatic > Freshwater > Lake | place: Lake Michigan, USA...
ATCCCAATCAAGTTTCTCCAAAGGAATCCAATTTAATAATGTATAATAATGATGCGACATTGTTATTGTTATAATTATTGTGTTTATAAATAGTAAAAAATAAAATCAATTCAATTTTTTTATTCTTCATAATCATCGAATTCTTCAATACCCCATCCAGCAAAGTATTTCATATTCTTTGGATGGAATCGGTTTTGAATAATCTCTTTATTAATAGGCCATCTGTGTTCTGCAATCTGTTTATAATCATATGTAAATATGGATGGATTACTTGATAACAAATCCCAATTAATTTTGTCTGGATTTTGTTCCAACGCTTCGCTTATTAAATGAATAGCTGCTGGATTTTTTGATAACGTTACCCAATCAATTTTGTCTGGGTTTTTTTCCAAAATATGAATGGCTGCTGGATTGGCTGATAACAAATTCCAATCAATTTTGTCTGGGTTTTGTTCCAACGCTTTGCTTATTAGATGAATCGCTGCTGGATTGCTTGATAAATTAAACCAATTAATTTTGTCTGGGTTTTGTTCCAACGCTTTGCTTATTAAATGAATCGCTGCTGGATTGCTTGATAACACATCCCAATTAATTTTGTCTGGGTTTTGTTCTAATAGATGAATCGCTGCTGGATTCCTGGATAACTGTATCCAATTAATTTTGTCTGGATTTTGTTCTAAAAGATGAATGGCTTTAGGTTTACTGGATAAAGTAAACCAATTAATTTTGTCTGGATTTTGTTCTAAAATATGAATTGCTGCTGGATTTTGTGATAACATGTACCAGTTAATTTTATCTGGGTTTTGTTCTAGAAGATGAATTGCTTTAGGATTTTCTGATAACCATTGCCAATCAATTTTGTCTAGGTTTTGTTCCAAATTATGAATTGCTGCTGGATTAGTTGATAAATATTCCCAATCAATTTTGTCTGGATTTTGTTCGAGTAAATAAATTGCTTTAGAATTTAGCGATAATCTAGACCAACTAAGTTTTTCTAAAGGAATCCAATTTCTTAATTTATAATAATTTAACATTGTTATTAGTATGATTATGTTTACCATTATTTAATTTCAATTTTATTTCAATTTTATTTCAATTTTATTTTATTTTTCTCAAGTTCATCTGACTCATTAAAATTGTCAATCAGTTGTTCCATATTAACGGGGTGAGCATCTCTGTATTCTTTCATAGAACTATCAAATTTAGTTCTAATTTGTTTATAAATCTCTTGATTTACAGACTTTATTTTTGGTTCTGTTTTTTTTTCAGGAATTCCCATATAATCTTTTAAAACTCGCATATAATCACAATTAAACAATTTTAGTTTCTCTATAGTTTGTTCTTCTGTATAATTGGTTTGAGACATTACTAAATTAATATGCTCTTTTAAGTCGTCATTACTAAAAAAACTTATTCCGTCGGCCATATATATAAATTAAATATTTTTTTAAATCATATTAAACAAAATGTTATATAGTATATTATCTATAGAAAATGACAACTACTCTTGATAATCTTGAAAAATTAATTCAGATGGCTACCATAGAGCATATGTATTCAATGTTGCAAAAAATGAAAATAGATAATTCAACCAATTTAAAAGAAAAAGAAAATGAAAATAAACCGCCAGAAACATCATTCTTTGTTCCACTTGAACCTTTTACGAATTTTTCTTGGGAAGATAGAGATCTATTAAAGTGGGTAAAAGGAGATTGTAAAACATCGTTACAATCATTACATTATCATTTAAAAAAATCTATGGCTGAAATTAGGGAGTTGACTATAAAAGTTGATAATTTAGAAAATGAATTAAGTGAAATTAAAAATAACACTAATAATAATAGCAAATTTTTATGTCAACAATTAAGAGGGCAACAAAAATTAACTAGCTATCCTGGTTTTTCAAATGGTACTCAAACTGAAAATTTAGATAATTGCCATATAAAGTTAAAAATTGAAGAAAAAGTAGTATTAAAGGAAGATGATGAACCATTAATAATAGATAATGAAGAAGAGGCTGAAGAAGAAGAAGAAGAAGCTGAAGAAGAAGAGGAAGTAGAGGAAGCAGTAGAGGAAGCAGTAGAGGAAGAAGTAGAGGAAGAAGAAACTGAAGAAGAAGTAGATGAAGAAGTAGAGGAAGAAGAAGTTAAAGAAGTAGAGGAAGAAGCTGATGAAGAAGTAGATGAAGAAGTAGAGGAAGAAGTAGAGGAAGAAGTAGAGGAAGAAGAAACTGAAGAAGAAGTAGGAACTGAAGAAGAAAAAGAATCGGAAGAGGAAGAGGAAGAGGAGGAAGAAGAAGAAAAAGAGGAAGAAGAGGAAGTATTTGAAATTGAAATAGATGATGTTACCTACTTTGCTACTCACGAAGAAAATGGTATATTATATGAAATCACAAAAGACGGAGATGTTGGGAAAAAAGTAGGTATAATTAAAGATGGGGAACCAATATTTAGTTAAACTCTTTTCTAAACATATAGTAAATGTTAAACTTGTGTGCACCAGCATTAATATATGTAGCATTCTCATTAACTCAAATTATAATAGACACTTTTAAAGGATTATATAATACGGCCTTTTTTAAAGCTATTGTGATGATAATAATTACAATACTTTTAAATGCGTTGTGTCAATCTGGAATGGGTATTATATCATGGATTATTGTATTTATCCCTTTTATTTTTATGTCCGTAATTGTAGCTATATTGTTATATGTGTTTGGATTAGATGCGGCAACAGGCCAATTAAATTTTAAATGTGATAATTGTGATACATCCACTAATACAAATGGAGGAAATTTAATCTATAGTTCAACTACAGTAAAAACAACAACTGAACCTGAACCTGAACCCGTGGAACCAGTTGCTCCATTTTGGTCTTCAGACCCACAATACGAGTAAATAGAATAATTTTATTACAATTATAATAAAACCATTTAAACATATATAATCATTAAATATATTATGCGTACCTATGCTATATTAACTGGAATCTTAATACATAAATTTTTTAGTATATTTTATCCAGCAGAATATGAACTAACAGTAAATTATTGCGAATATAAACTAACACAAATAAAGGAAGTTTTAGAACCACACTTGATAAATTTAGGGTTTAATATAATGTATTATTATAGCTGTTTACAAATTCGTTTTAATAAAATTAAATTGATGGTTAGCCCATTATTAAAAAATGATACACAAAATCAAAATCCTAAACAAAAAACAAAATTCTTTAGTATATATAAAGACGGGGGTATAGTTAGTCAATCATTTATAGATAATGATATTTTAGATGAATTGATAAAAATATATGGGGAATCAAATAATAACTATTTATTAATCATTTCTCAAGAAAATCCTGATTCTAAACAAATAAATAAAATCCATTACACATATTTTCCAAAATCAATAGAAGATTATAAACATTCTAATTTACGATTTTTTTCAATTGAACTAACATATAACGATGAAACGTATCAAATTGAACTAATTAATAATAAACATAATCATTATATTGTAAGTAATATATTAGACAAACATTTTTTTCAATATTATTTAACAACGGTTTTAAAGGTAAATGTAGATAATAATTCATTTAATTATAATGTATCAATTATCGATCATAATGTAAATATTATTCACCTAACACCAAACGACTATTTGATTATAAAGGAAGACAGTTATGAAATAGTAAAAACAAATGTTAAAAAAACTAATAGCGATGCTAATATCGGCCTTGTATACAACAATGACAATAATAAGGATAAGGATAAGGATAAGGATACAGAAAAAATAGATAATAAAAGTAACTCTAGCCCAGATAATTATAATAAAAATGATAAAGAACAATTATTATACGAATGAAAATAATTAATATTATTAAAATAATATAAAAAAATTGAATTAATATAAGTATGATGGACCCATTACATACTGTTTCTACAATGGCTACTGCAAGTAATTCTGAACAACCTATTGAAGTATATAAATTAAAGAATAAGTGGAATTTATGGGCACATTTGCCTCAAGATCCAGATTGGACCGTAAAAGGTTATAAGAAGATTATTCAATTTAAAACAATTAAAGAAGCGGTTGGTATTACAGAAATGCTTCCAGAAGGATTAATAAAAAACTGTATGTTATTTATTATGAAGGATGGTATTTCCCCTATGTGGGAAGATCCAAAAAATAGAAATGGGGGTTGTTTCTCTTATAAAATTGCTAACAAAAATGTGGCCGAAGTTTGGAGAGACCTTACCTATGTTCTAATTGGAGAAACCATTAGTTCTAATATACCATTTGTAAACAGTGTAACTGGGATTACCATTTCACCTAAAAAAAATTTCTGTATTGTTAAAATTTGGATGACCAATTGTGACCATCAAAATCCACAAGTAGTAACAAGTGATGTAAAATATTTGGTTCCACAGGGTTCTTTGTTTAAAAAGCATACTCCTGAATTTTAGATAATATATAATAAATAATTTAGAATATAAACTAATTAAACATTTTTATTAAATAAAATATAATGAAGTATCCTTTTATTTTATTTTTTCGTAATGATGATTATAATTTTATAGATGATATATTACTAGGACATTCTAGTAAATTAAATTGTACATTACATATAATTAATAAAAAAACACAACTAAATAAATTTTATAAACAAATTTACCCTATATTGATTGTATTTGGTAAAAATCCAGAAGAATATAAAGATGATTTAATGGAAATCACAAACTCAAATTTATCTAAACGTATTTTATATATTACTGAATTTACGTCTGTTGAATGGTTTAATAATTTGGTAAATTGTTTTTATATTAATATTTGTAATTTAGAACGTATTAATACTCGTCCTAAATTTTCGGTTTTTACACCATCATTTAATTCATTTGAAAAAATTCTTAGGGCGTTTAATAGTTTAAAGTCTCAGACACTAACAAATTGGGAATGGGTAATAATGGATGATTCTCCTGATGATAAAAATTTTCAATATTTACGAAAACAGTTAACCAATGATTTCCGTGTAAGATTATATAGAAGATTTGAAAATAATGGCTATATTGGGAATGTTAAAAATGAAGCAGCGAGTTTATGTAGAGGACAATATGTTTTAGAATTAGACCACGATGATGAGGTGTTACCATTTGTTTTAAAAGAATCGGCGGATTTATTTGATGCAAATAATGAAATAGGATTTATTTATATGGATTTTATTAATTTATATGAGGATGGAACTAATTTTTCTTATGGAAATCATATATGTAAAGGATATGGATCATATTATTGTCAAAAATATAATGATAAATGGGTTTATGTGTATAATACGCCAAATATAAATAATATAACTCTTAGCCATTTAGTTTGTTGCCCTAATCACCCAAGAATTTGGAGAAGAGATACTCTTTTAGAAATAGGAAATTTTTGTGAATATTTACCAATTTGCGATGACTATGAAATTATTTTAAAAACAGCGGTTAATACAAAAATAGCAAAAATACATAAAATGGGGTATGTTCAATATATGAATAATGAAAATAATAACTTTTCTTTGATAAGAAATGCTGAAATTAATCGTATTGGACCAGAATATATTAGTCCAATATATTATAATGCATTGGATATTCATAATAAAATGAAAAGTTTGGATGCATACGAAGATGAAAAATATATAACTGAACATCCGATTATATGGCAACGTGATTCACAAAGTTATACACATAAATTTTGTAATTTGATAGTAAATAATGATTATAAAAAACAATTTTGTATTATTGGGATAGATGGTTTAATAAAACATATAGATAGAATAACGGAATTATATAAGGATTTAGAAAATGACTTTATCGTTATTGAAAATAAATGTACTATTGAATATTTATGGTCAAGGCTAAATTCTCTTGGCTTTGATAGAATGAAATGTTATGTATTATTTGATGAACCAGAAGAACGACTAGTTAATTATTTTAAATTATGTTATCTTTCAACTAACAACTATGAAATAATTAATTCCGATATATATAAATTAAATTATAATTCACTTCATAACGAAAGACATAAAGTGATGAACTCAACAACAAAAATATATTATCGTTATTTAGAAATAGGAGTTGAAAATGGTTATACATTTTCGAATACAGAATTTTTACATAAAGTTGGAGTAGACCCTGACCCAAAATGTAAGGATGTTAAATATGGAGAAATTCATAAATGTACTTCAGATCATTTTTTTGAAAATATAAATATTAAAAATAAGCCAAATATTCAAGACGAAAATTCTATTGATTATATTGAAAAATTAAAACTATATAATTTTGATGTAATATTTATTGACGGGATGCATCATTGTGAGAATGTATTAAGAGATTTTAATAATAGCATTAATATCTTAACAAAAGATGGGATTATATTTATCGATGATTGCATTCCGTTAAATTATAATGAACAATTAAAAATTCCAGTAAAACATTATTACGAGAATAATATACTTAAATATGGAGAAGAATGGACTGGAGATGTATGGAAATTTGTGTATCATTTATTAAAAAATTATAGAGATAAATTTGAATTTAGTTATTTTCATAATATTAATTATAGAGGTATTATTAGAATTCAAGTTAAAGAAACTTTTAAAGTGGATGTTAGTTATGATGAATTAAATAGTTATAATTATTTTGAACATTTTAATGATTATTTATCGTTGATTTCTATAAGTAAGTAAAATTATATTATCTCTCAGTTGAAAAAAAAAATACCTGAAATAATCTACCATTTTCTTTTGTATCGCCAAAATAATCCATAGACATATGATACCTATTTGCGTTAAATAATATAAGTCGATTAAACACATTACCAACTCTATCAAGCATTTCCCATTTTGTTAGATCTTGACTAAATCTATCTACTTCATCCTTATTATTTAATATTTTTCCATCCTCTTCACAAGTAGAACCATCTTTAAAACGATAGAACGCGGTTCCTCCTGATAAGGGAGCATCAGGTGTCAAAAATAACACACCAGCCCAATTATTCCATTTATCTGTGTGAATCCATGAACGGTCTCTAGATGTAGTATATTGAAAAGCACCATTATATGTGTCTTTTTCATCAGAATTAGGACAAGGAAATTCTATTATTTTTCCAGCGAATGGTTCAACATAACTTTGTATAACATCTTTTAGTTCTTGATTTGCATAAGAAATAGTCCTTTGTCCTGGAAAATTACCGATAACAGAAAAATCTTGAGTTAAAATATGTTTGCGTGTCTCTAATGGATTATTATAAAAATTGTCGATAATAATTAACCCACACGTTGGGTTACGTTTTAAGATGTGAGAAAATAAATTAGTATCATTTGTTTGCTTATGAGTATTTTCGTTGATAGATATATTTATGATTTCATTTTGTTCAATTGTATTATTGTTATTTATATTATCATCACGAATAATATTATTAATTATTTTTTTTTCAATAATATTCATAAATTAACAAATCAAATTTATTTAAGTCAATTATTTTTGATATTTTATAAAATATCCAAAATTTTTTTAAGTAATTCTTTTTTTGTATAATGTATAAACAAAAAATCATCAGTTTGTGGAGAAACTGGTATACAAATATACCCAAAATTAAATAAATATTCAAAAATATCTAATTGAGATTTTATTCCTCTTTGATCTTCAGAATATTTTTTAATTGAATTTGTAGATGTTGACCATATTTCAATTAAAATTGTAGGAGTATATTTTATGATAGTATTTTTAGCACCATCTAATACCTTTCTTTCACAACCCTCAACATCTAATTTTATAAACGATACATTTTCTATATTACAACTATCTAAAGTTTTTGTATATATTTTGTATTCAAAATTTTCATCTGTTTTTTCTAGGTCATCTATTCTAGTATATCCATAATTTGTTTTTATAGAAAAATCGATTATCCCACCTTTTACTATTTCTGTTTTATTTGATAAACCAATAGGATATATTTTCACTTTATTTGTTAAGTTATTTTGAGTAATATTCATATCTAGTATTTTATTGTATACTGGTTCAAATGAATGTATATAATAATTATCTGATATATATCTAGACATTATTAATGATGTTGTGCCTATATTTGAACCAATATCAATCATATTTGTATTTTGCTGATAAGAATATTTTATATATTTTTCTAACCAATCCTCCCATAATTTATTTTTCTTGGCATATTCAGTAATTGTTGTATCATTTTTAATAAAATTTATTTTAAATTCGTCTATTTCCAAACATTCCAAAAATTGTAAATCGTTGTTCATGATATTATATTAACCTAAACTTTAATATAAAAACAATAAAATATATAATTATTATGATAATTAATATTGATAAAAAAGATTACAATATTAATGATGGAGAATTTAATAAAATACCCCATAATGATTACAACCATTTATTAATAAGAGATAATGTTGGGTTATTTGAAAGAATTGTTAGTTTGTTAAAAGAATTATCAATTTCCCTTAAAATAAAAAACGGTATGTTTTTTGAACAAACACACGGAGGATTTATACCTATCAATTGTTCATCTCAATTTGAACATATAAACATTTTAAATTCAAATACTATTCATAATATTAATATACAAAGCAATATTGACCTCCATAAACTTATTAATATAAATCTAAATAACGGAAAGTTGGAACAAAATTTAACTAACAACTTAATCATTTATTCTGAAAATTATGAAGATATTGATAAACATATCATAGAGAATTATAAACCTATTATATTAACATCTTTATGTTCTTCTTTTCTAACACTTGGACTTGGTTATACAGATATTTTACATCTATCTAATACTAAACTATATTTATATATTCCAACTCAATTGTATGAGACTTTTAATAAAGAATTCCATTATTATATAAATGGTAATAATTTAGTTTATGATAATTTAAACCACTTATGCATTATGGTGAAAGATGGAGGACCCCAATTTGAACAAACGTTAATAGACAATTTACATATTTTTGATAGATGGACTATTCTTGACACTGGTAGCACCGACAATACAATTGAGATAATTAAACGAGTGTTAGTTGGAAAAAAGAAAGGGCAACTATTTCAAGAACCGTTTATCAATTTTAGAGATAGCAGAAATAGGTGTATAGATCTAGCCGGTAATTCTTGTAAATTTATAACTATGTTAGATGACACTTATGTTATTAATGGAGATTTAAGATGTTTTTTAAATGAAGTGCGCGGTGATCAAATATCTACATCTTTTACATTATATATACAAAGTAGTGACACTATTTATGGTTCAAATCGCATTATCAAAAGCAATTCAGGACTTAAATATATACATAAAATACACGAAGTTATTACAGACAAAAATAATATGAATATCGTAATACCCAAAGAAGTAACTTATATTCACGATAAACGTTTTGATTATATGGAAAAACGTACAATGGATAGAAAGCAATTAGACTTAAAATTATTATTTGAAGAAGTAGAAGATAATCCACACGACCCAAGAGCATATTATTATTTGGCACAAACATATAATTTATTAGAAGATTATGAAAAAGCATTCTATTATTTTATAAAACGAAGCGAATTTACAAATAGCGGTTTTGTTCAGGAGAGGGTAGATGCTCTATTTGAATCGGCACGAGTAGCTAATTTTAAATTAAACAAACCATGGTCTGAGTGTGAAGAATTATATAAAAAATGTTACAAAGCAGACGAAACAAGACCCGAAGCATTATACTTTATTGGCATTCATTACTATTTAGAAAATGATTTTAAAAAATCTTTTGGTTATTTTAAAAAAGCATTTGAAATTGGGTTTCCTATTCATTGTCAGTATTCATTAAAACCAACATTAAGTTACCATTTTTTACCTAAGTTTTTAACAAAAGTTTGTTATACCATGGAAGATTATCAACTTGGAGAACAATCATCATTATTTTTTTTACAGCATAATACTCAAAATGCAGAAGATTATCAAGAGATTTTATCATGGTACAAAATTTTTGAAAAGTTAAATATTTATAAAGGAAAAAGGCAATTAAATAATGTAAATGTTTATAATAAACCATTATTCGTATTTGTTGCTGATGGCGGATTTAATCCGTGGACTGGTTCTAATATTCTTACAACAGGAGTTGGTGGTTCAGAAACATATATTATTGAAATGGCTCGTTATATTCAACAATCTGGTAACTTTCAAACTATTGTATTTTGTAATACACCTGGTAAAGCAGAAGACATATTTGAAAACACAATTTACAAACCATTATCTAGTTATTATGAATTTATTAATACAACTTATGTTGATACATGTATTATAAGTAGATTTTCAGAATATCTCCCTGTAACTTATAAGGGTTTTTCAGAAAATGTATATTTAGTGGTTCACGATCTAACTCCAAGTGGCATAGTAATTCCAATGGATAAAAAACTTAAAAATATATTTTGTCTTACAGAATGGCACGTTTCCCATTTATCTGCCATTTTTCCGCAACTTTCTAACATTATAGTCCCATTTTATTACGGAATTGATGAACGATTTAAAAACATATTGACTGCAAATAAAATAGTAGAAAATATATTATGTAATAAGGTAAAGAATAAATTTATTTACTCGTCATTTCCAAATCGCGGTCTTTTACAGCTTCTACAAATGTGGTCTACAATTATAGAAAAAGTTCCTACATGTACATTACATATTTATTCTGATATAAATAACAAATGGTCAAATAATGTAGAACCAGATAAAATGCAACAAATTCGCGACTTATTGACCAATATGTCTGATATTAAATACGGCATTCATTATCACGGATGGGTTAATAAAAATGAACTATGTGAAGCATGGCTTTCATCTGATATATGGTTTTATCCTTGCACTTTTGAAGAGACATTTTGTCTAACTGCGTTAGAAGCCGCATCAAGTAGAACATTTATAGTAACTAATGACCTAGCAGCATTACAAAATACTGTAGGTAATCGTGGATGTATAATTAAGGGTGACCCTACAACAAAGGAGTGGCAAGAAGAAGCATTAGATAAATTATTTTATTATCTAGTTAGTGATGTTGATGGAGAAAATGATGTTAAAAAGAACCAGCTTATAGATGAAAATTTTGCATGGGCAAGTACTTTGTCTTGGGAGAGACAAGCAAATAAATTATTAGAAACATATATTTTACCTAATACATTAATCGAGTATAAAGGAATGTATAATTGGACGAATGATTTACCAGTTGGACATAAACAAATATTTTTAGATATATTACAATACTTTAATAAAACTTATCCAAAGGTATTGACAAGTGAGAATATTTCCATATTAGAAATAGGAACATATACAGGTATTTCTCTAATTAATATTATAAATAAAATATCCAATTCATACGGAATTGGTGTAGATATGTGGTTGTCATATAATGAAAATAATTTGCTAGAAAATATGGACTCATTAGGAATTGAAAAGTCGTTTTATAAAAATATAAACACATTTGGACTTCAAGATAGAATTAAAGGCATAAAAAGTGATTCAACAGATGCATTAACTGGATTTATAAAGAGTGGAACAATATTTGATTTTATTTATATAGATGGTTCACATTTACTATTAGATTGTTATAGCGATTTAGTATTTGCATGGGTAATTCTAGAAAAAAATGGAATACTCGCTATAGATGATTATACTTATAAAATGGATTCTATACTTGATTCGCCATTTGAAGCAGTTAATCATTTTCTAAAACGATATGAAGGAAAATACAAATTATTACATAAAGGATATCGGGTTTTTTTACAAAAGTTATAAACAATAAATGGATTAAAATATAAATATAACAAATTAATTATATTTATATTATGAATGATATAGATTTATATATTGATACCAGTTTAAATTTAAAAGCAACTGAAAACTCTGTTATTAATAAATTTTGGAAACCTAATCAAAGTGTTGTTACAATAATTGAACAAATATGTGTTAATAATAATTATGTAAAAAATCTGGAAATTGGACCAGGAATTGTACCCTTTTCTTTCGCAACACACTTTATAGGTTGTAATGAACAAATTATAAATTTTATTAATATTGACATTGATTACCAATCATTTCCATACAAAGATGATGAGTTTGATTTTATATATTGTCGTCATGTGTTAGAAGATATTCAAAATCCTGATTTTGCACTTAGAGAGATTTTTCGTGTTTCAAAATGTGGTTATATTGAAACTCCTTCACCTCTTATAGAAATTACAAAAAATGTTGATGCAACATCATTTGCGAACAGTTATTGCGGATACATTCATCATCGTTATATTGTATGGTCTAGTATAGAGAGAAACGAAATATATTTTTTACCTAAATATAGCTGTATATTAGACCATATATTAAATATAAATGACGAGTCAAAACCTTTTCTATACAATTTAATTAATAATTTTCCTGCTTATTGGAATAATTATTTTATTTTTTTAGAAAAACCAAATGTAATTATGTATAAAAATGG
>Ga0209770_10001405_pt1 | contig 12518 bp, 5 predicted proteins | sample LauGreSu1BDMLBDD_2_FD_187572 | JGI IMG/M metagenome (GOLD analysis project Ga0209770, IMG submission 187572) | Freshwater lake microbial communities from Lake Michigan, USA - Su13.BD.MLB.DD (SPAdes) (version 2) | ecosystem: Environmental > Aquatic > Freshwater > Lake | place: Lake Michigan, USA...
GATCACCCCACCGACGCAGTCCCTGATCGGACGGCTGCCGACGACTTGAACGCTGGTCTGTCCGAGTCAGTCGATGCCGGTGCGATCGAGTCCGATGACGACGAGTCCTCCTGCGAAGACGACCGCGTCACGGCGGAAGCGCTCGATGAGTTCGACGTCGAGCTCGACGTCGAGGATGACGTCGAGCGACTGATCGGGATTTCCCGCAGAGTAGAAAAATCGGGCAATCCTGATCGGGTCGTGGACGGAGTGGTCGAGCAGCTCGGCCGCCTCCAGGACAAGCGGTATCGCGATCGAGTTCAGGAGTCCCTCTGCGGCGATGCCGCTTGGCCGGAGTGCGTCCGTGGAAGGATGTCGCGGGCCGACTACGGCATTCCGGCCCTGCCGCCCTGGGACACGTTTCGCCGGTCCATCCCGTCGGCGAGCATTCCGGAAGGAGCGGGTTCCGTCGTGCGCGCGCTCGATGCACTGGACGCGCTTCGCGCCGCGATCAGGGAGACCCCGACGGTCCCGAATGCCGAAGGCAGGACCTTCCATCACGCGCGGGTCGCGGGCGATGTCCTCGAGTGCATCGCGAGCTCGATGCCGAGGGAGTTGGCCGACCGCATGCGGCTCAAGCGGGAGCAGCTCGGCGGCTTGCAGCCTCTTCCCCGGACTGCCGAGCCAGGCGCAGCCGCGACTCGCCGCGTCATGGTTGCGGACATGTTGGAGGTCGACTTGTGGCGCAAGGATTTCTTGGGCAACGCGAGCTGGACGGCTGACACCTATCTCAAGCGCTACGAGCGGATCGGCACGGTCGCCAAGACCGGTGGCGAATCGAAGGTGCTGGACCGCTCCGGCTCCCTCGCTCTCCCTGATAAGGACACGCCGGTATTCGCCGTTGAGAATTCCGACGAGGGTCCGTTCGTGAAGGTCGGCGTCCTGCAAAAGGACGGCACGCTCAGGAGCACGCGCCAGTTGACGAATGGCACCGTGCTGGTGCGACTCCTGCCGGCCGCGTCGACGCCGTAGGTGACCGATTACCCTCTTCCGTCGAGCCAATCCGATGCCAGATCCCTCCACCGTCAACTCAAACTCGGACATCCCTGCACTGGTCGGCCTTACCGACGCCTCGGCACGATTCGCCGCTCAGTTGGATGCGTGGCTCCTCCGCCACGGCAAGGATCGGGCTGGTTCCGGTGCTCGTCGCGTGCTCCTGCTGCACCGGCGCGAGAACCTTGGGCGGATCGCCGCGGCGGCGCGCTCCGCTGCCTCGATCGGTTTCTACGGCGAGAGTCAGTGCGGAAAGAGCAACCTCGTCAGCAGGCTCGGCCAGAGCTTGGGCGCCAGCGATCGTTGCGATGCCCCCCTCCTCATCCGCGACGAGTCCGGCGACCGACGATCCCCGTGGGGCGGCGCCCCCATCGACTTTGCCCAATGGCTCAACCCCGTCAACAACAAGGAAGCGACCGGGGTCATCTGCCGCTTCACGTCCCGACCGCCGACGCCCGCGCAACCCGGACATTTCGTGGCTCGCGTACTGTCCCACCGGGATGTGCTGGTGTCGCTCGCGCTCGGTCACATCGACGAGATCGTGCCCGGGCCGTCGTCGCTCGACGTCGCGCGGGAGCTCGAGGCGATCCAGGGATCCCCGATGGAGCCCGATTCAGAGGGCTTCATGGGAGCGCTGCTTTCCGCGTGGGAGTTCCTGTCCTCCCGCCGCCTCGCGCAGAGCCAGCGACTGCGGGAACTGGACGCGGCGGATTGGCCCGGCACTGTCCGCAGCCTGTTCCTCCAGGGGAAGCGCCCGACCTGGAACCCGTCGGATCGCCGAGGGAGCGCCTATCTGCGCCTCGCGGGAATGCTCTGGGACTGCCAGCCCGAGCTCGACGAGGTGTACAAGCGGTTGCTCGACGTCGTGCTGAAGCTCAACGGTGCCGAGGAGGTCTCGATCGCGCCGGTGGACGTGGGCAGGTCCGGCGCGGAGGCCGGCGCCGCTCGCCCTTCAATTCTTGACGTCAGCTACATCGACGGGCTCCTGAGCACCCTCGAGGCGTCCGGGGGGGTTCAGGTCCACTACCGCACGCCGCGAGGTTCGGTCCGAACACTCGGACTGTCCCGCGCGGCCCTTGCGTCGATGATTCGCGAACTCGTACTGCCCATCGCCGCGGACTCGGACGCCGATGGCGGCGATATCGACGTGCTGGATTTCCCGGGCGCCCGAAAGTCGACTCCCGCGCAGGATTTTCGGGTGCACCAGCAGCCCGACAAGCTCGCGATGCAGGTGCTCCGGCGCGGAAAGCTGAACCAGCTCTTTCTCACCGGAGTCGAGTTTCACGATTGCAGTGCGCTCTGCCTGGTGGTCTCGGGGAACGGCAACCTCGAGGCAGGTCCGGTGGTTCGCCAGTCCCTCGATGCCTGGCTGCGGCGCGAGGGCTGGAGTGCGGGGGCCCGAGCCGTGCAGCCCGAGTCGCACGGGCGCGAGCAGCCGACCCCCGTTGATCCCCCGCTGGTCGTGGCGGTCACGAAGTCGGACATGCTCCTCAACGATCAGGGAAACCGTCTGTTCGGCGGACGCCTCCGCGAGATCGACGCCGAGTACTGCGGTGGCCTGCCGTGGCTCTCCCAATGGACCGAGGAAGGTCCGTTCACGCGCGTTCATTGGGTGCACAATCCGAGTGCCGATGGAGCGCGCCGCCCCTGCGACATGCCGATCGAGGCGATCGGGCGAGTGAGGGCGTCGTACGCACAGGACCCGCTCGTGGCGCTCCACGTCGATCGTCCGATTCCTCGCTTCGACGCGCTGGTGTCGGATCCGCCGACGGACGTCATGGACCTCTTCCAGGTTCTCCGGACTGTTGCTTCTGGCGTCGATCGCGACGTACGCGTGCTCGAATCGATGCTCGACTTCCTCGAGCCGCTCGTCGCCGACGTGGCGCGCGACTTCATCGGCGAGGATCGCGGCGCACGCGTCGCCCACGAGCGATCCGAAGCAGCGGCGGACATCGCATTCATGCGCGAGGCGCTCGGTTCCGGTACCAACGTGGTTGCGAGGGTCCTTCGTGCCGCGCAGCTCTCCGGAATTGACGTACAGCGCGCCTGCCGTGCGGCGACGGACGAGGTCGGCTCGTCCGACCCGGTCCATGTCGGCATACTTCGATTCGAGGACTTCTACGGGAAGCTCAGGGAGGCCTTCGAGCTCCGAATGGCGAGGGAGTTGAGCAAGCTCGAATCAGCGCGCGCGATCCCGGGCTCGTCCGAACGGCTCGTCTCGATCCAGCAGCATTTCATTGAGCTCCCGAGCTCTGCCTGGTTTCGGGGTCGAGTTGCTTCTCGGGCGGTCCAGGAGCTGTTCGCCACCAGAAATCCCGGGACCTTGGCGACGAGCCCCGTGCTCGGCGCGCTCGTCAGCACCGCATGGAATCGGAGCATGGTCTGGCTCGACGAGATCCCGCCGGTCTCGGCGGCGCCGAAGATCCCGCCCGTTCGGAGAGCGGCCAACGCCTCGTCGGACAAGATCCTCGAGCATTGGTCGCGGAGACTTTCCGACGTGTATGCGAACCTGGTCGACCCCCGAAACACTGCTCTGCCGGGCAATGCGGAGCTGGGTACGATGAGGGAAGAGCTTCGCGATGCGGTTCGCTGTTTCCGCGAACGGAGCACCGTGCGGGGAGAGCGCGAGCTGGCCCGCATGCGTCGGCTCGAGGCGATGCTCGCTCCGGTGGCCGATTCCTGAGCCGCGATCACGACCACATGGACCACCAGATGCGCACCGGACACGTTGAGCTCTTGCGGCGGTTCCTGATCGAAGAGCCTTCGGACCGCCCTGATCTGCTCGCAGAGCTCGGTGAGGAGGAAGTCGGGGCTGCCCTCGCGTCGAGCCCGGAGCTCGCGTTCAGCCTGGTCGCAGATCAGCGCGCGCAAGAGAGACTTCGAGCCGCCGGATTTCGACCGGAGCAGTTTGCAGACGCGCTGGGAGCGGGCATCGACGGCGCCGTGGTCGGATTCGGTGCTGGACGTCTCGATGATTTCGGGTCGGCGGCCGCGAGGCTGGTGCTTGCCTCCTCCATGCGATGGGGTGGCGCGCGTGCGGATTGGCTGGTTCCGGGGCTCTCTGCCGACCGGCGGGCGGCGGCGCTCTCCGCGGCGAAGTCCGGATCGCTCGGCCCGTTCCTCGAGCTCCAGCCATCTGACGTGCTTCGGCTGCTGCTCGAGCCGAGTGCATCCGCGTTTTCCGCCGGACGGGCCAAGTGGCTTTCGCGTGCGATCGCGGACGCGGTTCGGGCGGCGTTGGTCAAGCTGAGCGGTGCATCGCGCCCAGGCTCCAACGTGATGGTCCGGCTGTGTGCGGTTCACGCGGCTCGGGTCATGGGAGACGCGGCGTTCGTGGAACGCGACGAGCTTCTGGGTGCCGCGGGGCTGGACAGTGCGGCCTACGCCGCGATCGTCGAGCAGCTCGCCTCCGGCAGCGGAATCGCAGCGCTCACCGCGAGAGGATCCCGTCCGCCCGACATCGCTGCTCTGCTTCGATCGCCGGAGTTTCAGCGTGCGGCTGCATGGCTCGGCTGCCGATTCGATGCCGACGCGATTGCACTTGCCGCGACCATCGAGCAGGAGTTGCCGAGCGTCTCGGACCCCTGGGTCCGCTTCCTCTACGAAGAGTCGCTTGGGGGCGAGAACGCAGACGCGGTACTCGTGGCGATCCGTGGTCTCGGCACCCGCCGAAGCGTTCGGAGTGCATGTCTCGAGGCTGCTGATGCCGCAGGCATTCTGGGAAATCCCAGGTCGCAGGAGGTCCTCTCCCAGCAGTGCGGCCGATTGGCGACGGGTTCGCTCGCCGTTCGGGCCTTCCAGGCGATCTTCGCGGTCCGGCGCGACACTCTGCCGGTCTCCGCATTGCCGCCGGAGCTTCTCCGGTGGTACCGCGCCTGCGAGGCCGCGTTCATCGCGGATGAGGGTGCGATACGGTCGATGCAGGACCCCGCCGGCATCCTCGACGCCCTGATCGGCGTTCCCGGTTTGGTGTCGCCGGTCGCGGACTTGGTCGCGTCGCGCGCCAAGGATGCGGTTCGGCACGCGCGCGAGGCTGCTTCGGCGGAAGGACGCGAATGGCTTCTCGACTTGGTTCAGCGGTGCTCGTCGCTCACCCATGACCCGGCCACCTGGGACGGAGGGCATGGCATACTGATCGAATCGGACCTCGGCGACCTTCGGCGGCTGATGCGAAGCATGGAGGCGCAGCCGGCGAGTAGGTGGTATGCCGCGGAGCTCTCTCCGAGCAGCCTGTTTCGCCTCCGTCGTGCTGCCCGCGCCGTCGGCATGGTCAACGACGAGCAATTCCGGCAGGAAGTGGACCGACTCGTGGCGGCGGTGACGCGCTCGATCGCGGTGGAGGCGGACGAGCGTGCCGAGCTCGCCCGCATCGCGTCGCGGTGTCGCGGCTACCTGCTGGCTATCCCGGGCGCGGCAGAGGTGCGCTCCGCCACGCTCGACGCCTTCGCGCGTTCCGATGCCCGTGACTTGCTCCGTGCGGAGGATTTTCAGGACTTGCTCCTCCCTCACACCGATGTCCCTACGGCGGTACTGAGTCCCCTGGCGACGTCGGCCTGGGGCGGGGCTGCCGCCTGCGCCCTCCTGCTTGTCGGTATCGCGTTCCTCGGCGGCGTGCCTGTCCCGGCCGAGCAGAATGTTCGCGGGGAGGAACCTCCCGTGGCGGTGCCCCCGAGATGCTGGACCGCGCCATCGTCTGCTCTTCCCGTTGGCAGGGGAGGCGTGGTCTTTGAAGTCGAACTCGCCGACCTGCGTCGCCTGTTGCCGGACTCCGTGATTCCCGCCGACGGTGGCCTCACGCGCTCGCAGGCGCGCGAGTTTCTCGATCGTTTCCGTGAGGCAATGTATGCGTTCCCCGAGGGTATTCGGCTCAGCGCGGCCGGTCCGCGGATGCCGCCGGCTGCGATCGCCGTTCGTCTGCCGCGCGGTATCGACGAGACCCGGGACAGTGCATCCGAGCCGGACCGAACCTGGACGGAGCGCGCGGTCTCGCAACCAGCGTCCCCAGGCTCCGGCGATCGTCGTCGATTGTCCCTCGTCGTCGAACTGTCGGGGGCTGGCTGACGTGGTCTCGATCCTCGAGGCCGTGGCATGTTCGATGCGCCCGGGTCCGGTCAGCGACGGCGTCGCGGACCGGCTGGTCTCCGCAGCGTTCTCACCGGGTTCAGGTGAGCGGATCGTGGCGAGAGCCTGCATCCGTTGGCTGCTCGAGGATCGCCTCGCGGCCGGGAGTGAGGGAGTCTCATCGATGGCAGGCGCCTTGCTGCGCTCTGCTCCCGACGCGGTCATCTCCGGCAGCGTCCGCGACGATCTGTGGGATCTCGCCGAGTCGCGGGCTGCCCGGGTTCGACCGGAGGCGAGGCGTGTCGCGGGACCTGCGACCATCGAGTCACTTCTCTGTCAGGCAGTCGCCTCCCGTGATGATGGAAATGCTTGCTCCTCGACTCGAGCGGTGCGGTTCGAAGCGGCTCGGCTCGGCGCGGGGTGCGGCGGGCTGCTCGCCGGTGGCAAGGCCATTCCCGTTCGTGAACGTTGTCGGTTCCGGTGTTGGAACCGGGAGGAATTCCGTTGATCTGGAAACAGCCCACCGAGTCGTCGCCCGTGCCCGAGTCCATTGAACCTCCTGCGGGTTCGGAACCTCGCCGCGCCTCCGCCACGGGGCTTCGGCCCGGGCGGGCGGTGGCGTTGCTCGGCCTCGCCGACAGCGGGAAGTCGAGCTTCCTGCACTCGCTCGGGCGCCGGACCGCTCGCTCGCGCGCCCTTCGCTGGATGTGGCCCTTCCCCGGTCGTGAGCACGCCGCGAACATCGGGCGTCCGTCAGAGCCTCTCGAAGCCACGGCGCGGGGCACCTTCCGCGTCATCGGCTGGGGAGCGCTCCGTAGGCCCTGGATCTCGGTCTCCGAGACGGAAGCAGGCATCGACGTGCCCGCAAGCCCGATCATGAGGATGGTGTCGCTGGCATTCTGCCCGGGGCGGAGTTTCTGCATTCCCGAGATTTCCGGCGAAAACGTCGAACTTTTCGCCGAGGGGCTGGAGCCGACGGCGGCATCCGACGTCGAGGTCAACGCTTTGCTCTCGGATTACCTCCGGAACTGCGACGAGCTGATTTTCCTCGCGGGGCTGAAGTCCTCGAAGCGTGACCGTGCCCTCAGCCCGGATTCGGTCGAGTCAGCCATGTCGCGCGCCGTGCGATGCATCGCCAATGTCGTCGAGCACATGAACGACGGGGCGGCCGGTCGGAAGGGGCGTCCCGTGTTCGTCAGCTTCTTGGTCACGAAGCGCGATGCTCTCAAGGGCCGTACAGGCCTCGACCGGGTGAACCTTCCCGCCGCAAAGTCCACCCTGGCGGGTTTGCTCACGGACGATCGGCGTGATTGGCTGTCCGGTCTTGTGAAGCGCGAGGGCTCAGATGTGTCCTTCTCGCTCAACGAGGTCTGCGACCACAAGGAATCGGCGTCAGACCTCGACCTTCAGGAGGCCGCCGCCGTCGACTTCCTTCGTTGTCACGCCCCGAAGGCAGCCTCGGACCTCGCGGCGCTGAGTGCGAGACCTGGGGTTTCGCTTCGTACGTTCACCTGTAATCCGTTCGGTTTTGAGTGCAAGACCGCCGCCGGTGCGAGTGCGTATCCGTCGGACGATCGCCTCGACCCGAGCATGTGCTGGGAGCCGCTGGATGACCTGGTGGAACGGAGGTTCCGGTGGCGGGCCAGGCAGAGATTGAGGGATTCGGGCATCGTTGCCGCGGCCGCGCTCGCGCTGGCGCTGCTGGCCGGGCCGTTGCTGTCTTGGGCTTGCCACTCTCGTGCCGTTTCCGATTCCGGATCCGGACGTCCGGAGGCGGCTCGCGGATGGCTCCGGGCTGACGACTTCAACCCGTGGTCGGTCGCGATCCGCGCCGTGTCGGACAGGCAGCGTTATGCGGATGCGCTCCGTTGGTCGACGGTGCGAGACCGGGCCGTCCAGGGCGGCATGGGGGAGGATTCGGCATTCATCGAGGAACTCGACTCGCAGGTCGCTCGACGTGATCCCTCAGGCACGCTCGCATCGCCCGCGCTCCGCCGGCGCCAGATGGATCGCCTTCTCGCGATGCTTGATCCGACCGCTGATGACGCGGCCCTCGCCCGGCCGCTTCAGCAGGCCGGAACGATCGTCCTCCAGCCGTCGGAAGCTCTCCGGTTCGGAGCGTCGGTGGCATCGATTCGGGCCTCCGATCAGCCGGCGGTACTTCAGCGGTCAGGTCGGGATTGGCGCATCATCTCTGAGCGGCTGTCCGCGCTCGGCGACGCCGTCCGCGGCGCGTCCCGTGACGGGCTGCGAATCGTCGTCGCCGGAGAGAACAAGGCTTCGGCCGACCGACTTCTGGGCGAATTGGAGCTCGGCGCCCGGTCTGCGGCGGTGCGTGCGCTGCTACCGGACGACCCGCCGCCGCCTACGGACCCGGCGGAGCTCCGTGACCTGCTCGCTCGGGCGATCCGAGCAGATGACGCGCAGAGCATTCGCCGGATCGACGGGCTCGTCGCAGCTGGCGTCCTTGCTCGGTGGCGAGAAATCGTGCCAGCGGAGGACTTGGCGGCTCCCCGGGTTCCGTCGTTCGCGAAGGCTCTCGCGGGCACTTCCGAATGGGATCTCATCGAGTCGCTTCGTCAGCGCATTGCGGCGGAAGACCTGGAACGCTGGCTCAAGTCGCTGCGCGATTACCTTGCGGTGCCGCACGATCCGGCCGAGGTGGTCGCATTCGCCGCCCGGGCCTCCGCCGAGGCCTCTTCAATCTCGGCCCAAGAACCGGTGTTCGCCGGGATTGACATGAAGCGGCTCGTCGAACCACTCAACCGACTCGCAAGGGATGCCGCCGTGGTCGATGCGCTGGAGAACGCGCCGCGCGAGCGCTCTGCGCTCGCGGAAACACTTCGGGGCGAGACGGCGGAGGCTGCACGTGCCCTGCTGGGATCCGTGGTCGACGCAGGGCAGGATGCTGTCCTGCCTCTGTCAGTCGTGCATGCCGATCTCGTGGACCGCGCTCGGCGCAGGCTGCTGGAGACGATCGAGGCAGCCGTCGCGGATCCGTCGTTTCCGTCTCCTGAGTCCGTCGGGGAAGCCAAGCTCGCGCTGGAGTTCCTTGGTGGTTCCTCGGACGCAAAGAGCCGCGACACGATCGCCGTCGCTGACGCTCTCCTGTCCGCCTCGCCGGACCCCGGCCGGTTCTCGGCGCTGGTTCGCAGCGCGGTCGTTGCGGACGGGGTAATCGTGCTGCCGGTGCTGCGGGCTTCGGGGAGATCCCCTTCCGCGCACGTTCTGGTGCCGGCCGCCGTCGCCGGCATCGGATCCGCCGCCGGCGTCCCTGACTCAACTCGGCGTCACCTGCTCGAGTCACTGCTCTCCGCGACCGGCGATGCTCCCGCAGGATGGTCCGAGTTCGATCCGGCGGACATCGCATCGCTGCGGGACGCCCTCCATGCCTGCCGGAGAAGCGGCGTGGCCGTCGACGCCACGGATGTATCCGCCCGGGCAATCGGAGACCTCGTTCGGCGCGCGGGGCCGTTCGCGCAGGATCCGCAGGAGTTCGGCCGATTCGTGCAGCAGGTGGGCCTGTGGGATCTGATCGGGCGCGATTGCGGCGACCCTGTGGATCCGACCATCGGGCTCCGCATCCACGCGCGCCTTCTCGGGGACCTTGAGGCCGATCTTCGCGCTCAGGGCGGAGCGGGCACGGCAGAGATGCTGCTTGCCGGTCTCTCGCAGCGGACGGACTTTCCTGATGCCGGACTTCGCGGACTCGCGGAGGCCCTTCGTGCGCACCGACGACTGATTTCCCAGTGGCGGCTCGTTCCGCTTTACCGCGAAGACGAGATCGCCTGCTTCGTCTCGCCCCGGGAGTGGTCGACCGAGGAGATCTCCCAACTGCCTCGCGTTTCCGAAGTACCGAAGGACGTCGGTATCGACGTGGCCGGTGCACTCACCGATCCCGCCGCGGCTGCCAAGGGCATGCAGAGCTGGCTGGGGATTCGTTCCCGTGATGGCGCACGCTGGCTCGTTTCGCGAGCCGGCTTGAGGCTTCCGACGCGCGCGGAATGGAGCCTCGCGCGGGCCGGGGTGCGCTCCCAAGCAGCCGGATCGCGTCCAGCGGATGCGCAGCGCTGGAAATTCGAGGAGCTTCGTGCTGCCGGTGACGTTGCCTTCGAGGGCACCGATCGCGAAGTGGTCGGTCTCGTCTCGGGTGTGCGCGAGTGGTGCGACGACGAACCCGAGCGACCGCTCGGCGGGAGCTCGGTCATTCCCGAGTCTGCGGCCGCGGCGATGAGCCCATCGGATGACAAGCGCCGCGATGTCGGCGTTCGTCCTGCCCTCGATGCGGTGCCGGCCACGGTGCGCAAACTCCTACCGGGAACCGTGGGGAGCCGGCGCGAGTGATAGCATTGCGGCATGCGAAGCAGGAAACACGTCGCTACGGGGCTCCTCGTCCTTCTCGCGCCGCTCGCGGCGTGCTCGACCAACCTTTCCGGCCGGACCTGGGAGTTGGCGGACAAGCGGTCCGATCGGATCGGTACCAGCATCAGTGTCCAGCTGCTGGCGGGGGAGAATCGTCAGGGACTCCAGAACGAGCTGTGGCAGCAGGGTGGTTGTCTGGAGTACCACGTTGAGGTCGGGGTGAACGATGAGATCGATCAATGGAACGTCTATCGGGTCACCGAACGCACGGCGGCAGGGTTGATCCAGAAGTCCTATGTGATCACCGATCCACCGGGGAAGCCGTATCCGGGGGCGACCACTGAGGCGCGCCCGGATCAGGTCGTGGGCATCCCCCGGGAGCCGACCGGCGCACGGCTCGAGTCGCTGCAGTTGCGCGAGTACCCGGTGTCCGTGGAGTGGCAGCTGAGCGACTCGACTTCCGAGGGACCGTGGCTCGAGGAGTCCGACCCGAAGCTGATTCTCTCTGGCAGCAAGGTGCTTTCCGCGGCAAATGCCACTGAGGAGTACGTGGTCCATCTCTGCAAGAAGGAACTGGACCAGCTCTTGCAGTATCCCGCAAACGAATTCCGCTTCGCGATCCGGGTCTCGCCCTCGGGCTGGACCGACGCAGATCGCGCGATCGAGGGAGCCAAGGTCCTCTACGCCCGTCGTGGATTGCGGCGGAAGGTCATCGAGGACGTGCTCGATCGGACCTCCCGGCTCGCTCCCGCGCTTCAAGGCGTGCCGGAGCCTGCTCCCGAGTCTCCGTAATCTCAGGTCGAGGAGCGCCCGATGGCCGATGCCATCAAACTTGCATGCGGGGTCTTCGGCCGCTTCGGCGAGCTGCAGCAGTGGTTCCCGGGGTCCGACCCGGTGTTCATCCTTCGTGATCGCGCGTGGTTGGAACGCAACTTCCCGCTTCTTCTGGGCGCGGACAGTCATTCCGCTCGATGGGCACCCGGCGAGCGCGGCTGTGGTTGGATCCGGAGATTGGACGGTCGTTGGATCGCATGCTGGACCTGCGTGCCACCATGGTCAAGGGATCGATCGATCCCGGCCTGGAGCCTCGCGCTGGTCGACGACGACACCTTCGGCTCCTTCGGAATGCTCGAGGGGGTGCTCGCATCGTTGGCGCAGGTCGCGGAGCGAGGCCTGGATCAGCCCCACATCGCTGCTCGGGAGTCCCCTTGGACCGATGCCGCCGCATGCTGGCTTGCCGAGTTCTTCGAAGTGTCCGCGCGCGGCGCCGTACGAACAGAATCAGGCTGGTACCAGACGGACTGGCCTGCCGACCAGCCCGCCGTGCTGCTCGCCATGCAGGCGATGCTGTCGACCATGGCGGCCTGCGGCGTCGAATCACCGGGTGCCGTCGCGTGCGGAGAATGGCCGTTGAGCGGTCGCTCCGCCGCACAGATCCCGCCGTTTGTGTACGCGATGCCGGCCATGTCCGCGGACACGTCGAGCCATATACCCGTGCCGGGAATTCCGGTGGTGCGAGGCGTCGCCCTTCCGAGATTCGTGCGATCGATCCGGGATGCCATTAGGGTCGCTCGCGTTGCCGCCGAGCGGCACGACGGGTCTGCCAAACCGATGTTTGGAGAGCTCGCTGCGGCTGCCGTGCCGCTGAGATTGGTTCCACCCGGGTTGCTGGAGCGCTCGGAGTGGCACGAGTGGGCGCGTGTGCAAGCTGATGCGGCCGGGACCCCGGCATCCCTCGAGTCGCTCACCGACAACCTGATTCGCTCCGGCGCAGGAGACTCGATCATCGGTCCATGCCTTGGGCTGGCGATGGAATGGGCTGAGCGGGCACAGACAGATCCGGCCACGTGCGAGCGGCGGGTGCGCGACTGGATTGCCGTGCTCGCCCGCGAGCCCGGTACGCGCTAGGGCAGCCTCGGGGCAAGCACCCCCTCTGTCACCCACACGTTTCTGAACCGCACCGGTCCCTCCGCGTCGCTCGCGTGGCTCTGCAGCAGGATCCGTGCCGGTCCCGGCGCCTCGGCGTCGCTCAGGCCCGTCTTGTCCTTCACCTCGACGTCGTC
>Ga0209770_10001407_pt1 | contig 12510 bp, 12 predicted proteins | sample LauGreSu1BDMLBDD_2_FD_187572 | JGI IMG/M metagenome (GOLD analysis project Ga0209770, IMG submission 187572) | Freshwater lake microbial communities from Lake Michigan, USA - Su13.BD.MLB.DD (SPAdes) (version 2) | ecosystem: Environmental > Aquatic > Freshwater > Lake | place: Lake Michigan, USA...
GAATCAGGATTTTGACGAGGGCCAGATTCGCATTGTTAAAAACGGCCGCCAAAGCCGCGCTTATCAATCCGCCAGACAAAGCAAGGACAGCCGTGGCCATGATCCCGAAAGCCAGCGGAATAATGACGAGGTTCGCCAACAAAGACGACAGTGAGACCATATGAAAATAGTAAATAGTCAACGGGAGCGCTCCTATCCATGCGGCAAGCGAGACCGAAACGGCATCCGCCATCCCTTCTCCGCAGGAGTGCCCCCACCTTTGGCTGCGCGTCCACAGGGGGATCGGAATGAACGGATCGGGCTGAACTTTTTTCCTCAATCCGTCTCGGATAGGAATAGCGAAAAGAAGAATTCCGGCCACAACCACAAAGGAGAGTTGAAAGCCGGGGTTGAAAAGTTCGTTTGTGGATTGGACTAGAATGAGAAATCCCGCCGCACAGAGGGAATTGATGGCCATCGGTTGGCGCCACGAGATCATGCCCAGCAAAAAAATGGATGTCATCGCCGCTGCACGAATGCTGGAGGGCTTCCATCCCGTAATGAGAGCGTAAAAAAAGAGCGCTGGGATGATGGCGATCACCGCCGCATGACGACCCGCTCCCGCCATTCGGAGGGCCTGCCAGAGGATGAGCGCGATCATTCCCACATGAAGTCCCGAGACGGAGAAAAGGTGAAAAGTTCCTGTTTCGCGAAATTGATCCTGCAACGCATCCGGGATATCCGAAGTCGCCCCCAAGACCATCCCCGCGAGCAGATCACAAACCACAGGATCCTCCGAAATGCCTTCCCGCAGCGTGGCCTCCATCCACTTACTGCAAGATTCGGCGGCTCGAAGCAAAAAAAGGCCCGCGCCCCGCTCGAGAATCGCATACCCCTCGCCTGCGGACGTCTTGATCTCACACGTGATCCCCCGAAGCTCCATCACTCGTCGCACATCGAATTGGCCTGGATTACGCGGCGCGGGGATGCGCTCCAAGATGCCTCGAACCTTGACCCTGTCGCCACAACGCGGCACTTCGCCTGTGGTCGTCACAGCAACCTTCACCCTTGTCTTCAGGATCCGACCCTGGATCTCGAGGTCCTCTGTTCTAAGCTCAAAGCGGATGCGGTTTTTGGCGAGGAGGCGGGGCGGAGATGAGATGAGTCCGATGGCCGTGACCTGCAGATCCGGAGATTCCGCCAACTCCGCAAGCAGGGCCGATGGGGCCTCGCGGGATTGCCAGACTTGGAGCACTCCGAATGCCGCCGCCAGAGAAAGAAGAAGCCAAGCGGTTTTGCGTTTCCAAACCCAAACGCCCATGGCCATGGCAGCCACACAAATGAAAACGGTCGACGCAACTTGCACAAGCGAGGCCGAAACAATGCCCACCGTAGCGGCTAACAATAATCCCGCAAAAGGCCAACGGCGGAACCACAACGGAGACTCTCCTACCATGACGTTCGAAAATCACCCTCTATTTGCAAGGAGCAAAACCGGCCTGCCAAGAGATGCCCGATATCCCGAATCGCAGAACCCATGCCGTGAATGGTGATGGTGAATGAAGGATTGCGCATGGTGGGTCACTGCCAAGCCCGTTGGAATGGATTTTTTATCTAGTGGGCAGGCTGAATCATTGCAAACAAATCACAACCTGCGGGGCTTAGCCATGTCGAAGGGCAAAGGTTTTCTCTATTTGATCTTGCTAGTTGGATGAGGGTTTTTTATCACCCTGCCATGATTTCCAATTCCGCCAACTCTTCCGCTCCTGCGTCTAAAGAAGCGCCTTTCGTTAATGGTCTGGGCATGCCGTTTGTTCCTGTGCCACGTTTCAGCACGCTTTTCTGTGTTTGGCCCGTCCGCGCTAGTGATTTTCAGGCTTATGCTTCGGATAAAGGTGTCGAGATGCCCGATCAGGCTGCTGGCAGCACATCGGACCATCCAGTTGTCAACGTCACTTGGCACGAGGCTGGAGCGTTTTGCGAATGGCTCACCCAACGCGAGCGCGCTGCAGGGTCGATTGGCTCGGATGTGGTCTACCGCCTTCCAGGCGATCTCGAGTGGAGCGCGGCCGTGGGACTGCCGGAAGAGCCAGAATCCAACCCCGAAAAACGGAGCGGTCAGGCTGAGGGATTTCCATGGGGCTCCGCATGGCCACCTGCACAAAATGCCGGGAATTATTCCCAAGAACTCGGTGTGGATTCCTTCGAGTTCACCTCGCCCGTCGGAAGCTTCCCTTCAAACGCATTCGGAATTTACGATTTGGGCGGGAATGTCTGGGAGTGGTGCCAAGACCGCTACGAGCGCACCAGTGATTGCCGCGTGCTTCGCGGAGCTTCGTGGTTCAATGGCTATGCTGACCGCTTGAAGTCCTCATTCCGAAATGACGTGGGTCTTCCAGATTCACGTTTCACGAGCTTCGGATTCCGCGTTGTTTTGGGACCAGCCCTCTAGGTTAATCGTTCGGTTAGAGCTTCAGCTCGGCGGAAGCGAGTATCTCAAGGAAAGATCTCGGTGTGGCGGTTGCAATGAGTTCGTTCAGGAGTTCTGGGCGACTGCACAGCCGGGCTATGCTGCCGACCACGCGCAGGTATTCGTTATTGAACGCCGTTGGGATGCCTGCCACGAAAACGAAGCGCACCTTTTCCGGGATGTCATCCGAGTGGAATCCCTCGCTTAATCTCCCGGCACCCATCACGAGCGCGTTCACCGCATTGGTGCGGCCATGGGCAATCACCACGCCGCAACCGCCTGCGGCAACGGCTGGGGCGTTGCGCTGTATTACTGAGGTGCGCAGGTCCTCCCAAGCAGGAACCCTCACATCGCCACGCAGCGAAAACAAGACTTCCTGAACGGCATCGAGCTGATTTTCTCCCTTCAGGGATAAATGGATGTGCTCAGGCTTAAGAATCTGGGCGATAGAAATCATAGGTTGCTTCCGGTCCACTTTAACTTCTGGCGGAGGACTTCGGTGAAGGGTCTTTCGGGCAGCATCGCCAGAGGCAGGACGCGTGTGCTTTTGGATAATTGCAGAGAGTCGCCATCGGTCATCGGGCACCAACTCTGGGCATCCACCGACACATAACCGGTCTGGCCGGGTTTGCTCACTTGGATATTCACGACGCTCTCGTCACTCACAACAACCGATCGGTTCGTCAAAACGTGCGGACAAATCGGCGTCACGACAAGGCAACCGGAGTCCGGCATGAGGATCGGACCGCCGGCCGAGAGAGAGTAAGCCGTCGAGCCGGTGGGTGTTGCCACCACAAGACCGTCGGCGTTGTAATCCGTGAGTGCCGCGCCGCCGAGAGCAACACGGATTTGCACGAGCTGGGAGCGTTCGCCCCGACTTACCACGACATCGTTCAAGGCAAAGAGGGTTTGCACATCACCATTCGCGAATCGAAGGTCCGCTTTCAAAAGCCCACGGTAACTGAGAATATAATCCTGAGCTCGAATACATTCGACAGCGCGTTGGATTTCCCCCGCTCCTAGGCAGGTCAAAAAGCCAAGCGTTCCAATATTGATGCCAAAGATCGGTGGAAGCACGGAAGTGAGTTTTTGAACCACGCGAAGGATGGTGCCATCGCCCCCCATGACCACTAAAAGGCGGCACTCGGCAGCGAGAGCCGATTCATCGTGGGACGAGGACTTGCCAACCAACGGCGCCGTGCTCCGCTCAAGGAGGTAAGTCATACCATACCGATCAAGTTCGGCGATCACGGCGGCGACCACCGAGGCGGCTGCCGGTTTTTCAGAATGCGCAATGAGTCCGATCATCGGAACTGGTGCTGGAAAATCATGGAACATGGGAGTAATGCAAACCTGGCCGCCAAAAGCAACGTCAACCTGCACGTCTGGAGCGAGGTATCACTTGCAAGCACGCCGTAGCCATTCGATATTCCGGCAATGAATGAGAGACAAGGATCAGCAGGAAATGTGATCGCGGCGCTATGCAGTTTTTTTGTTCCCGGCCTCGGGCAGTTGGTTCAGGGGCGGATTCTGGCAGCGATTGTTTTTTGTCTTGGATCGATCGTTGTGTGGTTCATCAGCTTCGGACTGCTGGGCTGGATCGTTCACATCTGGGCGTGCATCAATGCCGCGCTCTGGAAACCGGAGAGTTGAAATGACACTTAAAAATTACATCAACGGCGTCTTTGTTCCCGCCCAGAGCCGAGCGGTGAGAACCTACCACAATCCCGCTGACAACACCGCACTCGGCGAGGTGGCGGAGTCCGCCGTCGAGGATGTCGAAGCGGCTATCAAGGCGGCAAGGAAGGCATTCGATGAGGGACCTTGGCCACGAACGCCTGCCGTCGAGCGGGCAGCAAAGCTCTTTAAACTGGCGAACCTTATCGAATCGCGCGCCGAAGAACTGGCGACCATGGAGACACGCAACAATGGCAAGCCCCTCCGCGAGGCACGTTTCGATGTCGCTGATGCCGCCGCGTGTTTTCGCTACTATGCAGGACTCGCCACGCAGCCTTCTGGGCAGTCCATTGAAGTCGGAGACCCGAATATCGTCTGCCAGACCGTTCGCGAACCCATTGGCGTTTGCGGTCAGATTATCCCATGGAACTACCCCTTGCTGATGGCGGCATGGAAGCTAGCTCCCGGGCTCGCAGCGGGTAATTGCTGTATTCTCAAGCCCTCCGAGTTGACGCCCCTCTCGGTTTCGCTGTTATTCGAGCTAATCGATGATGTGGGATTTCCTCCAGGGGTCGTCCAGCTAGTTTACGGTCCAGGGGATCCGGTGGGGTCGTGTCTCGCAGCAAGCCCACTTGTGGACAAAATCGCTTTCACCGGCGGGGGTGTGACCGGTCGTAAAATCCAGATCGCCGCAGCGTCGAATTTCAAAAAAATCTCACTCGAGTTGGGCGGGAAGAGCCCGAATATCATCTTCGCCGATGCCGATCCCGATGTGGCGCTGGAGTATGCTCTCTTCGGTATTTTTGCCGGGCAGGGCGAGGTGTGCAGCGCCGGATCCAGACTGCTCCTCGACCGGCGCTTGGGCGGAGATTTTCTACATCGTTTGGTTTCCGCCTGCGAGAAGATCGTCGTCGGCTCTGGGCTCGATGAAGCCACCGAGATGGGTCCGCTCATATCACGGGCACACCAGAAAAAAGTGCTCGATTACATCCAAGCTGGTTGTTGCGAGGGCGGCGAGATCATGTGCGGTGGCGGGACCTACAATGACAAACGAAGCGCGGGCAACTTCGTGCAGCCAACGATTTTTTCGAATACCAAGCCCAGCATGCGCATCGTGAAGGAGGAAATTTTTGGCCCGGTATTGGCCGTTCAATATTTCGATGGCGAGGACGAGGCCGTTCAAATAGCGAATGACACCATCTACGGCCTAGCAGCTGGCGTCTTCACGAGCAATGGATCCCGTGCCCAAAGGGTGATCCGCCGACTTCGCGCCGGCATCACTTGGATCAACACCTACCATCCCACCTTCAATGAGGCTCCATGGGGTGGCTACAAACAGAGCGGGATCGGACGCGAACTCGGCACCTACGGCTACGATGCCTACACCGAAGTTAAGCAGATCAACACCTGCATCCGCCCGCAACCACTCGGTTGGTTCAAGTCCCTCTCGAAAAAATAACCCCCGTTTTTGCCAGCGAATCCTCGACGACCGCGCGGTGGCGGTGTATCGCGATGATGTGATTTTTTCCAACCCTTCCTTCCGCTCATGAATGCTGAAAACCGCAAAAAAGTGGTCGTTCTGTGCAGTGGCGGGATGGATTCCGTTGCTGCGCTCTACGATGCGGCGCAAATCCATGAAGTAACGGCCGCGATCTCCTTTCACTACGGCGCAAAGCACAACGACCGCGAGATTCCGTTCGCGAAGTGGCATGCCGACCGCCTGAGTATCCCTCACATCACGGTGCCTCTCGCTTTTATCGGCGAGCAATTTGAGTCCGATCTTCTCCAAAAAGGCGGTGAAATTCCGAAAGGCCACTACGAAGAAGAGACGATGAAAAAAACGGTCGTTCCCTTCCGCAACGGTATCATGCTCTCAATCGCGGGCGGCTTCGCCGAGAGCAAGGGAGCGCATGGTTTGGTGATTGCGGCCCATTCCGGAGACCATGCGATCTATCCCGACTGCCGCGAGGATTTTCTAAGCGCCATGGCGGATGCCATACGACTCGGAACCTATGCCCGCGTTGAAGTGATGCGACCCTTCGTCACCATGACAAAGACCGAGATCGCTCGGCGAGGACACGATCTCGGTGTCGATTTTTCACAAACCTGGTCGTGCTACGTCGGAGGAGACGTGCAATGCGGCGAATGCGGCACCTGCGTCGAGCGGCGTGAGGCCTTCCTTCTCGCTGGCATTGTCGATCCCACCGCCTATCTCGCCACCCCGCCGCTTCCGGCGAAGCCTCACTAAACCCATGCAGATCTCGGAAATCTTTTACTCCATTCAAGGTGAGGGCGAACTCACCGGTGTGCCCTCCGTTTTCATTCGCACCTCGGGCTGCAACCTCCGTTGTCGTTGGTGCGACACTCCGTATGCCTCGTGGAAGCCCGAAGGCGCCGAGCGGAGCATCGAGAGCATTTTAGAAGAGGTCAAAAAACACCCCGCCCGCCACTGCGTATTGACCGGCGGCGAACCGATGATCGCGCGAGGCATTCACGAATTGGCCGCCGCCCTCCGCGCCGAGGGTATGCACATCACGATTGAAACGGCTGGCACGATCCCTCCGGCAGATATCGCCTGCGACCTTGCATCCCTCAGCCCAAAACTTGCGAATTCCACCCCCGATGCGACGGAAATCGAGGCCGCGTGGGTCGAGCGTCATGAAAAAACGCGCATTCAACCGGGCGTGTTGCGCGAGTGGATTGCAGGATACCCGTTTCAGTTAAAATTTGTCGTTTCCGGGGCAAACGATCTGCCGGAAATCCAAAAAACTATCGTGGATATCGGAGCGCACATACCGCCGTCCAAAATCCTCCTCATGCCCGAGGGCACGAACGACGAGTTGCTGAAATCCCGCCAGAGCGAGGTCATCGCCATCTGCCTAGAGAAGGGCCACCGCTACTGCGACCGCCTTCATATCCATCTTTTTGGAAATACGATGGGCACCTGAGCCCGCCTTTTAGATTAAAGCGCCCAGACTGTTTCGCCCGCGACGATCGTACGCACGGCGCGACCTTTCCAAGTGTGGCCGTGGAATGGGGTGTTGTGCGACAGCGAGACGGATTTGTTTTTATCAAACGTCCACTCCAGATCAGGATCGATGATTGTCACGTCCCCAGGCGCGCCGACACTTAGGGTTCCACGATCCAGTTTAAGAAGACGGGCGGGTTCAGCCGTATAAAGAGCGATCAGGCGTGCCAGTGAGATCGCTGCGCGTTTGTGAACGAGAATGTCGCAGAATGTGGAAAACTCATTTTCCAATCCCGTGATGCCGAAGGGGGCGTGGTCGATCTCAACCTCTTTTTCGTAGAACGCATGGGGCGCATGGTCGCTGCAGAGGATCGTGAGCGTACCGTCCGCAATGCCCTCAATAATGGCTTCGATGTCATCCTCCGTCCGCAACGGCGGATTCATTTTGAAGTTGGAATCAAACGCAGCCAACGTGGCGTCGGTGAGCGCGATGTGATGCGGACACACTTCGCCCGAAATTTTCACCCCCCGAGCGCGCGCCTCGCGCAAGAGTCGTACGCTCCCGCCCGAGCTGATGTGCTGACAGTGAATCGGGGAGTCGCACAACTCGGCCAACATGATATTTCGCGCCACGATCATTTCCTCGCCGGCCCTCGGCCACCCTGGGATGCCCAAACGCAGACTCCACTCTCCCTCGTGCATGATCCCATCCCCCACAAGCGAGTAATCCTGGCAATGATCCATCACCGTCAGGCCAAACATCCGAGCGTATTCCACCGCGCGGCGCATGATTTCGTGATTCTGAATACAATGTCCGTCATCAGTGAGGGCGACTACGCCGGCGTTGAAAAGGGAGCCGAAGGGCGCCAACTCTTCACCACGAAGGCCCTTTGTGATCGCGCCAGTGCAGAAAACATTCACGCAGGCTTCGCGAGTCGCCTTTTCCTTGATCCAGGTGATCGTCGCCGCGCTGTCGGCCGAAGGGTTGGTATTCGGCATCGCGACGATCGAGGTGAATCCTCCCGCCGCAGCCGCACGCGTGCCGGTGGCGATCGTCTCCTTGTGAGATTGTCCGGGCTCGCGCAGATGAACGTGGATATCAATCAAGCCGGGTGAAACAACGAGTCCACGGGCATCGAGGGTCTCGGTTTCTTTACCCGGTTGTGGTGCGGTTATTTTGCCATCCGCAAGCCAGAGATCGGCGACCTCGTCGCGGTTGTTGGCAGGGTCGATGATACGACCGTTGGTGATACGGGTGATTTTCATGCGGGTATGCCTGCGCCTCCCGCGCAGAGGTAGAGAACAGCCATGCGGACGGCGATGCCATTGGTGACCTGCTCGAGAATCACGCTTTGCGACCCGTCAGCGACGTCGCTGTCGATTTCCACACCGCGATTGATCGGGCCGGGGTGCATGACGAGGCAGCCCGGCTTGAGGCGCGCCGCGCGGGCTTTAGTGAGACCGAAGAGGGACGTGTATTCGCCAAGTCCGGGGAAGTATTCCTTGCGCTGGCGTTCGTGCTGGATGCGAAGAAGATTGACCACATCCGCGCCCTCCAGCGCTTCGTCGATGCGATGCACCACACGCACGCCGAGCTTTTCAAAACTCCGTGGAACCAGCGTTGATGGCCCGGCCAGCGTGACATTGGCGCCCAGTTTGACGAGGCCGAAGATATTCGAGCGGGCCACGCGACTGAAGAGGATATCGCCCACAATGACGACATTAAGCCCGTCAATGCGGCCGAATTTTTCCCGCATCGTGAAGATATCCAGCAAGCCCTGTGTAGGATGCTCGTGGGCTCCGTCGCCCGCGTTGATGATACTCGAGCCCAGTCGCTCCGAAAGGAATCGGGCCGAACCCGGCGAACTGTGACGAAGAACAATAATATCGGCTTGCAGGGCCTGCAGGTTGAGCGCCGTATCCTTGAGCGTCTCACCCTTTTGGAGACTGGAAGCCGTGGCCGAGATATTCACCACATCCGCACTCAATCGCATGGCCGCGACTTCAAACGAGGTGCGAGTTCGCGTGCTGGGCTCGACAAAAAAATTCACCAAGGTTTTGCCCCGTAGTGCGGGAACTTTTTTGAGGCTTCGCTCACCTACTCCCTTGAAGGCGCGAGCTGTTTCGAGGAGAAAATCGATTTCCTCGGAGCTGAGTTCATCCAAGCCGGTGAGATCTTTGCGATTCCAAGTCTTCATGGTTTGATGAGGGTGACCGAGTCTGGCATGTCATCCAGATTCTCAAAGCGAACGCGGATTTTTTCCTCCCGTGTAGTCGGAAGATTTTTACCGACATAATCGGCGCGGATAGGAAGTTCCCGGTGTCCGCGGTCCACCAGTACCGCCAACTCGATCGTCGAAGGACGTCCAAACGAGGAAATCGCATCCAATGCCGCTCGACAAGTCCGCCCAGTGAAAAATACATCGTCCACCAGCACAAGCGGACGGCCATCGAGATCCACTGGCAGATCGGTCACCTCCAAGGCCGTCACTCGACCTCTCGTCGCCAGATCATCGCGATGCATGGAAATATCCACCGTTCCAAGAAAGGGACGAACGCCTTCGATAATCTCGATATGGTCTGCCAATCGACGAGCTACTTCCACGCCACGCGTGGGGATGCCAGCTAATACCAACCGGGAGTTATCGGCATGACGCTCAACGATCTCGTGCGCCATGCGTCGAATGGCTTTTTGGATGGCCGCCCCGTCCATCGCGACTGCACCCAAGTCTTGGTTTTCGTTTTTTTTCATTTTCCCTTCGCAGCCTCACGGTGCCGCATTAAAGGTGTTAAACTGACGTTTTATTGAGCGGAAGTCGATTCGACCCGCATGAATTTCGATCGGCCTGTCCGCCAATTTGAGCGGTATTTGATAATCCAATCGAGCAAAGCTTTTTCAAAACCGATATCACGCCCGAGTTTTTCACTTTCGATCCATTTGTGACGCAAAATCTCGTCACGTTCGGCCAGAAACTCTTTGTAGAGAACAGAGTTCTTAACCAAATCAAATGGTTCAGATTGCTGCGGAGAGTTCATAGATACTCACCCATAGCCCAGTCAACTGGGGATGTCAACTTATATCCCCCCTGTGATCTCACCCGCGAGATGGCGAGCGAGGGCGTCGGTCTCGATGAGCGCATCCAGATCGGGGCTCTCCACGTGAGGACAGCGCTCAAGGACTTCGGCCACGGTCGCCCAGATTTTCGGGAATGGAATACGATGAGATAAAAAAGCCTCCACGGCCACCTCGTTGGCGGCATTCAAAACAGCCGGGCGAGTGCCCCCAATCGCCCCCGCAATCCGAGCCAAGTCGAGGGCTGGAAAGTCCGCACATCGCGGTGCCTCGAAGTCCAAGCGCCCCAGTTCTGCGAAATCAAGTGCTCGCAGGGAATTCGGAACGCGATCCGGCCAAGTCACCGCATATTGAATCGGGAGGCACATATCCGAGTGGCCAAGTTGCGCGAGGATCGAGCTATCCACAAACTCGACCATCGAATGCACGATGCTCTGGGGATGAATGACGACGTCCACGCGCTCCATGCCGACATCAAAAAGCCAGCGTGCCTCGATCATTTCGAGTGCCTTGTTGAAAAGGGTCGCGGAATCCACCGTGATTTTCTGGCCCATATTCCAAGTCGGATGGCGTAGCGCCATTTGCGGGGTCACTCCAATGAGCTCCTCCGCCGGCATGGTTCGGAAGGGTCCGCCCGAGCACGTCAAAATCAAACGCCGCACCGTTTCTGGATCGCGACCTTCGAGGCATTGAAAAATCGCGCTATGCTCGCTGTCAACCGGCAGGACATTCACCCCGTACTGCCGCGCAGCCCGCATGACGATCTCGCCTGCCATGACGAGGATTTCCTTGCTGGCGACGGCGATGTCCTTGCCCGCCTCGATCGCCGCCAGGGCCGGCCTCAGACCAGCGGTTCCCACGATGGCTATCAAGACCAGATCCGCTTCCGGCAGGGTCGCCAACTCGACAAGCCTCTCGATGCCATCCGAGCCCGAAGAGAGTGCGGTTTTTGCACTCGGAAAATCTTTTGCCAAATCCGCAAGGGCCTCGGCGTTGTGGTGAGCAGAGAGCCCCACAACCTGCATCCGCTCGGGAATATCCTTGGCGACCTTGAGGGCGCTGGTGCCAATCGAGCCCGTGGCACCCAGTATAACAACGCGCCGCGTCTTCATCCAATGCCGAGCACAAACCGCATGTAAAAAAACAGAATCGGTGCGGTGAAAAGAATGCTATCGATCAAGTCCAACGTCCCTCCGATCCCTGGCAGCATAGCACTGGAGTCCTTCGTGTGTGCGCCCCTCTTCACAATCGACTCCGCCAAATCACCCACCACGGCCGCAAATCCGAGAACCAGCCCGAGTATCGTGATGTCCGAAAACCGGAATGCCGACAACTTCTCCGGCATCAGCGCAAACATCCAGTAACTACAAAGGAGCGAGGAGAACAACGCACCAAAAAATCCCTCCCACGTTTTTTTGGGACTGATATGCGGAGCGAACGGCGTTCTTCCAAAAAGGCTCCCGAAGACGTAGGCCCCCATGTCGCTGAATTTCGTGACGGCGACGAGATACAAAACGTAATACTGCCCAGTGGTCTGTCCATTTTCGAGGGTCGGAGTCAGGTAGATGATCTTCGTCAGAAAGCTGAAAAGCCACGGAATATAAAGGAGACCGAAAACCGTGTAGCCCATCGCGCGAAGCGGATCATTGTCCGCCCCACGGAACATCTGACGCCCAAAAATCGTCATCAGAAACAAGACCAGCACGAGCAATTCAAAGTCGTAGCAATTCTCAGGGCCATGGGACTTGATGATGTAAAATCCGCCAAAGAGCAGCACGGCGGCACAGACCAAGCCCGTGAGAGTGAATACACCGATCCCATCGCTTTCCAGCATTTGAAAATATTCCCAAAGCGCCCGCAGCGCCATGATCCCCAGCAAGGCCAAAAACCCAAACTCATATCCCGCAAAAACGGTCGAAAGCATCAGCGCCCACAGCACCAGCGTGCTTCCCAAGCGTAAAAAAAATGTCAGGCGCGTCTGTGTCATACCCACGCACCGAAGAGTGTCTGAGTCTGCCCCATTTCGCAACCCGAGATGCAGCTTATCCAAAAATTATTTGCCCCGTTTCTCGTTTTCTTAGGTGAAAATCCCCCTCCGCTCACTCAAGGGTGCCCCACACCGTTCTCATTTGCTTGCCCTCAGTCAGTTGACTCGACAGAAAAGACCTATGCCGCGATTGATTACCGCCCTCGTCATTTTTCTTACCGCCACGGTGATGGCAGAACTTCCGCCATCGGCCTACGAGGCGATGCAGGCCAAAGCGCCCGAATTTTTCGAAGTCGAAATCCTGCGCTCAGACGTCAAGCCTGGGGATGGCCCGAACGAAAAGAAAATCACCCTCA
>Ga0209770_10001408_pt1 | contig 12501 bp, 13 predicted proteins | sample LauGreSu1BDMLBDD_2_FD_187572 | JGI IMG/M metagenome (GOLD analysis project Ga0209770, IMG submission 187572) | Freshwater lake microbial communities from Lake Michigan, USA - Su13.BD.MLB.DD (SPAdes) (version 2) | ecosystem: Environmental > Aquatic > Freshwater > Lake | place: Lake Michigan, USA...
GGCGGCCTCGGCCGCGCGCCAGCCCCGGCTGCCGGGGCGCACGCCGACGCGCACGTCGCCGCCGCTGTCGCGCAGGTTCATCGCGTGAGCATGGCCCTGCGAGCCAAAGCCCATCACGGCCACCTTGCGTCCCAGGATTGCCGCTACGTCCACATCCGCATCGTGAATCATCGTCGCCATAATCGTTCCCTTGTTGAATTCGCCAGTCCGGTGGTTCACCGGGCCGGCGGAGCCGGCTGTGCCTCGGCGGGCCGCGGCCGCGGAGCGGCCCGGTTTACTCTTCGAGTGGGCTCGCCATCGAAGTCCAGTCTTCAACGGCCAAAACGCCGACCTGCTTGCCGAGCAGCGAGACAATGCGCGCGGCGGTCTTATCCGAACTGTCGAACATGATGGTGGCCTGCACCGTGGCTCGATCGTGCGAGGCCACCGCGGTAAAGGCTTCGGCGCGGACGCGCTGGCGCCGCAGGATCGACGCGACCCGGTCGAGGGCGTCGATCTCGTGCTCGTAGCGGACGACGATGGTCCGCGGCTTGGCATCCTCGATCATTGCAGGTCAGCTCCCGTCTCGACGAGCGACGGCGCACCAGGCCGGCGGATCATGTCGTTGAGGGCGGCGCCCGGCGACACCATGGGATATACGGTGTCCTCCTGGACGACGCGGAAGTCCATCACCACGGCGCCGGCCGAGGCGCGCGCGTGGCGCAGCGCCGCCTGCATGTCGGCGCGGCGGGTGACCCGCACGCCGGGCAGGCCGTGCGCGTCGGCCAGCTTCACGTAGTCGGGCGAGGTCATTGGCGTCGACGAATAGCGGCGGTCGTGGAAGAACTGCTGCCACTGCCGCACCATGCCGAGGTAGCCGTTGTTGATGATGGCGACGTTGACCTTGACGTTCTCCTGCACCATCGTCTGCAGCTCGGCCTGGGTCATCTGGAAGCCGCCGTCGCCGACGATGGCCCACACTTCCCTGTCGGGGCGGGCCAGCTTGGCGCCAATCGCCGCCGGCAGGCCGAAGCCCATGGTGCCAAGGCCGCCCGAGGTGATGAAGGTGCCCGGCTCGTGCACCTTGTAATACTGCGCCGTCCACATCTGGTGCTGGCCGACGTCGGTGACGATGATGGCCCGGCCCCCGGTGGCGCGCCAGATGTCGTGAATCACGTGCGCCGCGCACAGCTTGCCGTCGTCCGGCAGTTCGTCGATGTCGCGCACGGTCGGGCCGCACGCGAGGTCGCCGATGCGCGCGAGCCATGCGTCGTGGCGCTGGGCCTCGACGTGCGGCAGCCATTCGCCGAGCACGGTCTTGAGGTCACCCTGCACCGCGACGTCGGCGCGCACGTTCTTGTGCAATTCCGAGGGGTCAATGTCGATGTGGATCTTCTTCGCGTGGCGCGCGTAGTCGGCCAGCTTGCCGGTGACGCGGTCGTCGAAGCGCATGCCGAGCGCCAGCAGGAGATCGGCTTCCTGGATGGCGTCGTTGACCCACGCCTCGCCGTGCATGCCCATCATGCCGAGGTTCAGCGGGTGCTGGGCCGGCACGCTACCGATGCCGAGCAGCGTCATGGCGACCGGGATCTGCGCGCGTTCGGCCAGCGTCAGCACCTCGGCCATCGCGCCGCTCTTCAAAATGCCGTGGCCGGCAAGAATCACCGGCCGCTTGGCCGACGCCAGTAGCGCCGTGGCCTGCTCGAGGGCGCTCGCGGCGACTCGCGGTGCGGTAGTGGCCTTCTCGTCAACGCGTTGGCGCGGTTCCCACTCGGTCTCTTCCTGCTGCGCATTCTTGGTGATGTCGACCAGCACCGGTCCCGGACGGCCGGACGTGGCCACGCGGAAGGCTTCGCGCAACGTCGGCGCGATATCGGCCGCCCTGGTCACCAGGTAGTTGTGCTTGGTGATCGGCAGCGTGATGCCGGTGATGTCGGTTTCCTGGAACGCGTCGGACCCGAGCAGGGCCTCGGGCACCTGGCCGGTGATGCAGATCAGCGGAATCGAGTCCATCATCGCGGTGGCGATGCCGGTGACCAGGTTGGTGGCGCCGGGGCCCGAGGTCGCCAGCGCGATGCCAACCTTGCCGCTGGCCCGCGCGTAGCCGTCGGCCATGTGCGTGGCACCCTGTTCGTGGCGCACCAGCACGTGGCGAATCGGGTGGTCGAGCAGCGCGTCGTAGGCCGGCAGAATGGCGCCGCCCGGATATCCGAAGACGGTGTCCACGCCTTGTTCGATCAGGCATGACCAGATGATGTGGGCGCCACGCTGTTTCGTAAATGAATCCTGTCGGCCCGCCGCCGTTCAAACGCCCCGATCTCCGCGTCGTTGGCAAGAATGAGATCGATTTCGTCCTTGCCCTCGAGCAAACGCTGTCGCGAGGCCTCGTCGAACGCGAAGCGCTCGCGCAAGCCGTGGCCATCGCGCACCTCGCAGCGCTCGAGGTCGATGGTCAGCTCGTAGCCGCTGCCGCTGTCGGCGCGGTCGAGAATGGTGTTGACCGCCGCCTCGGAGATGGCGACCGGCACCAGGCCGTTGCCGACCGCGTTGTTGCGGAAGATGTCGGCAAACGACGGCGCGACGACCGCCCGGAACCCGGCATCGGTCAGCGCCCAGGCGGCGTGCTCGCGTGACGACCCGCACCCGAAGTTGGGGCCGGCCACCAGGATCGAGGCGCCGGCAAAGGCCGGCTGGTTGAGCGCGAACGCCGGGTCCAGTTCGCCGTTTGGCGTCCGCCGCCAGTCGTGGAACAGGAACGGGCCAAAGCCGGTACGCTCGATGCGTTTCAGGAAGTTCTTCGGGATGATCTGATCGGTGTCGACGTGGCTCCGCCGCAGCGGGGCCACGCGGCCCTGGTGGACGCGGAAGGGTTCGCTCACCGGTACTCCCATTGCCGCACGTCGGTGAAACGGCCTGCGATCGCGGCGGCCGCCGCCATCGCCGGACTCACCAGGTGCGTGCGCCCGCCGCGGCCCTGGCGGCCTTCGAAATTGCGGTTGCTGGTCGAGGCGCACCGTTCGCCCTCGCCCAGCACGTCGTCGTTCATGCCCAGGCACATCGAGCAGCCGGGCTCGCGCCATTCGAAGCCGGCCGCGGCGAAGATGCGGTCGAGGCTCTCGCGTTCGGCCTCGGCCTTGACCTGCTGCGAGCCGGGCACGACCAGCGCGCGCACGCCGGCGTGGACCTGATGGCCGCGCACCACGTTCGCGGCGACCCGTAAATCGGCGAGCCGGGCGTTGGTGCATGAACCGATGAAGACCCGATCGACGGACACCGAATCGATTGGCGTGCCGGGCGTCAGGCCCATGTAGGCGAGGGCGCGCTCCATTGCCCGGGCATCGCCCTCCGAAGCCGCCGCCCTGGGATCGGGCACGTGCCCGGTGACGGGCAGCGACATGTCGGGCCGCGTGCCCCACGTGACGACGGGCGCCAGCGCGCTGACGTCGATGGCGACCTCGGCGTCAAACCGCGCGCCCTCGTCGCTGCGCAGCTCGCGCCAGTCCTCGACCGCGGCGTCCCAGTCGGCGCCCTGGGGCGCGTGCGGACGACCCTTGAGATAGCGGTAGGTCGTATGGTCGGGCGCCACGAGCGCGCTGCGCGCGCCGGCCTCGATGCTCATGTTGCAGAGCGTCATGCGCTCTTCCATCGAGAACGAGGCGACCAGCGGACCGCCGAGTTCGAGCGCGTATCCAGTGCCGCCGCTGAAGCCGAGCCGCGCGATCAGGGCCAGCGCCACGTCCTTGGCCGTCACGCCCGCCATCAGCGTGCCGGTGAACCTGACGCGCATGGCCTTGGGCTTCTGCTGCACCAGGCACTGCGTGGCCAGCACGTGCTCGACCTCGCTCGTGCCGATGCCAAACGCCAGCGCGCCAAACGCGCCGTGGGTGCTGGTATGGCTGTCGCCGCAGACGATGGTCGTCCCCGGCAGCGTCAGTCCCAGCTCGGGGCCAATCACGTGGACGATGCCCTGGCGGCCGCTGTTGAAGTCGAACAACGGCACGCCAAACGCCGGCGCGTTGCTGCGCAGGGCGTCGACTTGCGCCCGCGCCAGCGGGTCGGCAATCGGCCGGTCGCGGCCGGCGGTCGGCACGTTGTGATCGACCGTGGCGAAAGTGAGGTCGGGCCGGCGCACTTTGCGGCCGGCCAGGCGCAGCCCCTCGAACGCCTGCGGCGAGGTCACCTCGTGAACGAGGTGGCGGTCTATGTAGAGCAGGCTGCGGCCATCGTCGAGAACGCGCACGACATGCGCGTCCCACACCTTGTCGAGGAGGGTGCTGGGGTGCTGACGTGCCGCAGTGCTCGGGTGCTCAGACGGCATGATACGAATGCCGCCTGTCTCGCATGTCGCTTAACGCGTCTTCGATGGCCTGGCCCATTTCCTGGGTCGAGAGCACGCGTTCGCCAGGGCCCGCGAGGTCGCGCGTCCGCGCGCCGGCCGCCAGCGCGTCGTCAATGGCGTGCTCGACCTCCGCGGCTTCTTTCTCCATCTTGGCGGTGAAGCGCAGGAGCATGGCGGCGCTGGCGATGGCGCCAATCGGGTTCGCCCAGCCCTTGCCGGCAATGTCGGGCGCCGAGCCGTGGACCGGCTCATACAGGTCGACCCGGCCGCCGAGCGTGGCCGAGGGCAGCACGCCGAGCGACCCGGCCACCGAGGCCGCCTGGTCGCTCAGGATGTCGCCAAACAGGTTGTCGCACAGCATCACGTCGAAGCTGGTGGGCGAGGTGGCCAGCCGCATGGCGGCCGTGTCGACGAAGACGTGCTCGAGCGTGACGTCGGGATAGTCCTTCGCGACCTCGGACACGACCTTGCGCCAGAGTTGCGAGCATTCGAGGACGTTGGCCTTGTCGATCGAGGCGACCCGGCCGCGCCGCGCGCGCGCGCGCTCGAACGCCACACGGGCCACCCGTTCCACCTCGTGGCGCGAGTAGATCAGCGTATTGAAGGCCGTGTCACCCGAAGCCTCGAAACCACGCGGCTCGCCGAAATAGAGGCCGCCCAGCAACTCGCGGATGATCAGCAGGTCGGCGCCCTTGACCTTGTCAGGCTGGAACGCCGTGCGCTTGGCGAGCGGGGCATAGCAGATGGCGGGACGCAGGTTGGCGTAGCCGCCAAGCGCCTGTCGCAGTGCCAGGAGCGCGGCCTCCGGACGCTCGGCAGGCACCCTGCCGTCGAATTTGGGATTGCCTACCGCGCCGAGGAGCACCGCGTCCGAACCAAGGCAGGCTTCGAGCGTGCTTTCGGGCAGTCCGCGGCCGTCGGTGTCGATGGCGACGCCCCCGATCCGGTGGGTGCTGAACGAGAACGGCTTGCCGGCGTGCGCGGCGACATTCTTCAGGACGCGCACCGCCTCGGCCGTGACTTCGGGCCCGATGCCGTCGCCGGGCAGCAGGGCGATCTTCAGTGACATGCTGCGTCTCCGCCGCGCGAGCCCGCGCCGGCGCCCACTGGCACGGGCGCGGCCATCTCGTCGCGGATGATCGCCGCCAGTTGCTCGTCATCGACCGACTTGGTGCGATCGGCCAGGGCCGTGACCTTCGTGTAGAGCCGCTCGAGCTCGGGCTGCCGCAGGCGATGCCCCAGGGCGCGGCACCGGGCGTCGAGGCCGCGCATGCCGGAATGCTTGCCCAGTACCAACCGGGTGCCCGGCGCGCCGACCGTTTCGGGGCGCATGATTTCGTAGGTCAATTCGTGCTTGAGCATGCCGTCCTGGTGAATGCCGGCCTCGTGCGCGAAGGCGTTCGCGCCGACGATGGCCTTGTTGGGCGGCACCGAGACGCCCACGATGGCCGACAACGCGTTGCTGGCAGGCACCAGGCCGGGCGTGTGAATGCCGGTTTTGTGGGGCAGCGCATCGGCCCGCACTTCGAGCGCCATCACGATTTCCTCGAGCGAGGCGTTGCCGGCGCGCTCGCCGATACCGTTGATGGTGCACTCCACCTGGCGCGCCCCGGCCTGCACGGCGGCAATCGAGTTGGCCACGGCCATGCCCAGGTCGTTATGGCAATGCGCCGAGAGAATGGCGCGGTCGCCAAGCCGCCGGCCCACGGTCGAGAACATCTTGTGGATATCGGCCGGCAGCGCATACCCGACCGTGTCGGGCAGGTTGATCGTGGTGGCGCCGGCATCCACCGCCGCCACCGCGACTTCGCAGAGAAACGCCAGGTCGCTGCGGGTGGCATCTTCCGCCGAGAATTCGACGTCGTCACAAAGCGCGCGCGCATGGGCCACGGCAGTCTTGATCTGTTCCAGGCACTGCTCGCGGGAGATGCGCAGCTTGTGCTCCAGGTGAATGTCCGACGTGGCGAGAAACACGTGGATGCGCGGCCGGGCAGCGCCAGACAGGGCGGCCCAGGCGCGGTCGATGTCGGTCGGAATCGCGCGGGCCAGGCCGGCGATGATCGGCCGGCGCACGGCGGCGGCAATGGTCTTCACCGCCTCGAAGTCGCCGTCCGAGGAAATCGGGAAGCCGGCCTCGATGATGTCGACCCCCAGGCGGTCGAGCTGCTGGGCCAGCCGCAATTTTTCCGCGGGCGTCATGCTGAAGCCCGGGGCCTGCTCGCCGTCGCGCAGGGTCGTATCGAAGACGTGGATGCGGGATCTGGTAGCCATGGTGTCCAAACTCTGGTTTGATAGTCTCGGGCGGGCGACCAAAATAAGTCAAAGTAATAATATCTATGGAATATCTGGCTGTTGCTTATACTATGACTCGCGATGGAACTGTTCCAACTCGAAGCCTTTCTTGCGGTTGTGCGTGAAGGCAGCTTTTCCGCGGCTGCCAAGGCCCTGTACCGGACCCAGCCCGCCATCAGCCAGACGATCAAGAAGCTGGAGGACGAAATCGGCAGGCCGCTGTTCGACCGGTCGAGCCGGCGGGGGGTGCTGACCGACGCCGGCCGGGTGTTGGCCGACCACGCCGAGCGCTTGGTCAACCTGCGCCAACGGACGATGTCGGCCCTGGATGATGTGCGCCAGTTGCGGACCGGCCGTCTCACGGTGGCAGCCAATGAGCTGACTTGTCTTTACCTGTTGCCGATTCTGCACGAGTACCGGCGCCTCTATCCGGACGTCCACGTCACGGTGCAGCGGGCGCTCGGCAGCCGCGTCCCCGCTCAGGTGCTCGACTACGGCGCCGATTTCGGGGTGGTGACCTTCCGCCCCGACACCGCGGCCCTCCACTCGACCGTCGTCTATCACGACGAGCTGGCCTTCGTGGTGCCGCCGTCACACCCGCTGGCCCGGCGCGCGAAGGTCTCGATTGCCGAATTGGCGCGCGAGTCGTTCGTCGCCCACCACGTGTCGTCGCCCTATCGCCAGAAGGTCATCGACACCTTCCGCAAGCGGCGTGTCGAGCTGCGCATGCCGGTGGAGATGCCGACCATCGACGCCATCAAGAAGTTCGTGGCCATGGGGAACGGCGTGGCGTTGCTGCCGGCCATTACCGTCGAGCGCGAGGTCGCCCATAAGGAGTTGGTGCGCGTCGAGGTGCCGGAATTGGCCTTCGACCGCAAGCTGCGGCTGGTCCACCGGCGCGAGGGCACGCTCTCGCACGCGGCCGAGGCCATGTTGCGCGTGGTGGAAGCGCAGAGCGCGTTGAAGAAGGGAAGGTTTGCGTTCGCGCCCGAGCGGTAGGTATACTTATGGACTCACTGCCTTAGCAATAACCCCTCCGAGTGCGGGAGTGGCGGAATTGGCAGACGCGCTAGCCTCAGGAGCTAGTCCGGGCAACCGGGTGGAGGTTCGAGTCCTCTCTTCCGCACCATTCATTCGGCCTTAGCCTCATTCATGGCGCGGAAGCGCGCCTGAGGCGCCCGGCCATCGCGCTTCGCGCTCGGCCCAGGGGGCTCGAGTCCCCGTTTTTCCGGCGTACATGTTGCAAAGGCTTGGCCCATGGCTGAGCCTCGCCGGCGTCATTGGCCCTACCGCGTCGCTATCGGGTTTGCCGTCATCGGCGTCCTTCTGCTGATCGCACAGGATCAGGACACCATTCGCGTCGAGAGCCCGGTCGAGGCCGCGGACCCGCGGTTTGCCGACTACCTGGCCGCCTTGACCGGCACCGCCGCCATCGACGGCAATACCTACCAGGTGCTGCGCAATGGTGACGAGACGTATCCCGCCATGCTCCAAGCCATTGACCGGGCTCGTTCCCGGATCAGCATCGAAACCTACGTCGCCAACGACGGCGCCGTGGGCGAACAGTTCGTGACTGCCTTGGCCGCCGCTGCCGGGCGCGGCGTCACCGTGCGAGTCGTGCTTGACGCGATGGGCGCCAGCCTGTCGAACGCGACCCAGGACCGGCTGAAGCGCGCCGGCGTACAGGTGAAATGGTTCAATCCACTCCAGTTCTGGGCGCTCGAAGAGACCAACTATCGCACTCATCGCAAGGTCCTGGTGGCCGACGGCGAGGTGGCGTTTGTTGGCGGCATGGGAATCGACGACCAATGGCAGGGGCACGCGCAAGACCAGGAACACTGGCGCGACACGCAGTTCCGGGTTACCGGGCCGGTGGTGCGCATGCTCGAAGCCTCGTTCTACGAGAACTGGCTCGAGTCGGGAGGCCGGTCGGCCCCGGCGCTCGACCCGGAGCCGCCGCCCGGGCCTTCGGGCGCCCGCTCGGTCGCCCTCTGGAGCAACCCGACCGGCGGCGCCAGCAACATCAAACTGATGTACCTGCTGGCCATCGCGGCGGCGCGACACGCCATCCACATCCAGTCGCCGTACTTCACGCTCGACGAATCGACGCTGTGGGCGCTCACCGAGGCGCGTCGTCGCGGCGTGCGGGTGCGGCTGCTGACCGAGGGTACGATTACCGACGCCATGGCGGTGAAGCACGCCAGCCGATCCGAGTACCAAGACCTGCTCGAGCTTGGCGTGGAGATCGCGGAGTTCCAGCCGACGATGATGCACACCAAGGCGCTGGTGGTCGACGGCATCGTCAGCGTCATTGGCTCCGCCAACTTCGGCAACCGGTCGTTCGAGCTCAATGACGAACTGGTGGTGGCGGTGCACGATCGCGGCCTCGCGGCGGCGTTGCTGCGCGACTTCGAGTCCGATCTGCAGCGGTCGACCACCATGACCGCGGCCACCTGGAAGGACCAGCGGTCATTCGTGAGCAAAATCCAGGAAGAATTCTGGTTCTACTTCAGCGAAATCTTCTAGCGCCCGCTCACACCTGGTCCTGGAAGAACGAGGCGACGGCCTGCAGCATCTTGCCGGTCAACGGCCGTTTCCGCCATCGTTCGAGAGCCACGCGCTCGCAGACCTTGGCATCCTCGGCAAACATCCGGTTCAGCTGGCGTGAAAACGCTTCATCGCACAGGCAGACGTTGTTCTCCTCGTTGTGGGCAAACGAGCGGTTGTCGAAGTTGGTGGTGCCGACCGTCGCCCAGAGGCCATCGACGACCATCGTCTTGTGGTGCATCATCGTGCGGTTGTATTCGAGCAGTTCGACGCCGGCCTCGAGCAGCGCGCCATACAGCCGAATGCTGTTGAGGCGCGCGACCCAATTGTCGTTGGACGTGCCCGCCACCATGATGCGGACGGTCACGCCCCGCTTCACGGCGTCCCGGAACAAGTCAATCGCCAGGTGGCCGGGCACGAAATAGGGATTGGCGATCTCAATCGACTTGCGGGCGGCGGAGATGGCCAGCGTGTACATCACGCGGGCCGAGGAGGCGCCGGTCTCGGGCGAGCTCATCACCGTCTGCAGGGCGACGCTGCCCGTCCGCGGGATGGTCGGGTAAAACGCCGGGCCGGTCACGAGTTCGCCCGTGCATTCCAGCCAGTTTTGCGCAAAGCCGGTCTGCAGCGGTTGCACCGCCGGGCCTGCCATCCGAATCTGCAGGTCGCGCCAGTGCTTGTCATCCTGCGCGTTGCCCGTCCAGTGGTCGGCAATGCCGGCGCCGCCCGTGAATCCAATCCGGCCATCGATGATGAGCGACTTGCGGTGGGTCCGGTTGTTCAGGCGCCGCAGCTTGTTCCAGCGCAGCGGGTTGTACCACGCGACGTGGCAGCCGCCATCGCGCAGTACGCCGAGAATCTCGTTGCCGACGGTTGACGAGCCCACGGCGTCGAGCAGGATCTTGACCTTCACCCCCTGCGAGGCGCGTTCGGCCAGCGCCCGGGCAAACGTCGCGCCGATCGTGCCGGCCCAGTAAATGTACGCCTCGATGGTGATGGAATGCTCGGCCTCGCGGATCGCGGCCAGCATCGCCGCGTAGAACGCGTCGCCGTTGTTCAGTAGCTCCAGCGTGTTGCCCGGCGCAAACGGCACCCCGGCGGCGCCCACCATGGTGTCGAGGAACTCCTGCGACCCGACCGCCAGCCCGTGGTCGAGGCCGAACTGCGGCGGCGATTCCATGGGCGTCGACAGCGAACAGATCGCCGACCAGAGCCCAACCGCCACGGCCCACGGCCAGTCGTGCAGGTACACCAGGTAGACCGCGAGCGCCGCCCACGGGTACCAGGACCAGATCAACCGGCGTACCCGCGTCCACGCGGTCGAGATGCCTTTGGGCTTGGTCGTGCGCGGATCGGGCGCGGGCCGGTAGCTGCTCCGGGCGGTGCGTGGCCGATGGCGGAAGGGAGAAGGCTGGCTACGAGGCGAGGGGGTGGAGACGCTCACCGGGCTTTCGGCGTCTTGTCGTGACGAACGATTTGGAGGGCGAGGTACGCCGCACCCGAACCCGCCGACAGGAGCATGAGCATGGCCAGGGCAGGATACCCGAAGAGACGGGCCGGCGTGTCGATGGGCCTGATGAGCGCAGCGGCGGGGATCAGGGCGGCTATGGCCGCGTATCGGCTCAGCTTGGCAGGCAGCAGGCTCACGATCTGGCGCCTGCAATTGGTATGCCTGCCGCCCGGCGAGGTATGATCGCGGCATCAACATGACATCTTTTGTGATTGGCGTCGCGGGCGGCTCCGGCTCCGGCAAGACCACCGTCGTCCGCCGCATTGTCGACAGCCTCGGGCCCGACCAGGTCACGCTGCTCGACCACGATCGTTATTACCGCGATCGCAACGACCTGCGGCTGGAAGAACGTGCGGCGCTCAACTATGACCATCCGGACGCGCTTGAAACCGACCTGATGGTTCGCCACGTGCGGGAATTGAAGGCAGGGCAGGCGGTGGAAGTGCCCCAGTACGACTTCACGCGTCACGCGCGGCTGTCTGAATCCACCACGTTCCAGCCGCGGCGGGCGTTGATCGTGGAGGGGATCCTGGTGTTCACCGATGCGGCGCTGCGCGACCTGATGGACATCAAGGTGTTTGTCGACACCGACTCCGACACGCGGTTCATCCGGCGCCTGCAGCGCGATGTCGCCGAGCGCGGGCGGACCATGGAGTCGGTGATCGATCAGTACCAGAACACCGTGAAGCCGATGCACCTGGAGTTCGTGGAGCCGAGCAAGCGCTACGCCGATGTCATCATCCCGCTCGGCGGCCACAACACGGTGGCCGTCGACCTGCTGTTGACGATGCTGCGGAGCGTGGCGGCCAGGCCTTAGCCCGGTCGGTTGGTGCGGTTGAACAAGTAGGCGCCGAACGCGGCGAGGCCGCCCAGCAGGATGATGTCGCGGATCAACTTGAACAGGTTGATCACCCACGCGATGCCAAGCCCGAGGGCCGCCCACTGCACCCACCACTCTCCCGGCGAGGTCATCAGGTTGATGACCAGCAGCAAGAGCACGATGAACGGCGCGGTCACGAGGAACTTCACGCGGCGCAGGGGGCGAAACACCATAAGCTCCTTTCCCTGATCATACGAAGCCGCCCCGGGAAGGTTCGACCCTGCCGGGAGCCGGTATTTTGGGCGGATTACCGCTTGGTCGCCATCCACTCCCAGACGTCCCACGACTCGTCGTAGCGCTGCGCGTCGTACGGGTTGAAGCCGTAGTCGGGATCGTTGAAGAACTGTTCGAACTCCTGGTCCGACCAGCCCATCTTCTCGGCGAACGTCTCCTTGAAGGCCTCTTCGACCAGCGTCTGATCGCCGCCGTGGTTGTGCACGTGCTGTCCGGCGTGCAAGGCCTCCTCGTAGGCAAAGGCCCACGTCAAGCCGCTCAAGGCCGAGGCATAGGCGGGGGGCGGCACGTATCCGCCGCCGGCGCCGTAGATGTTCCGCGCGGCGTTGACGATCCCCTGGACCAGTTCCATAAGGTCGGCAGTCATGACAGCTTCCTTTCAGCCAGGCGCGGGTCCTGGCGAATGAACCAGGCCGTGGCGTTGACGGCCCGCAATTGCGACAGCCACAGGAGGCCGGCGGCCACCCGCGAGCGGGGTAGGGGCGGGGTCATGCGCGCGAACGCGGCGCGGGCCATGCCGACGCGGCGCCGCAACGTGGCCGAATGCGCCAGCGTAAAACGCGCGCGCGACCAGTCGAGCGCGACCACCGCCAGGGCGACGGCGATGAAAAGCCACGGCGTGAGGCGGCCATTGCCGAGCGCCAGCGCCAGGCCCGACCCGCTGCCGACGTAGTAATTGGTGAGCACGTGCTCGACCACGATCCACGCGAAGCCCGCCGC
>Ga0209770_10001409_pt1 | contig 12495 bp, 10 predicted proteins | sample LauGreSu1BDMLBDD_2_FD_187572 | JGI IMG/M metagenome (GOLD analysis project Ga0209770, IMG submission 187572) | Freshwater lake microbial communities from Lake Michigan, USA - Su13.BD.MLB.DD (SPAdes) (version 2) | ecosystem: Environmental > Aquatic > Freshwater > Lake | place: Lake Michigan, USA...
ACCAGTAGTCGTATACGAACCTTCATCATACGGACCCGGTGGAAATCTGGATTCAGCTGCATAAACATTCGCATCAATAGTAAATGCTTTACTAATTTTAAGAGAAATATCATTCTGTAATGTTGTTAAAGTTGATGATAAATATGTATTTGTAGGAAATCTAATATTTGCATCATTTGATGTTATATATGGTATTAATGCAGTAGAAATTGACGAATTTATTTCAGTCGATGATAATACTTCCATGCCATTCTTAAATAATGATGATGAATTTATAGAACCATTAACATCTAAATTATAATTAATAACTGAAGTATTAATACCTACATTACCATTAATATCAATAACTAATGAATTTGATGATGCATTTTTATTTATATAAAATTGTTTATTCCAAATATTACTAGTAAAATCACCAATAATAAAATTATTATTAGTATCGTATCCTACTTTATAAATATTATTAGTAGCTTCCAATAATAATAAATTAATATTTCTATTTAAATTTGAATTTCCAACATGTAAATGTCCAATAGGATTATTATTATTAATACCTATAGTTGTTGTGTATATATTTGACGTAAATATAGCAGATGTATTTATTCTATTTGTATTATTAATATTAGTTGTAGTTAAATTACTTGAATTAATACTATTATTAACTCTAATATTATTTACTTGCAATTCATTAATTATTCCATTAGAACTTCTAATATTTGATGTTAATATATTTGAAGTTGAATTTAAATTTTGTGTTAATATATTTGAAGTTCTTAAATTTGAGTTAATTATTGAATTTTCGGTTGTTTGATTATAAGATATGATATTAGATAAAACATTTAAATAATTTGTATTAATATTAGATGCATTAACATTCAAATTAATATTAATATCATCTACATTAATAGATTTGCTAACTAATTCATTCTTATTATTTATATTAGTACAATAAGCATTTTTAAAATTAATATCATTTGTGCAATTAATATTATTAAATACATTTAAATTATTTGTTGAAATATCATTATTATTAATAATATTATTAACATTCAAATTATTTTCAATTAAACAATAAGTAGTTTTTAAAGGTCCGTTTATGTCTAATTTATAATTTATATCATTTATTTTACCAATACCAATATTACCATTACTATCAATAACTAAAGAATATGCTAAAGCATCATTATTAATTAATATTTGTTTATTCCAAATTTTATTTGTAGAATAAGAACCAAAAGAAAAATTATTATTGCTGTCATATCCTATTTTCATATTTAAATTTGTTGATGTAGTTTTTGATATAATAATAGTAGAATCACATATATTACTAATAGAACCCAAATGTAATGTTGCTAATGGTTCAAATGTCCCAATACCAATATTAGCATTTGAATCAATAAATAACGAATACGAAGGAGCATTATTATTAATAACTAATTGTTTTTTCCATCCATTAACATTACCATTAATATCAAAAGAGCCAATAGTAATATTATTTTTATCATCATAGCCAAATTTAATATTTGAGTTGATATTATTATAAGTTTTTGAAATAATTATATTACCATCACTATTATCAATAGTTGAACCAATATGAAAAAGACCTACAGGTGTTGAATTGCCAATACCAATAAAACCATTACTACTTATATATAAGGAATTTGAGGGTGATTGGTTATGTATTGATAGCTGTTTAATCCAATAGTTATTGCTTATAAATGATCCAAATGAAAAATTATTAAAATCATCATAAGCTATTTTAAAATTTGTATTTGTATTTGTTGTTGTTTTTGAAATAATTATATTACCATCGCTAGTATTATTAGTAGAACCAATATGTAAAATACCAATAGGTGAAGTATTTCCAATACCTATGTTACTACTGGTAATAACTAATGCATTTTCTATTGTATTATTAGCAATTGTAATGTGTTTTTTCCAAATATATGATATATTTTTTACATATGAACCTAATGTAAAATTATTATTAACATCATATCCTATTTTAAAATTATAATTATAATTAACTAAATTTGTTATACTATCTAATTCAGTTTTAGAAATAATAATATTCCCATCTTCTCTCGTATTGGTTGAACCAATATGCAATTTACCTAATGGTATTGATGTACCAATACCTACGTTTGATTGTAATACAGAAACAATTGAATTATTTGAATTATTAATCCATCCTAAATATGATTTATTTATTGAAATATTATTATCATCAGTATTAAATGCTTGAGGGTCGAAAATAGGTCGATTTATTATAATATTATCATAATCAATATTTTTAATATTAGATCCTATACATTTTATAGCTATATTTTCAAAATCAATATTAATTAATTCTGTTTTTAATGCATATTTAGAAAAATCTAATAAAGTTCCATTACTTGAATATGATAATGCATTAATTGATCCATTTACATTCAATTTATATGAATTGTCATATGTATGTTTTTCATAATTTATAATAACAGATCCATAATTATCAATATATAATGAATTATTTGGTGCACTATTATTAATATAAAATTGTTTAGAAATTGTATTATTACACGTACTTAAAATAAAATCTAATTGTGTATCATAACCTATATTAAAATTATTATAATATTTTGATATTGTTAAATTATCATTTGCAATATGTAATTTACTTAATGGTATAGAAGTTCCTATTCCAAATTTAGAATCAAATGATGTCGAATATACAAAATTAGTTGCTAAATTACTAGTCCAACCAGTAGCAGATAAATCAACGCTTATATTATTACTATTATCAATTAGTATTGGCTTTACTGGTTTAAGTTTATCTTGTTTAAAAAAAAGTTTAGAATTTATAATATTTGAATTATAATAATTTGATAAATCGATTGAAACATAATTAGATGTTGTTGGCTCGCCTTCAATTACATATCTATTTTCAATACTTAACGGCGATTCAAATACTAATCCATTCGTCGTTATATTATTAAAATCAATACCTGTAATATTACCACCTTTACCATATAAAATTGTATCAGGTGTTAAATCATTAACAGTACCTCCACTAAATATAACTTTTCCGGATTTATTCATAAGAGGTTTGTCTATTAAATATTAAAAATAAAAATATTTATTAAATTATATCCATATTATAATAATAAATTATGTATATAATTAAAAAAAATTACTATTAAATTAATAAATATACCAATTCTTCATTTTAGTGAAGAACCATTAACATTAGATAATTTTATTAATTATTAAACATTTTCACATATATGTTTATAATTACCATATATACTATCCATTAAATTGTTTATATATTTTTCATCGTACTGGTATAAATACAATAAATTTGTATCACTACCTCTATCTGTATAAAGTTTATTTGTATTTGTAATAGATGCTTCAAATTTATTTTTAAAACATTTTGCATCTTCTGATGTTAATATATTGCCATCAATAGCTGTTTTAATAGCTACTAATCGATTAATAGGTGTTAATAACTCATCTATATTATATTTAGAGGGTGATGTAGCTGGAATTGGTAATTTATTTATTAATATTGTTATATATGGTAATAACTCATCTTTATTATAAATTATTCCATCAGTTTCATCTGGTAAATTACTTATTAATATTTGAATATGCGGTATTAATTCACCAATATCATAGCTTAAACTTTTAGATTTATTTGGTAAATTACTTATTAATATTGTTATATATGGTAATAAATCATTTTTATTATAAGTTATAGTACCATCTTTAGTTGGTAAATTACTTATTAATGTTTTAATAGGTGGTATTAAATCATCTTTATCATAACTTATATTACCATCTTTAGTTGGTAAATTACTTATTAATGTTTTAATAGGTGGTATTAAATCATCTTTATCATAACTTATATTACCACCTTTAGTTGGTAAATTACTTATTAATGTTTTAATAGGTGTTATTAAATCATCTTTATCATAACTTACACCAGTTGGTAATAACTTTATTAATTTTTTAATAGGTGGTATTAAATTATCTTTATCATAACTTACATCAGATGGTAATAATTTTGTTAAATTTATTATAATATCTAAATAATTAGGATTATTAAAATTAAAATTTGTAAATGTAGGTGCAATACATAATTGATTTGTTTGTTTTATAGCGTTTAATTTATCAGTTAAACTACTATCAATAGCACCTAAACTGTTTAATTCTTTTAAATTTAATATTATAGCATCTAATATTAATTTTTGTTTATTAATTAAATCAGTATTAGGTGGTGGTGGTGGAGTTACGGTTTCTTTAATAGGTTTTGTATATTTAATATCATTATCAACAACACTATTACCATGTGAAAATATTTCATTCTCGTTTTTATATGTATGTAATGATACAATTTTATTATTATTATAATAATATAATACTAGAAAATATGATATAAATAATATAAATATTGTTATTAAAATTATAGATAATATCATTATATTTAATATATGTATTTATTTATTATTAAGTTTATAGTAATATCCAATAGATAACCGCAAATATCAATAAGGAACAAATTACAAAGTTAGAACTAATAAGTTTAACAACTATAATCATGAGTAATACTATTATCCATTTAATTAATATCGTCACCATTATACTCTCTAATAGGAATAGGACTACCAGAACTACCAGAACTACCAGAACTAACACCAGAACCAGCACCAGCAGAACTAATACTATCACCAGCACCAGGTGCAGCGCTATTAATCAGGTCGACTGGTTCAATTATAGGACTAGTAGTTTTTGTTTCAATTGTTTGAATTAAATTAATGTCATTTGTACCCAAGGTATCATCGCGAGAATAAATTTCATATTTAAATATAATGTTTAATTCTTTAGTTTTATAATAATAATAAACTAAAATTATATATGCAACTATAATTAATAATATAAAAAAAAGAAATCAATAATATCATTACATTATTTATATAAAAAAATTGATATATATTTATATGGAACTGGTATAATGAACAATAAAAATTATGAAGACGTTTTAAATCAATATATAGATATTCTAATGTATGATATTCATATTAAAACACATGAATTGAAATATAATAAGCCGTTAAATATTGAAACAGCTGATAAAATATTTAATATTTATTTTAGCGAAAAAATAAAAGAATTTAGAGAAAATATAAATACTGCTAAAAAAATTTATAGTAAATAATTATGATGTTGAACCAAACCCACCAGTATTTCTATCTGTTTCTGTTAAAAGTGTATCATCTGTAATTTCAATTAAATTACTATAAATCTGTTTTCTAACGATTAATTGACAACATTTAAAAGGCAATACAATTTCAGGCGCATCATCTGCTATTTTTGTTAATGCAATCATTAAATTACCTCTATAATGATTATCAATAATACCAACATTATTAGCAAGAATATATCCAAATTTACTGATGGAACTTCTTGGAACTATTTCTGTATAATAACCCTCATCAATCTCTATTTTAATACCTGTATCATATAATGATGTTTTTGAATTAAAATCTTTAAGTTTCTTAATGATTGTTAAATCATATCCTGCGTCAGCATCAAACGCTTTAGCCGGAATAACAGCATCTTCAGCAGTTTTAACAACTTTAATAGTAGGTCTGTTAAATTTAGAAGTAATCATTATTTTTTTTTGTCTTAAAGTTAATAATGAAATTTCATCATTATTATATAATTTATTAATAAATTTTTTTTCATAATAATCATTACTAAACGTAATACAATTATTAATAATATTATAAGGAATATTGATGAATTCAAAAATATCATCTTTAATAATTTCAATATTATGAATTAATTCTATTTTATAAGTTTTACTTTCATATAAACCACGAATAAACGCGATTTTATAATCATAATCAAAATCCTTAAATTCTTTTGTTTTTTCACTAATCATATCTAATAGTTCTTGATTTTCAATTTCAATTTTTAATGTAGCTTCAATATCTGGACAAAAAGTTTTTAGAATATTAATAATATAGTCGTTATGACTTAATGAAATAATATAATTATTATTATAATTCACTAAACCTAAAATATATGCTTTTTTAATACTGTCAATTTCATTAAAATAATCAGCCATAATAATTATAATTTAATTATTTTTTATATATATTAGTCTAATGGGCTATCGGTAATCATCATGCCACAATATTTAACAGGTTTTGATTTATAATCATATTTAATATATACACCAATATTTATAGCTTCCACTAATAATTCTTTAAAAAATTCCCAGAATGGTTCATCATGTCCTACTGTTTCATTTCCTATATGACTTAATTCATGAATACATACGAATGTTAAAACATTAATATCTACTATTTTACCATCAGTTCTTAAACATAATACAATCTCTTCGCCTTTATTAATTGTATAACTAGTATAACTAGGATTATCGATACCTTCTTTAATTACATCTGGATTAAAATTATGTTTTAAACGAATAACTTTTTCATTTTCAGGATATGTTTTATACATATGATCCACTAATTTTATTAATCTTTCTCGAACTAACGCAATCAAATCGGCGGCTTTTTCAGAATCATCCTTAATTTGGACATTATAATCTCTATTATCTATTTTTGACACTATAGTTTCAATTTTACTATAATAATAATATTTATACAATAAATAAATAAAAATTATAAATAAAATAAAAATCGTTAATCCTGAATTACTTATTTCCATTCTATAAATAAATAAATAAAAAATGAAATTAATAATATAAAAATAATATCATAATAAATAATTAAATGAGTATATTTTTGAATAAGCCAGATGATTTAATTGATAATTCGAAAGAAATTATTTATCAAATTACTGATTGGTTTATACCAGAAAATGATAAAATCGTTATTGATTATGCAAATGACCCACCGCGTGAATATACTATCAATATTTATGGTAAAAATAAAGATGGTGTCAGTATTTGCACTAAGGTTGTTGATTTTAAACCATTCTTTTACATTAAACCACCGGAAGAATGGGAATCATTAGATGATAACGATTTTAAAAGAAAAGTTGATGAATTGCATTTGCAATTATTAGACGGTTCATATGATAGCAAATTTAAAGGTAAGATTACTAAAAAAAAGATTATTTCAAATTATTATAATTCACATTTAGCTAAAATTTCTATTGAAAAGAAAAAGGACTTTTGGGGATTTACAAATAATAAAGAATTTAGATATATAAAATTGTCATTTAAATCATTAGCATTATTTAATAATTTAAAATTTTATTTTCAGGATAATAAGGATGGATTTGTATTATATGAAAGTAATATCGAGCCATTCTTAAAATTTATTCATATTCAAAAAATTAAACCATGTGGTTGGATTAAAGTATCAAAATATTCATTAGATGACGCACCCGAAACAAGATGTGATTATAATATTTCGGCAGTTTGGAGTGATATTATACCAGTCGAAATTAATACTATTGCACCATTAATAGTCGCGTCATTTGATATTGAATGTTCTAGTTCTCATGGTGATTTCCCAGTTGCTATTAAAGATTATAAAAAATTAGCACAAGATTTATGTATGATTTCAAAAGCTAATTTAGATGATAAAAATCTAATTAAAAATATTATAAACGCATTTACAGACGATGTAATTATTAATGATTATTATAAGATTAATCGTTTATATTCGAAAACTAAATTAACTGAGAATGAAAAAAGTAAATTAGCACAAAGAGAAGAAGATATTAGATTTATTTTAAATAAAATTAAAACAATTGATTATACTGATGAAAATGAAGAAGTTGAAGAAAACGATGATGATGATGATGAGAAACCAGCAATTAAAAAGTATAAAATGACTGTTAAAGAATCTAATGAGATTGAAGAATGTTTGAATGAAAAATTAAAAGAAATATTACCTGAATTGGAAGGTGATAAAATTATCCAAATTGGAACAACCATTCATATTTATGGTAATGATGAAATTATTTATAAAAGTATTATTACTTTAGATAGTTGTGATAAAATAGATGGTTCAACTGTAATTCCATGTAAAAATGAAAAAGATTTATTATTGGCTTGGAAACAAGAAATAATGAGAATTAATCCAGATATTATGATTGGATATAATATTTGGGGTTTTGACATGGAGTATATTTGGAATAGAACAAAAGAATTAAATATTACTAATAAATTTTCTATTGGATTTGGCAAAACAGTAAATAGAAATATTACTCTTATAGAACAGAAATTAAGTTCGTCTGCTCTGGGTGATAATTGTTTAAAATTATTTGATATGGATGGTATTGTTACAATCGATTTATTTAAAGTTATGCAAAGAGATCATAAATTGGATAGTTATAAATTAGATAATGTAGCATCTATTTTCATAGGTTCAAATAAAGATGATTTAAAACCAAAAGAAATATTCGAAAAATTTAAAGGTAATTCTACTGATAGATGTGTGATTGCTAAATATTGTATTCAAGATTGTATTTTAGTAAATAAATTATTACATAAATTAAAAATTATTGAAAATAATTCAGGTATGGGTAATGTCTGTTTAGTTCCATTAAGTTATTTATTTAAACGAGGACAAGGAATTAAAATTTATTCATTAATTACTAATGAATGTATGAAAAGAAATTTCGTAATTCCTGTTAAAAAATATGTAATTAATGATATTGATATTGATAATGGATATGAAGGAGCAATCGTATTAGAACCTAAAGAAGGTATTTATTTAGATGAACCAATCGTCGTATTTGATTATGGTTCTTTATATCCATCATCTATGATTTCTCGTAATTTATCACATGATACATATGTATTAGATGATAAATATATGAAAATTGATGATGATAATGTTGAATTTGAGAATGTATATTATGATATATATGAAGGTTTAGGAGATAAAAAACATAAAGTTGGTGTTAAAAAGTGTATATTTGCTAAATATAAAGATGGCAGACGTGGAGTTATTCCCGATATATTAACATTACTATTGGAAGAAAGAAAAAATACCAGAAATAAAATAGAACATTCGACGATTATTAAAAAAGATAATACTGAAATTACTGGTATTATAAATAATGATAATGAAAACGAAATTATTATTACCGATATTAATAAAAAGAAACTAGTAATTAATAAAAAAGAAATTAAAGAAATTAAGGATACTTATAATAAATTTGAAAAAGACGTATTTGATGCGCTTCAAACTGCTTATAAACTTACTGCAAATTCATTATATGGTCAAATTGGTGCAAGAACATCAGCTATTTATTTAAAAGATATTGCAGCATGTACTACTGCAACTGGACGAGAAATGATTATGAAAGCTAAAGAATATGTAGAAACTAATTATGATGCAAATGTTATTTATGGAGATACGGATTCTATTTTCTGTAAATTTCCATTAAAAAATAAGAATGGTGAATTAGTATATGGTAAAGATTCATTACCATATGCAATTGAGATTGGGAAAACTGTAGAAAAGAATATTGCGAGTATTATGCCTTATCCGCAAAAATTAAATTATGAAAAATCACTATATCCATTCATCTTATTTAGTAAGAAACGTTATGTTGGTAATTTATATGAAAATGATGTTAATAAATTTAAACAGAAATCTATGGGTATTGTATTAAAACGACGTGATAATGCTAATATTGTTAAGAAAATTTATGGAGGTATTATTAATATTATATTAAATCAACAAGATTTAGAAAAATCTGTAAAATTCTTAAAAGAAGAGTTAGATGATTTAGTGAATGGTAAAACAGATATTAAAGATTTAATAATTTCAAAAACATTACGTTCATCTTATAAAGACCCAACTAAAATTGCACATAAAGTATTAGCAGATCGTATTGGTATTCGTGATGCCGGTAATAAACCTGCAGCAAATGATAGAATTGCATATATTTATATTAAAGTCCCTGATGCAAAATTACAGGGTGATAAAATAGAAACACCCGAATATATTGTTGAGAATAAATTGGAACCTGATTATTTACATTATATAACAAATCAAATTATGAAACCTGTATTACAATTATATGCATTATGTTTAACAGATTTAGAGGTTTATAAAGAAAAACCAGATTATTGGGATAATATTGATAATGAATTAAAATTAAAACCGATGTATAATGATGATATGAAACGTAAAAGACGTTTAGATAATCTAAAATTACAAAAAGTTCAAGAATTATTATTTGACGAGTTCATTTATAAATTAAAAGAACCAAAAAAGAAAGCTGTTAGAATTGCTAAAGAAAAAAAGACAGTTAAAGCAACTATTACTGATTCTACTAGTGAAATTGCGAATGGCGAAATTAAGATTATTAATAGTAAAGTTAAAAATGGATTATGTTATAGTGTCAAAATTATTAAGAATGGCGAGGTTATTATGAATGAGAGTAAAGAAGGTATTACTGATAATACTAAAGATAAATTATTAAATATGTTGTTAATTAGAATTCATAAAGAAAATAAAGATATTCGAATGAAAATTAAAATTAATTATAAAGATTATGTTAAAAAATTTAATATTCTAGTTAGTAAATATGATGAATTTATTGAAAGAGCTGGAAAATTTGATAAAAAAAATAATGATATCAGTTTAATTAAATTACAAAAAGAAATAATAGATAATGCAAGTTTATTGGAAATTAAAGATTATATAACATTAGAATAAATGGGAGGTGGTGAATCAAAAATAATTAAAGGTTTAGATCATGCTGTTGGAAATAATCAAGATTCTATACAAATAAATACATGTGATTATATAACCTGTCCACCTGAATACTTTACAAACAAACATAAATTACATGAATATCAAATAACAGTTATTATTATATTAATTATATATTTTATTCTAATTTATAATTCTTATTCATAAAAAATATATATAAAGATTAGTTTTATTATAATAAACATGGGAGTGTAGTTCAACGGTTAGAGCACTGCTCTTATGAAGCAGAGACCAGGGTTCAACTCCCTGCACTCCTACTTTTTTTATTTTTATAGATTGTTATAACATGATTTGTTATAATTATCGTATAATGGATATGAATTATTACCTGGACGATTTTGAATTCCAGGTATTTGATCTTTAGCATAGAAAAATTTAGAATATGCAACTGCATCAGGTTCAACATGTCCTAATAAATAATCATTTCCCCATGGTTTTCCTGAAAAATTATCATCACCTGAATATAAACCAGCATTTAATATATTCTCCATATATTAATCTTTATATATATAAAGAAATAAATATAAAAAAAATCAATAATGGATAAAGATTTTATAAAAGACGGATTAGAAAATGAAAAAATAATTGAAATTATTGGAAAAGTGCGTAAAATTATTGACAAAGATAGTAGTGATGCTACTATTGAACTATTGAAAAAAGAATATTCTTTTTTTGCAGAACGTTATCCAATATTATTTGATATGGTTACAAGAAAAGAAGATTTTAATTGGGATTATTTAAATTATTTTTTAAATATGAGAAATAAAATAATTAAAGATGAAATTACTAATGAAAAAGCCTCTGTTATAGTTGGTGAAGAATGGTTTAAAAAACACGTCGATGTCTCTAAAATGTCAAAAGAACCTCCACCTACTAAATTTGAAAGACGTTCAAGATCAAAAGCAAAAACTGATAATTAGTAATAATAATCTAAATCTTCATCATAATCATCTTCGATATTTTCATAATAATCATCATTACAATCATTACAATCATAATCATCATAATCATCATAAGTATCATCATAAGCATCATTATTTTTTTCAATCTCTTCTGATTCTAATTTTAGGAGATATTGTCTATCTAATTCTTCATAATCAATTTCAGGTTTTGGTGGTGGATTAATAAACATATATTTATAATGATCTTCAACATCATCATCGCGTTTTTCAATATAATCATCATCATTAATTTTAACAATATTTGAAGTTGTATTTAAGTAATTATCTTTATATGAACGCATATAACTTTCCATTAATTTATGTTTAGAATAAGCATTTACTTGATTGACATAATAATTAATTAGAAAATTCATGCGATGATTTAAAATATTATCTTTTAAATCTTTGCGTGTCATAAGAAAAGTTGAATAACAATTCAAATAATCGTTTAAATCATTATTGTATAGAAAGTATTGAAAATTGTTAAGCATTTTAATATAAATATTATTTATTAATATATATCATTTTTTTATTTGAAATAAATAGAATGTCTAAAATTAAAGTGTTGGATAGGTTTAAAAACTATAAAATAATTAATGAAATTATTAGGAAAAAAATAGAAAATGCAACAGATACTTGTTTAGTACCATTAAATAATAATACATATTTAATTAATAATACGATTCATTTATTGAAGAAAATAGGATCTGAATCGTCTTATGGAACTGTTTATATATCTGTTATTAATAAACATAACAAAGTTAAATTTATTACAAAAATACAATTAGATA
>Ga0209770_10001410_pt1 | contig 12481 bp, 13 predicted proteins | sample LauGreSu1BDMLBDD_2_FD_187572 | JGI IMG/M metagenome (GOLD analysis project Ga0209770, IMG submission 187572) | Freshwater lake microbial communities from Lake Michigan, USA - Su13.BD.MLB.DD (SPAdes) (version 2) | ecosystem: Environmental > Aquatic > Freshwater > Lake | place: Lake Michigan, USA...
ACCTTCTCACCATTTTTAGCCGAGGCTACGACCAGTTCAAAAAAAGATCCGATAGTGCGTTCGGCATCTGCCTTAGACACTCCGGCTTTTTGAGCAACTGCATCAATGAGCTCTGCTTTTGTCATTTTCTTACCTAGCTTTCTCGGAATCGGATAACTGATTCGTTATCTATCTGACTAGGTCTGTGCGGAAATTGCAAGCACTGAATCTGTTGTCAAGCATTTCTGAACAGTTTTTGCACACGACATGAGTCGACAATGTTGCAAAAAAATTTTGATCAAACGATGAAAAAATTATGTTCAACTCGACGAAAAACGTGCACAACTTTTTTGCTCACTACACGGCACGCCGCAATTCAGTCGTCGACCCTTATTTTTCATCAAACCCAATAAACATAAGGGTTTGCTAAAGCCCGTAAATACGCGGAAATGGAAATTCGCTAGCCCCAGTAAGGGTTTCCCGAGGTCAAAAATGGTCGATTCTGGTCCAATTTCCTGAACCCCTTACGGGTGCTGGAGTGCCCATTTTTCACCCCCGAAAATGCCCGAAAAATAGCCAAAAAATATTTTTAAAATATTTTCCAAAAAATCCCCAAAATTGCCCTCTCGAGCACTTCTTGACGAAAAGTTTCGCAAATCTGAGCATCCACCAAACGCAGATCATGAAAGTCCAAACTAAGCAACGTTGAATAATTTCATCAACCACTCCGACACATTGTCATCGTCGCTTACAACTGACGAGACCCCGCTCGGAACTCGCGTCGACAGAATTGTTAATCACGCGCTTGCATCGCAAACAGAAGTTGCAACGCGTGTTGTGCTCGACACATCAGTACTTGTTGCAGATCCTGCATGCATTTATAACTTCGCAGGATGCGACGTTGTTATTCCATTAACTGTGATCGAAGAACTTGATGGTTTAAAAACTCGCATGGATGACGTTGGCCGCTCAGCACGAACCGCACTTCGCAGCATTGAAGACTTGCGTAAGAAAGCCGGCGGATCACTTGCGTCTCCAACCCGTGTTCATGACGGCCCAGACAGCGGAACCGTGCAAATAGAAGTCAATGGCGTGCAGCGCAATTTGCTTGTTGAACACGGCCTCGACCCAGACGTTCCTGATAACCGGATTATCGGTGCAGCACTTGGCCAAGCTCGTATTTCGCCAACGCGCATGATTTCTAACGACGCCGCATTGCGCATTAAAGCAGCGCACATGGGGCTTATTGCTGAAGAACACCAGCCCGTAGGTGCAAGCGCAGATTCACGCCCAATGGGTTGGTCAACATTTGATACAACGAATTCGCAAATTGATTCGCTGTACCGCAGTGGCGGAATTGAAGTAAGTGAAATTGATGGCGCCACACATTTGGTAGACAACAATTTCGCCGTGCTGCGTAGTGGCTCGCAATCAGCGCTCGCCCGCTGCAATGACAACGAACTGAAGCTGCTGGCGCAAACTGCTCCCGAAGCGTGGGGTCTGCGGTCACGCAGCAAAGAGCAACGCTTTGCACTTGATTTGTTGTTGGATCCAGAGATCAATGTGATCGCCCTTGATGGTCGTGCGGGAACAGGCAAAACATTGCTGGCAATCGCATCAGGGCTCGAACAAGTTGTTGAACAGCGTCGCTATGAACGTCTCGCTGTATATCGCCCACTCGTTCCTGTTGGTCGAGCAGATGTTGGTTTCTTGCCAGGAGATTTGGACGAAAAACTTGATCCATGGATGTCGGCAATTCACGACGCGATCGTTGCGCTCACCGATGAACGTTCCAGTCGCGACGCACGTGGGTTAATCGACGAACTCACCGATCGCGGACAACTCACTCTCGAGTCAGTCACGTTCTTGCGTGGCCGTTCATTGCAACAGCAATTTGTGGTGGTGGACGAAGCACAAAACCTGGAACCAACCACCCTGAAGACCATCCTCACCCGCATTGGTGAAGGCACCAAAGTGGTATTCACGGGCGACACCAGCCAGATCGACGCCCCATACATGGGCGAGTCGAATAACGCGTTGGCCGTGCTGATTCATGCCTTTGCCGGACAGCGCTGCTTTGGCCACATCACGCTGGCAGCCTGCGAGCGCAGTGCCGTGGCCAGCCTGGCCGCCGAACTGCTGTAACAGCCCCATAGCGCCCGCTGGGCGTGTGACCAACGACTAACGGAGATCCAACATTCCGTGCCCTAGTCTGTGATTAGTATTTAGTACTAAATAGAACCCACCGTGAAAGGCACCCGTCATGTCACTGAAGGAATCTCCAGCAACAGAGTCATACCTCGACGATCTCGTCGATCCGGCCATGCCAATTGGCTCGCTCATCGACTGGACACAATTTGCCAACTGCAAGGGCAAAACAAAATTGTTCTTCGCGCCAAAAGCAGAACGACCACAAGCTCGCGAGCGTCGCGAAGCAAAAGCAAAATCGCTGTGCGCAGGATGCAACGTGCAAACGCCATGCAAAGAATTCGCACGCAACAACCACGAGTACGGACTATGGGGCGGCGAGAACGAAGAAGAGCGTCACCTTGCTGGTTACACCATGGCTGCACCAATTGGAGTTCGTAGCCGAGCGCTGAAGTCGGCATAACTCCCTATCGCTCATGCATCTGCATGAGCCTGCCAAACTGTCTGCATGGCAATTGCAACAGACAAAATTACAGATCCAGGCGAATACGTCACTCGGTTTATCGAAAACATTGAACAGAGTCACTTCACGGCCGCTATGGAAATGGTGTCTGAAGACTGTGAATACGACAATGTGCCCATCACCAAGGTGTTTGGCCGCGAAGCAATGATCCAAATACTTTCCGACTTCCTTGCTGCTGCCACAAAAGTGGAATGGCTCATTCACCATCAGGTATCGAACGGCGACATGGAACACGGCGTGGTCATGAACGAACGCACCGACCGCTTTGAGATGGACGGACGCTGGATCGAACTCGATATTGCTGGGCTTTTCGTGGTGAGTAATGGAAAGATCGCCTTGTGGCGTGACTATTTTGACCGCGAGTCCTTCACCAAGGCGCTCGCCTCGAAATAGAACACCCCTCGCTTACTGTGCCGAACATGAGCGAATCATTAGCGAACTTGCGGTTCGCAGTTGTCGATACGGAAACCACTGGTCTCTCCCCCGCAACCTGTTCAATATTGCAACTTGGCATTGTTGTCGTGCGCGGCGATGGCGCCATCGAAAGCCAGTTCTCCACATACATCAAACGCCGCTTCTGGAAACCAGGCAGGCTTGGTGCCCATCACATTCATGGCATTACCCGCCGAAAGTTGCGCAAGGGCATTTCTCTTCATGAAGCCCTTGACCGTCTGTCAACTGAATTGAAAACCGCAACCTTTGTTGCACATAACGCAAAATTTGATCTGGGATTTCTTCGAGCAGAAGCACAACGCTGCGGACATCCACTTGTCGTAGATGGGCCAATCTGCACGCTCACACTGTCGCGATCTCTCGACCCGAATAAAGCGCACCCACACAACTTGCGCCAACTTGCAATTCGCTACGGCATTACCGATGTTCCGAATCACGACGCACTTGCCGATGCACTTGTTACTGCACGACTGCTGCCAATGTTGCTCGCCAAAGCCGGCATCACCGAAGCCAGCCAACTGGCCACCATCGCGCTGAAATAGCTCAGCTGTAACGCTTCAGCACTGCCTGCGCAGTCTGTTTACCCAAGTCCACCCATTTGGTGGGCTCAAGCACATCAATTGCATCGCCTCCACGCAACAGCAATCGACCCAACCACAGCTGCGAGCCAACGGCCATTTCAATCTTTACGCTGCCATCACTTTGTGGTTCGCGCGAAATGTACGGATACGTTTCGACCAAACGCAATGCTGCGGGCCGCACGAGCAATGTTGCCGTTTCCAAATCTGTTCCAAAGAAATCAACTTCGGCTTCAATTCCTTCGATGATCGGATCTGAAGTTTTACCAGTTGGCGTGAACTGTTGAATTCGGTCAATTCTGAAGTTGCGAACGTCGCCCGACTGGTCGTCGTCGGCGCGCACATACCAATGCCCCATTTGTTCGAACACTGCACGAGGGAAAATGGTGCGCGACGAATGTGTGCCAGTAATCGGCGAGAAGTAGTCAATAGCAACGAATTGTCCGGCAGTTACCGCCTGTTGCGCTTCAGGCAAGAACTTCACTGCCTTCACATCAACTTCGACCACAGCGTCACCCTTTGGAAGGAGTGGTTGCAGTTTTTTGAGAGCAGAGGCAAGCGGGCCTTTTTTATCTGCACCAGGCATTGACAACGCAGCACTGCCCATCGCCTGCAGGGCGAACAGTTCTGCGGAGTTCAGCTGCAATGGTCGCGAAAACATGAGTGGAACTTCAGCAACTACTTCGCCTTCGTCAACGAAAACATCAATTAATGCATCTGGGGTATACGGCGGCACGCCACACATTGCAGCCATCATCAAATCGTTCATCAGTTCTTTTTCGCTCAACTTGAACTGCTTTGCCATATCGGCAAGCTTCACGCGCTTGCGACTAATGAGCCATGGAAGCATGACCAATAATCCCTCTACGCGTTCAGCAGCACCGCGCGGTCCACGACGAGATTTACGCATAGCCATTAGCGACCACCTGCCTGCTCGGTGAGCCAGGAAACCACTTGTTTGCGAACACGCGGTGGGCCAATGACCGTTGCGTTATCGACCATGGCAAACAGCCACACACGAAAGGCGGTGAGGTTTGCACACGGAATTGCAAATTCCACGCCACCATCTGCGTGTTCTTTGATTACCGATTGTTTTCCAAATTGGGTGCGCACACCATTTGCCAGGCTTGCATCTACCAACACGGTTGCAACTGCATCTTCTCCGTGACCTTCTGCAAGCAATTCGGCCTCTGTTGGCACTGCCTTTTGTAAATCGAAATCTTTTGGTCGATTAAACGACTTGCGTTCACCAACAGAAATTTCGCCGTCAATCCGGTCGATACGAAATGTGCGACGATCGGCGCGTAGATGGTCATAGCCAACGAGATACCAGAAACCTGCACGCGCCAACAATCCATATGGGTCAACATTGCGTGTTTCGCCCTTGTACGAAAATGTCAGCGTTCGGTGCTCCAACACGCCATCGGCGAGTGTGGTCATCAGTTCGTCGTCTAGCTGAATATTCAAACTGGTCGATTGTGCGTTGAGCGCCCGTTCGCCACCCAGTTTCCACAGTGCTTCATCGCCGTGACTTGCGCCAACGCGAACAGTCGCCATTGCAAACTGCAATGCTGCGCGTTCGTCGTCGGTTAGCCCTAAATCGCCAAGTTCAAAACTCTTGCGGTCAACTCGGTACGCACCCTCACCAGCCTGGTCGCCGCCGAGCGTGATGAGTTCGATTGGAATTCCCAGTGCGCGCAAGTCTCCCTTATCGCGCTCAAATGCCGCGCGAGCTGCAGTATCCGATTCCGGGTATTGACCAACAAGATCCTGGCGAATTTGCTTTAACGTCATTGGCTTGCTGCGTTGCACGAGGAGTGCAAGCAAGTTGATCATGCGCTCTGCTTGTGAATACTTCTCCGCCACAGCGCACAGACTAGGTGTTTGAACGGTGCTTTTTGTACCACTGCACCAATTGCGCAGTAGACGCATCGGCACTGCCTGTTTGGCTCGGTGCCGATATCTGAGCAGAAACTTCAGTCGCTAACTTCTTGCCCAATTCAACGCCCCACTGATCAAAACTATTAACACCGAATACACAACCCTGCACAAACACTGAGTGTTCATACAGTGCAATGAGTGCTCCAAGTGTGTGCGGTGTAAGCGCCGACAACATCAACGTTGTGCTTGGACGGTTTCCCGGCAGGGTGCGATGTGGTTCGGCAGCACTGCCAAATGCCAACGCTTGAGTTTGTGCAAACAGGTTGGCAACAAGTGCATCATGTGCTTCGTAGTCGCGTGTTGGTGTTGTAGCCACGCCAATGAAATCTGCTGGCACCACCGACGTTCCTTGGTGTAACAACTGCATGTATGCGTGTTGGGCATTCGTGCCTACACCGCCCCACACAATTGGCGAAGTCGAGATAGAGACGGGCTGGCCGTCTGCAGTTACGCGCTTGCCGTTGCTCTCCATTTCCAATTGCTGAACATATGAAGCGAAGGATTTCAACGCTGTGGAATACGCGATCATTGCACGTGTTTCGCGACCGAGAAGTGAGCGATTCCACACGTTCAGTAATCCCATGAGTACAGGCGCGTTGCGGTGCAATGGCGCAGCCAGGAAGTGCTCGTCCATTGAATGCATTCCCGCAAGCATGTTGTCGTACGCAGCGGAACCGAAGGCGATGACGTTCACCAGGTTTACAGCAGACGAAATTGAATACCGTCCGCCCACCCACGACCACATCGGGAATGCATAATCTGCAGACAAGCCGACGCTCGCTGCTTTTTCGGGGAACACCGACACCACCGCAAAGTGCTTCGAAACATTCTTGGCACCAACTGCATCTGAAATCCACTGCGCAATAATGCGACCATTGCTCAATGTTTCTGCAGTGCTAAATGACTTTGAGCACAACACCACGAGTGTTGTTTCGGGATCGCATTTCTGCAAGACCGCACGAACATCGGTTGGATCAATATTGGAAACGAAATGGGCATGTACTGCCGATGCATCTACCGATGAAAGCGCTTCGTGGACAAGCGTTGGACCAAGATCGCTTCCACCAATTCCTACGTTGATGACACTTTGAAACTTTTTGCCAGTTGCACCGACAACGCGGCCCGCACGAACCGACTCTGCAAAGTCATTGACGAGTGTGCGAACACGATGAATTTCCTTCATCACTTCTACGCCATCTACCTTGACCGAAGCATCAACAGGTGCGCGCAAGGCAGTGTGCAGCGCAGGTTGATGTTCTGTGCCATTGATTACATCACCGCGAAACATGTCGTTACGCAGTTGTTCAACACCAGCCTGTTCGGCTACTGCAATCAATCGCTGTACAGAGTTTGCATCAATATTGTGCTTTGAAAAATCAAGAAGTAACGCGTCTTCCCCAACCGAAACCTCCACGCTCATGGTTTCGGCACGCGATGCATCACGGGCAAATAGGTCTTTCAGCGTTGTCTGCGAAATTGAGGCTGCACTGTCAAGCGCTGCGGACCATGCGGGAGTTGTGGTGATATCCACTCATTACAGGCTACCCGCGCGACTAGCGTGAACGAATCATGACAAAGCCTGTGGCAAAGCCAGAAACATCGCAGGCTGCAATTGCGCAAAGCCTTTCGGTGTATTTCATCTGGGGCGCACTCACGTTGTATTGGAAAGAGCTACATGGTTTCGATCCATTCGAACTCATTGGCTGGAGAATTACGTCATCTGTTTTAGTTTTGGTTGCGGTCATGGTCGCCACCGGTCGTTTAGTGCCGTTGTTGCGCTCGTTACGCAACCCTCAACTGCTCATTCGCATTGCTCTCGCAAGCGTGCTCCTCACCATCAATTGGGCAACATACGTCTGGGCAGTGGTAAACGACCACGTCATTGAAACCGCACTCGGTTATTTCATTGCCCCAATATTCACCATCGTTGTTGGTGTTTTTGTATTGCATGAAAAACTCCGCTCCATCCAGCGTGTGGCTGTGTCTTTTGCCGTTGGCGGAATCGTTGTGCTCACTGTTGCCTACGGACGCGTACCGTGGATTGCGCTGATCATTGCAACGTCATGGACGTTCTATGCCTACCTCAAAAAGAAGGTTCCACTGCAACCTCTTGAAAGCCTGACTGCAGAGGTGATTGTGCTTGCAATTCCTGCATTCATCTATTTATGCACAACCTGGAGCAATGTTGACAGCGTGCCCAACACCGCGAATTCTGTTGAATGGGCGTTCGTTGCATTCACCGGTGTGATTACCGCAGTGCCATTGCTCATGTTTGCGAGTGCATCTCAGCGCACCCCGCTCACCATTCTTGGACCAATGCAATACATCGTGCCTACCATGAATTTTCTTATTGGTTGGCTGATGTTTGACGAGTTACTCACGTCGTCGAAGGTTGCAGGCTTTTCACTAATTTGGGTATGCCTTGCGCTGGTGCTGACAGATTTGTTCAGGACACAGCGGCGGCAACAAACCGCTTCAAACCGTCAATAACAGCATCTTCGCGCTCGCGATCATTGATGACGTAAGCAAAACGTGCCAAACCTGAAATCATGACGTCGAACAAGTCCTGCAGTGTTCGTGCGGTCATTTCAGAACCCACTTCTCCGCGAGCAACTGCGTTCTCGCAGAGCTGTTGGAAAAAGATTGCCCAATCTTTACGTAGCGGACGAATTGCATCCGACAGTTCTGGATGGCGACGCGCTTCGGCAGATACACCAACAACAAATCCGATGAGCGATGCATCGTTTTTACTTACTTCCGTCAGCGCATCAATAATCGCTGAAAATTTGTCAACCAAGGAATCACACGGGGCTGCTGCTGCAACCACAGCTTCAGTCACCATGTTTTGCACTTGCTCAAACGAAGCCACGTACATGTCCAACTTTGAAGGAAAGTAGTGATAAATCGCGCCGGTAGTAATTCCTGCCGCGGCGGCAACCGTGCGGTTTGTCGTTGCGTCGTAACCAATGGTGGCAAATGATGCGCGTGCTTCGCGAATAAGACGCTCGCGTGTTTCTCCAGCATCAGTTGAGCACGGACGGCCCAGCTTTTTTGTTGGCGCAAGAAGCTTCATAAAATCAGGCTAATTCGGGGTGCTCTACCTAAGCGAAGCGGCGGAGCAAGTTCGCCAACTCCACTGGGCGATCGCCCTGCACGCTATGACCAGCCCCGTCAACAACGACCACCTCTGCCTGCGCGCAACGCTTCTGCAGTTCAGCAATGTCTTCGTCGTCCACCACAGGTGACACTCCGCCACGAACCATCAGTAACGGCTTTGTCCATGAAGCGATCATGTCCCACATTGGCGATCGTGGAGCTTCATGCCCGGGAGCAGAACCTGCGGTCTCGGTCTGCCCGCGACGGTCATACCGCCATTGCCATGAACCATCTTCGATTTGCTTGGCATTATGCAAAATTCCTCTTCGCAAACTTGATTCACTGCGCGTTGGATTGTGTTCTTTGGTTCGCGCAAACAGTTCATCGAAACTGGCAAAACTTTGTGGACCATTAATGAAGTCGAGCACTGCTTTTGCCTTCTTGCTCGTTACTCCCGGTGTGATGTCAACGAGCACAAGATGCGGAACAAGTTCTGGGCGTGCGTTCGCAAGCGCGAGGCAAGTCAATCCGCCAAGCGACATGCCCACGATGGCTACTGCGTTCTTTGCATGCAGTTCCATAACTTGCGCAATGTCTTGTGCCATTCCTTGCGGACTGTAGGTTGCGTCTTCACGCCATGATGAATGCCCGTGACCTGGCAAGTCAACGGCCATCAGTGGAATATTCAAAGCCAATGCAACGGTGTCCCATGTGTGAGCATTTTGTCCACTGCCGTGCACAAGCACCAAGCGCGGATCTCCTGTTCCCCATTTCAGCGCACTCAGTACACGACCATCGCTCAGCTTGGTGTTCACGCGAGTAACTGTTGGTAATGGCGACACAGCCAGTGCATATTCAGAAATGTTTTCGCTAAACAGTGAAAACTCGTCGTAAGGAATGCGCTCCATCTGATGAACCTTATTCCACGTAACTACGGAACAACAGTGGTCGTGACGGCGGGCTTTGGCGCAATGGTTGACGAAGTCGTTGGCACGTAGTTCGGGTCTGGTTTATCAAACGGCGGAACTGGTGATCCATATTCTTCTGGTTCTTTGATGCCATCAAATACGTACACTCGATCGCCATAGGAAACGAGTGCCGGGAAATAGCGCGCAACCGACATTGGAATGCGCACGCAACCGTGCGACTCAGGCTTTAGCGGAACCAAAATAGCTCCGTGGATAGCAATGTTGTAGTTGAAATACACGGGGTTGTACATGCTCCCCAATTTTGATTCGCGCATTCCGGTGTGACGGTTATAGAAATAGAAAATTCCTGGAGGCGTAATTGCTTCGCCACAGATTCCTTCTCTTATTTGTTTCGCAGTGTTGTTTCCGTCCTGGCCCGGGTCAATGATTACTTCTTCACACCATTGCTCATTTGACCCAGAAGAAATATGGGTAATCAACTGTGGTACGCCTGCCTTAAATACCACCAGAACTTGTTCTGGAAGGTAAATCTCCACGTGACTTGGCGAATCGGCCTGTCGTCGAGGCACCACATTGGAAGCAGTCTCCATAATCGCCCACGTCGATGGAGTTACTTCATCGGTTGCTCGCTCGCGCGGCGTTTGCATAACTAGTTTCTGAAATGCCCACACTGCCTGCACCGTGTTTTGGCCATACACACCATCTTGCGGGCCTGGATCAAAATGCATTGCCGAAAGGCGCTGCTGCAAACGCAACACATCGTCACCCTTCATGCCTGGCTTGATCGTGCGCGTGAGTGGAATCGTGACTACGGGAACCGTTGATTGCTCAACCGTGGTCTCGGTACTTCCCGATGCGCCACCGTTATTCCTGTCATTGGCAAGCATGCCAATGGCCACCACGGTGATTAACACCGCAAATGCTGCGAGTGCTGGCCTCCAGCGCTCATATGCACTGTGAACAGGATGAACATCGTCGCCTACAAAGTCTTCGTCATATTCGAAGTCTCCGTCGTAATAGTTATCGAAGTCGTCGCTCATGACTTTTTCGGTGTGAGTGCATTGAGTTTCGCACGCAACGACCACGCTTCTTTCAAAATTTTCACGATGACAGATGGCGAACTAAGTGTGGAGACACCGCGTGTGCGCGGGAAGTAGTCAACACCAAACTGAACAACACTCATTCCAAGTTTGCGCGCACTGACCATCAGTTCGGCGTCAATAAATGAACCTTCACTTGTCAACTCAACTGTGTCAAGCACATTTCTGCGCACCAGTTTGAAGGCAAAGTTCACATCGCGGAAACGACAGCCAAACAGCGCTCGAACCAAGATGTTGTACAAGAACGAATACACCACACGCACAAAGCCTTCGTCGGTGCGATCAAACCGGTATGCGGCAACGACGTCTGCTTCGTACTGGTGCATGAGTCGGAGCGCTTTATGCACTTCGCGGAAATCAAACGGTAAATCGGCGTCGGTGTACAACACCACATCGCCAGTTGCAGCTGCAAAACCAGACTTGATTGATCCACCAAGTTTTCGATTCACGGGATGATGCACCACTTTGATCCGCGGGTTTGCGGCGGCAGCGGCATCTGCCAGTTGTGGTGTCGCATCGGTTGATGCATCGTTGACGATCACCATTTCGTAGTCCTGCACGGTGCCATTGGCGATCAATTCATCGCCAAGTTCAATCGCAGCATTCAACGCGCGCTGAAGATATTCCTCTTCGTTCCACATGGGGAAAAACACCGAAAAACGAGTGAAAGATGGTCCGGGCATGCGCCATCAGGCTAACTGGAGCGGTTTGGGTTGTACTGTGCAGGGTGTGAAGCCACCTTGGAAGCTCGTCGGCATTGCTTCATGGTTGCTCGTTACCGCAGCCATTACGTGCGCCGCAATAGCTAGTAGGTCGGTTGGAAAATCCACCTGGTGGCTTGGGCCAGAATCCAACCCGGCATTCCCCCTCTTGTGGGCGTTGCCATTTTTGATGCCAGTTGTCAGCATCATTGCCATTATTCGACTTCCACGAATTGCCGGCTATGTCGGAATTGGATGCTCACTTGTGCTTGCTGGCGTTGCTATTGGCGATATTGCTGGCTCGCCTGGAGTTGCAATCATTGAAGGAATCATCGCAGTATCGGCAATGTTCATCGCCATTGCGACATTTGCAGGACGCACACACAACTAAAGCAGTCGCCTTCAGCGCACCAAATTCAGTACCGTGTTTACATGCCTGATTCAAGCGCCGCTGCTTCCAACGCCAAAGTTTTATCGTCACTGCCAATTGGCGAGCGCGTAGGCATTGCATTCTCTGGTGGTCTTGACACTTCTGCAGCAGTTGCATGGATGCGCGAAAAAGGCGCACTTCCCTATGCATACACAGCCAACCTTGGACAGCCAGACGAACCCGACTTAGACGGAGTTCCTGTTCGCGCCAAACAATACGGAGCAGAGGGCGCAAAACTTGTTGACTGTCGAACCGAATTAGTTCATGAAGGCCTTGTTGCATTGCAATGCGGTGCATTTCACATCACCACAGCTGGCAAAACATATTTCAACACCACTCCGCTTGGACGTGCCGTAACAGGAACCATGCTGGTACGCGCCATGAAAGAAGATGGCGTTGACATTTGGGGAGATGGCAGCACGTACAAGGGCAACGACATTGAGCGCTTCTATCGCTACGGGCTGCTCGCTAATCCAAAACTTCGTATTTACAAACCGTGGCTTGATGCTGACTTCGTTCGCGAAATGGGTGGACGTGCAGAAATGAGTGCGTTCCTTACATCAAAGAAACTTCCGTACCGCGACTCTGCCGAGAAAGCGTACT
>Ga0209770_10001412_pt1 | contig 12478 bp, 10 predicted proteins | sample LauGreSu1BDMLBDD_2_FD_187572 | JGI IMG/M metagenome (GOLD analysis project Ga0209770, IMG submission 187572) | Freshwater lake microbial communities from Lake Michigan, USA - Su13.BD.MLB.DD (SPAdes) (version 2) | ecosystem: Environmental > Aquatic > Freshwater > Lake | place: Lake Michigan, USA...
GAAGCGGATCGCGTCGAGGCTCTTTCCCTCGACAAGCGGCATGAGCGAGCGGATCGCCTGGCAGACGATCTCGTTGCCGCGTCCGATCGTGAAGGTCAGTCCGTGCCCAGCGTGCGCGGAATCCGTGCGCAGGATCACATACGCCGCGGAGTAGTCGGGGTCGACATGCACCGCGTCGGAGCCGTGCGCCTCCTCGCTCGTGGGGAATCGCAGGTCGACGATCTCGAAGCCGGTGATGGTCGGTGCAGGCATCGGTCAGTTCTCGCGAGGAAACTCGGGCACGCGCTCGCCGCCCGCGGCGCTCTTGTAGCAGGTCTCGACGAGCGCCATCGTGCGCCACGCGTCGTCGAGGTCGCTCTCGACGCTCATCGCCGCGTCGGTCGCAAGCCGTTGCAGGTTCGTCATCGGCCCCTCGAAGGCGTGCGGGAACCAGTTGCCGTGCAGGGCTACCCGCTGCCACGCGCCACCCGCGCGCGAGATCTCGAGCGTGTCGGGCCGTCCGCGCGGATAGTCAAGGTTCACGCCGAGCCGAGCAACGATCGTGCCTCGCGTGCCTTCGATCCGGAGGTGCGACGCATCGTGGCCCTCGGGCGGCGCGTGATGGTGGTAGCTCGTCACGACCGCACGCTTCATCTCGCCAAAGGTCATCACCGTGGTCGAGCGCGCCTCCGCGATGTCCGGCGCCCGCGGATCGCGGGCGGTCGCGCACCACACCCGCTCGGGCTCCCCGCACAGCGCGCGCACGAGATCGAGATAGTGGATCGAGTGCATGAGGATCTCCATGCGCGGCATCCCGGCGAGAAACGGCCACGTTTCCCAGGGCATGCTGCACACGACGCGCACCTCGACATCCACGATCTCGCCGATCGCACCCTCCGCGACCAGCGCGCGCGCGCCCTGCACGCACGGCGCGTGGCGCAGCTGGAAGTTCACGACGCCGCGAATGCCCCGCTCAGCCGCAGTCGCGCGCAGCAGCGTCGCCTCCGCCAGGTCCCTGCCGAACGGCTTCTGCAGGAGCACGAACGAGCCCCGCGGCAACGCCCGCAGCGTCTCGGCCACCGCCGCAGGCGGCAGCGCCAGATCGTACACACCGCCCGATTGCTCGCAGGACTCGATCAGCTCCTCGCGCGACGCGAACGCGTGCACGCCAAACTCAGCGCCGACGTCGCGCGCCCGCGACGGATCTCGATCGAAGACGCCCGCGACCTCAAGGCCAGCCAGCCGGTACGCCGGCAGATGCGCATCGCGCACGATCGAGCCCGCGCCGATCACGTAGATCGGACGCTGTGCAGGACGCGCGCAGAGCGGCGGGGCGTTCACCCCGACGAGGATACGCAAAAGGCAAAGCGGAGGCGCCAGACGGCGCCTCCGCGTTTGATCATGACGATCCCATGCGCCTCGGCGATCGGCGCCTGTCAGCGCCGACGGCGGCCCATGAGACCAGCCAGACCGAGGATCGCCATCGCACCCGGCGCCGGCACGGCGAACACGCCGTCAACACTCAGCGCCGAGCCTCCGAGCGCGGACACACCCGTGACGTTCCACGCGAAGGTGTAGGTCGCGGACAGTCCGAGCGAGGTCGAGGGTGCGGGATTCGGCATCCAACGCAGCACGATCCCGTCCTGCAGGCTCGCGGGCAGCCACTGGTTGAAGGAGGACGTGCCCTGCGCGTCGGAGGCTTGGTTCGGCAGGAGCCCCGTCACGCCGGTCGTGGCGGTTTCGGCGTTGATCATGCTGATGAGCGTGTCGCGCGTCATGCCCGACGTGCCGAAGTTCACATCGAGGATCGAGTACACGCCGCTGTAGTACGTGGGGTTGTAGACGAAGTCGTTGAACTGGAACTGGAAGTAGCCCTTCGAGGACAGCGATCCAGAAGTGCCCACCGTGGTGAAGCACCCGTTCACGAAGCACTCGCCCGCGCGCTCGGAGACGAACGGCTGATTTCCAATCCGCGTGAATCCGGCCGCATCGAGCTGAGCGCTGCTCGCCTGGACCTGGACGATCGTGTTGGTGACTTGCGCCGACGAAGCAGCACACACCGCGCTTGCAAGCGCAAAGCCGAGCATACGGATCATGATGGACTTTCGGGGAAGAGGGACAGGGAACGGGCGCCTTCGGGGAAAGGCGACAGCCTTGAGGGACAAGGCAATCGGCACCACAATGACGCGAGAATGCCGTCGGGCAAGTCATCCCTGGGGAAAAGAGATCATTGCATGGCGCGTCCGCGGATTGATTTGGATCGCGTTTCCGATGTTCCACTGCAGCAGTGGTTTACATCGCGGCATCGGCCTTCGGTCTGCGCGCGTTGATTCTGCCGATAGAGTGCGGCGATGCGTCGAAACACCACCCCCGTCCACCCGGTCGCTTGTCCGCAGGCGTTCTCCGCGGCACATCTCCTGATCGCCTCGGTCGCCGTCGCTCTGATCAGCGGCTGCGCTGGCGCTCGGAATCGAACCGCGCCGAGCCTCGCGCCCACCGCGGAGGCAGGCCCAGCGAGCGCCGCGCAACCGCGGGCGACGCCTCAGCCCGCTCCTCCCGCAGCGTCCCAGGCCCCGCGCGCCATCGGCACCGCCCAGCGCGTCGCCGACGCCAACCTCTCCGCCGAGTTCAACAACCTGTACCAGGACGGCGATGTCTACTTCGGCGGCTGGCCGACCGAGGAGGGCATCCGCGCACTGGCCGCCCGCGGCGTACGGACGATCATCGCCCTCAAGTCGATCGACGAGATCCGCGATGCCCGCGGCTACGACGCCCGGCTCGCCGCCGCCGCCCTCGGCATCAACCTTGTCGTCATCCCCGTGAGCCCCAACAGCTTCAGCGTGAAGGACGTGCAGTCGTTCGCCGCCGCCTTCAACGAGGCATCGGGTCCGGTGCTCATCCACTGTGGCTCGTCGAACACCGTCGGCGGCGTCTGGGCGGCCTACCTCGCTGCCGATCGTGGCCTGCCTGCGGGCGAAGCGCTCGCGCGTGGCCGCGCCGCCGGTCTTCGCGAAGGCCCGATGAGCGACGCATCCGAGCGCGTGATCGACAGTGCCAAGCCGTCCGGCAGGGCGCAGTAAGGCTCAGTAGAGCGAAAGGACCGCGGGCAGCACGCCCGACTCGTGTCCAGCCTCGACGGCCTGCGCCCCGAGGAACGCAAGCGGGATCAGCCCCGCCTCGAGCAGCGCCCGCATGAACACGGGGACGCTCAGCGTGACGACACCCGCGGGCACGTACAGCCGCGGATTGGGCAGGAAGCGCGGCACGCGCGCCAGGTACTCGTCGTATGCCGGGCCGAAGATCCCGCGCAGGTTGCGCTCCTCAAGCAGGATCGTGCGCCAGTGGGTCAGGAAGAACACCACGCCGAACGCGATCGCGAGCGTGATCGACTCGAACGACAGTCCAGCGCCCACGAACGCGAGCATGCTGAAGAAGTACAGCGGATTGCGCATGATCGAGAAGGGGCCCTCGACCACGAGCTCGCGGTTCTTGCGGCCCGCGATGTGCACGGCGCACCAGATGCGACCGAGCGCCCCAGCGATCAGGAGCGTGTACCCGACCGCGGACAGCGCGCCGTCGGCAAGCCCCTGCTCGGACCACTTGTGCTTGGTGAACAGCGCGAGTCCGACAACGACAACAACCGATGCGCGGGAGGCGACGAGACGCACGTTCATGGTGCGTAGGTTATCGCCTCTTTGGGCGCGCGCACATCAATCTCGCGGTCAATCCTTCGGCTTCGTCCCAAGATCGACCATGATCTTGGCCGCGAACACCGCCGACGGGTCTCCGCGCGCCGCGAGCGACTCGGCAATCGACGCGATCGTCCGCGGCGCAACGCCCTCGAAGAGCACACGGTCGCCGTGCACCACGCGCACCGGCTTCTCGAGGTCGACCATGGTGTCATCGAGCCAGATCTCGAGCCTCGGCACGTCGCCCGCGTCGTCGATGCGGATCTGCTGCCCGTCGCGGCTCGCCACCACCCGCTGGCCACCCTTCGGGTCGGGATTGCCCAGCCAGTAGAAGCGCGTGCTCGTCACGTCGTCCTGCAGCCACACGACCTTCGCCGGCCGCAGCTCGCGCGTGAACTTCGCCATCCAAGGCACCGCGACCGCGTCCTTGCGCTCCATCCAGTGCCCGTTCTCCTCGAAGATCGTGACCTCGTGGCGGTAGCCGCCCGCGTCCTTGGCAGCGAGGTCCGCGAGGGTCACCTTCCACTGCCGCGCGATCTCGTTGCGGTTGAACGCAGCGTCCTTGCCGCCCATGTAGAGGGCGAACGGCAGGTTGCGCAGCCCGTCCGGACGGGTCTCGTTGGGATGCCCGGCCATCATCGCCGCCGCGGCGAACGAGTCCGCCATGCGGGGCGCGAGCTGGTAGACGCCGTCGCCGCCGGCGCTGTAGCCCATGAGGTACACGCGGTTCGGATCCACGCCCTCGAACACGACCATGTCGCTGATGAGACGTCGGAAGAGCTCGTCGATGTGACCCTGGTGCCAGAGGTTCCAGGTGTCGGTCGGTGCGCGCGGCGCGACGTAGACGCCCTCCTCGGGCTTGTAGAGCTTCTTCTGGTTCTCCCACTGCCCGTCGTTCACCTGCTTGGGCGCGCCGCCGCCGCCGTGCATCGAGATCCACAGGCTGCGGCCGGACTTCGGCTTGTCGCCATAGACCGCGTACCAGAAGGGCATCTTGGCGCCGCCCGCCTCGAGCACCTTGGAATCGAACTCCTCCTTGCGGGTGAAGCGGATCTCGTCCTCGAGCCGCGACTCAAGCGCGCGCGCCACGCGCTTCGCCTCGTCCTTGGTCAGCGGGGCCTTCGCGAACTCCTGCTTGGCCACCTCGGCCACGGTGCCGGTCTTGAGGAACGCCTGCAGCTCCTTGATGGCGGCGGCGCCCGTCTCGTTGCTGCCGAGCGCCTTCTCCGCCGACTCCTCCTTGGGATCGGCGGCATGCGCATCGCCCGCGGAGGGTCGCGCGATCAGCTCCGCAGGCATGAAGCCCGCGTCCAGCAGCGCGTCGACGTCGTCGCCCGCAGCGCCTGCTGCGCCCTCGTACCGTCCCGAGACCGCGCCCGGTGACGCGCCCTGCGCCGCAGGCATCGCGAGCGTCACGCGCACGATGCGCTCGCCGGCGTCCGCCTGCTCGATCACGCGCGCCTCGCGTCCATTCACCGTGAACCTCGCGCTGCCCGCGGGGGCCACGAGCTCGAGGTGGTCGTTCGTGTCGAACCGTTCATCCTTCGAGCGCCCGCCTGCAGCGGTCAAGCCCTTTGCATCGAGCACAGCCACATCGGCAGCCACGCGTGGCCCCTGGCTGCCCTCCCGCACGAGCACGCGGTACAGCACCGAACCCGCGGGAATCGCGAGCGGCCGCGCCGTGTAGCGATCCGTCACATCGACCGCGCGCGCACGCGGCCGCGACGGGTCGAACACCATCGGGAACTCCACGCCCGAGTCGCGCCACGTCACCGCGTAGATCGCGTGCTCCGGCTTGTCGCGGTTCTGCCCGGCGGCGCGCCCGCCGAACCAGCCTTCGTCGAGCCGGTCGCCCGCTGGTTCCGCAGCGCCCGTGTACCGCCACTTCGCGCCGTCCCAGATCTCGACCCACGAGTGATTGCCCGAGCCGTCGGTCCACAGCGGCACGCCGACGAACCGCGCAGGCACACCCACCGCGCGGCAGGCGTCGACCAGCAGGATCGACAAACCCGTGCACGACGCGAGCCCGGACTCCATCGACTCGCTCGGCGACTGGTCGGCGCGCCGGCGCTTGGTCGAGTACTGCACCTTGAAGGCGGGAAACACGCGCTGGTTCAGCAGCACCGCGGCCTCCGCCGGCGACTTCGCTCCGTCGACCATCGGCAGGCACTTCTCGCGCAGCGCCGTGATCCACAGCTCGCGCTTCTCGCTCACGCTCGCGTACGGCAGGATGGCGTCGCGGAACACATCCTCATCCACCAGCGAGCTCCACGGCGCCGACTTCCACGCCTCGTGCGCGCCACGCACATGTTCGGCCAGGAACGCGGCGTCGAGCGCGCGCAGGTCCTGTACCGGCATGTGCGCGATCAGCCACTCCATCGACGCGCGCTGCTCGGACGGCACCGACTCGATCGCCTTCTCGAGCTCGGCGCGGTTCGCCCCCGCGGCCTCGAAGGCCTTCGAGAGACTTCCGGCCTGCGCTGCGGCCGAGAGGACCACGGCGACGACGAGCGCGATGGCATGACGGGCGAACGAGCGAAGGACGGCGTGCGGATCAGTGCGCATCGCCGCAGTGTACGCGAGCAATGCCTGAAATCACTGCACGGGCCTGAAGTCGCGGAACATGAAGAACACCGCCGCCACCAGGCAGATGCCCGCGTACAGGAAGTTCAGCGTCAGCTTCTCGCCCATGTAGAACACCGCGAACGCGGCGAACACGATCATCGTGATCACCTCCTGCATGACCTTGAGCTGCGCCAGCGAGATGCCTGCCTGCTGGAAGCCGATCCTGTTGGCGGGAACCTGCAGGCAGTACTCGAAGAACGCCACCGCCCAGCTTGCCAGGATGGCGATCCACAGCGGCTTCGCCTTGAAGTCCTTGAGGTGCCCGTACCAGGCGTACGTCATGAAGATGTTCGAGACGACGAGCAGAAGCGGTGCGAGGACGAGCGCGAGTCGCGGGGTCATGCCCGCAGATTACGCGCTGCCCGCGCGGCCGCGGACCCGCGCCGGCGACGCAGGCATCCGCAGCGCCACCACGATGCCGAGCGATGCGACGGCCGCGCCCGCGAGGATCGCCACGCCGATGGAGGTCGACAGCGGGAGCCCGTATGCGCTCGCCGCGCCGCTCACGGCGGCAGCACCCGCCACGCCGAGCGCGCCGCCCACCTGTCGGAATGTCTGCATGAGCCCCGACACCTGCCCGCGCGACGCGTCGTCCACGCTCGAGAGCGTGTCGGTGCTCGCAGGCGACATGATGAAGGCGACGCCCACTCCAAGGAGCGCCATGCCCGCCGCGATCACGGGGTAGCGCACCTGGATCGACCCGATTCCCCACAGCGCCAGGCCCGCCGTCGCCACCACCGTGCCGAAACGCGCCAGCGGCCGCACGCCGCGGCGGTCGTAGAGGCGCCCGGCCACCGACGCGAGGAAGATCACCGGCACGAGCATGGGCATGAGGCTCGCGCCCGCCTTCTCGGGGCCGTACCCGAGGACGTCGGTGGCGTAGATCGATCCTTGCACGATCAGCGACGCCATTGCGTACTGCAGCACGAACACAAGAAGCACGTTCGCCCGCAGCCGCCGATCGGCGAAGAGGCCGAGGTGGATGAGCGGACGCGCGAGCGTGAGCTGCCTGTACGCGAAGAGGGCCGTGAGCATGACTCCTGCGCCAAGCATGGCGATGAAGCCGGGCTGCGCGATCGCCAGCCGTCCGTCGGCGTCGGACTTCGCGCCCTCCTGGAGCGCGAACACCGCAAGCGGTAGCCCCGACGCCACGAGCAGCGCCGAGAGGATGTCGAACGAGCGGTCCTCGGCGCGGCGGTTCGGCGCGCGCACGACGAGCGCGAGCGCCACCGCCGCGAGCGCGATCGGGAGGTTCACGTAGAACACCCATCGCCATCCCGCGCGCTCGGCGAGCATGCCGCCGAGCACGGGCCCGAGCGCAAAGAACATCATCGGGATCCCGATGTAGATCCCCATCGCCTTGCCGCGCTCGCCGGGCGCGAAGTGCTCGATCACGAGCGCCGCCGATGCAGGCTGCATGAGGCATGCCGCCACGCCCTGCAGCACGCGGCCCGCGTAGAGCGTGGTGGCGTCGCCTGCGGCACCGCAGAGCGCGCTCGCGGCTGCGAAGAGCAGCACGCCAACCATGAACGCATTGCGCTTGCCCGCGATGTCGCCCAGGCGACCGCCGATCGCCATGCCGGCCGCGAGCGTGATGAGGTAGCTCGTGGCGATCCACGCCACCCCGCGCTCGTCGAGCGCCAGCGACGAACCGATCGCAGGCCCGGCGACGGCCGTCACGGTGATGTCGACGAAGATCATCGACAGGCTGCCCGTGAGCGCGAGCAGCAGCAGCCAGCGGCGGGGGGATGGAGCGTCGGTCTCGTGCACGGTTGCTCGACTGCGGGACGTCGACGGCAGACTACTCGACCGACAGGCGTCGGGGATGTCGGAGCGATCCCGACCCGTGGCGCCTGAGGTCCTCCCACTACCGTAGACTCCGTCCCGCGTGCTCGGGCTCGACCTCATCCCCAACTGGCGCCGCGGCGCGGCGGTCCTTCGCACGCCGATTCGCGCGCTGCCCCATGAACTCGACGAGTACGAGCGCGGCGACTTCACGCGCACGCGGCTGCTTGCCTGGTCGGTCGCGCTCTGGGCGGCCAGCGTGTCGCTCTTCCGCCCGGTCGAGGCGGTCTTCTTCGGCATCGCGCTCTTCATCATCATCTACCGCCTGCCGGCCAGCCTGCGGCTCGTGCTCTCGGCGCTGCGGTCGCCGATCGCGATCCTCATGCTCGTGATGCTGGCGATCACGGGCCTTGCCACGATCGCGTCGCCCGAGCCGGCAACCTGGCGCGATGTGCTGCCCAAGCGGCTCTTCCTCGCGCCGCTGCTCGTCCTGCCAGTCCTTCCTCGGTGGCGGCTGGTGCTCGGGGGGCTTGCGGCGGGTGCTGTGCTGCAGGCGATCTACAGCGCCATCGCCCTCGAGCTCGCAGGCGCCTTTCCCGCCGGCGATCCGCCGATCCCGCTCGACACCGCCAACGGCGCCTCGACCACGCTCGTCGCGGGCGTGGTGGTGGGTGTCTCGATGGCGCTGTTCGTTCGAGCCTCGAAGTCGGCGGTGTTCCTGTCGGCGATGGCCGCGCTGTGCATCTTCATCGTGCAGACCCAGTCCACCATGCGTGCGGCCGTCGTGGGCAGCATCGCGGGTGCCGCGGCGGTGCTCGCCTGCGTATCGCGACGGGCGCGTGTCGCCGGTGCGGCACTGATCCTGATCGGCGCGGGCGTGGCCGCGGTGGGTGCAACGCGTGGTGGCGGCATGGAGCGCACGTACGAGTCGCTCAACCAGTTCTCCTCCAACCGGCTGGAGATGTGGAGGCTGACCGCCATCGCGGTCGCGGACCAGCCGGTCTTCGGCCATGGCCGCAACGAGTGGCGTGCCGAGATCGACCGTGCGCGGGACACCGCTGCGGGCGGCCCTGCCGGAAGCGAGCTCATCTGGACCGACCGTCGCGTGGGCTACTCGCACAACACGCCGCTGGATGTCCTGTACGAGTCGGGCGTGGTGGGGCTCGCTGCGCTCGTCGCCGCGTTCTGGATGGTCGTGCGCCGGCTTTGGAGCGTGCGAGGCATCGAGCCGCTCTTTCCGTGCCTGGCCGGCCTCCTGACCGCGGCGATCGTCGTGGCGCAGTTCGACTTCGTCTTCCAGCGGGCGATCCCGGGGGCGCTTCTCATGATCTCGTGCGCGCTGGCCGTGGCGCCGAGCATCTGCCGCGCGATGCCGTCGGCGCGTGCGATGTCCGCGCGGTGATGTGTCTGGACGGAGACAAAAAGCAACCCGGTCGAACCTCTGATTCGACCGGGCTGCACGACGGAGCGTGTCTCTTCTCCCCGCACCGCGCGTCGTCGGCATCCCCATGCCGACGACGTGGATCGGGCGCCGCCTCGGTCGGAGCCCCCAGCCCCCTGAAGGCACCGACCGAGATGCGGCCATCGTCGGGACGGGCAAAGACGAAGGTGCCCGACCCGATGGACGCGCGCGCTCAGTGCGCGTGCGCCGTGGGCGCGTGCCCACACTCCTTGAGAAAGCGCCGGATGGCGCTGATCTCATGATCGCTCTGGAGGGCATGACCGCCCCCGCGAGGGATTGGGAAGGTCATCTCATGTCCGGAGAGCCTGACCTTCAGGTGGTCGTGCTTGGTCTGTTCGGTGGTTCCGCCCAGCGACTCGAAGAGCTGCACGACGTCGCGCCAGTGGATGTTGTGCGAGGTGGGGTGCGCGAAGAGCTGCTCGAGCGTCTTGTGGTGGTGTGACTGTGACATGGGGTTGATCTCCTGACGTGCGTCTCGGAGCGGCTCCGAGAGCGATGAAGCAGGGGGTGTTGAGGCAGGCTGGCCGCCTGCGTGGTGGAGGTCCGCTCGCCGGGCCCTGCTGCGCGAGAGGGACTCCTAGAAACACTCTAGGAGATATTCGGATACAAGTATCCGTATTCGTCGATTTTCCCGAAGAAATGTCGAAAACGCGGGTGTGTGCCCCAGTCGCCGCCCGTTGTCCCCACCCCGCCGTCCCTGCCGTCGTCCACGCCAAACTCGACCAAAAATGAACCGCGGCGCCCGACGCAGTGCGTGGGGCGCCGCGGGTGATTCACACCGCGCGGAGGTGGTCGGTCAGTTCGAGTTCGCCGGACGGTCGGTGCGCGTTCCGCGACCGCGCCGCGGCGCCTCGCCAGCGGGGGCCTCGCCGCCCGCTCCGCCCTCTTCGGCCTGGAAGAGCGCGTGGCCCGTTTCCTCGGAGTCGTGGATCTTCTTCACCAGTGCCTTGGCTTCGGCGCTCTTGCCGTCGAGGATCGCCATCTCGAGCTCGATCGAGAGCTTGGCGGTCTCGAGCATGGCCTTGCGGAAGCCCGCCTCGAATGCTGCCTTGTCTGCTCCGAACTTGGCCTTGGCCGCGTCGGACATGCGCAGCGTGCCCGCGCCCGCCTTGGCGGCGAAGATCGCGGTCTGCATGCGCTGCACGGCCTCGAGGTCGGCAGCCTTGGTCGATGCATCCATCGCCGAGGCGTTGAGCGCGCGGTACGCGCCGTTGAGGGCCTTCATGGCACCCTCCATGTTCAACGCGCGCGCAGCGCCTGCGCCACCGGCCCCGCCACCGCCCTGACCACCACCCTGGCCACCGCGCATGCCGCCCGCCTTGGCGAACGCCTCGAGCTCGGCCTTGTCGAGGAAGCCGTCCTTGTTGGCGTCGGCGCGGTCGAAGATGCGCTCCGCGAGCGGTCCGGGCATCTCGTCCTTGGCGAGCTTGCCGTCACCGTTCGCGTCCTGCGACATCATGCGCTCGACCATCTGGGCGGGATCGCCGCCACGGCCGGGACGCGGTGCATCCTGTCCGCCCGGTCCTCCGGGCGGGAACGTGCCGTCCTGCTGCGCGAGTGCGAGGGGGCTGAGGGTGAGTGCGAGAACGCCGGCGAGTGTGTTCAGGTTCATGGCAGTGGAGTTCGTTGGGGCGAGCGGCGACGCTGTGGTGTGGACGCCGCTTCACCGAAGCGGTGCGGTGCGCGCCAACGTGGCACGCGCTGCGCACGCCCAACGTATCCGATCCGTGCCGATTGCAGCCCGCCGTTGGGGGAACGCACATTCTCCGCGAGGGCGCGTTACGGGCACGCGCCCCAGTCGCCCAGGAGGATCGCGAGGTCCGATGCCCCCGTCGTGCCGTTGCCATCGAGGTCGGTGATGCCCGCCGCGCCCCAGCCCGCGAGCAGTGCCGCGAGGTCTCCACCGTTGACGACGCCGTCGCGCACCGCCGGCGAGATGTCGGAGACGCAGGGGCTCGGGATGCTCGCCGCGTTGGCTGGGTCGCTGCCGGCGTCCAGCTCGTCGCGATCGAAGAACCCGTCGAGATCGCGGTCGACGCCCAGGCGCGTCTGCGAACCCTGCGGCACGATCGTGTAGGTGAGCTCGGAGCCGCTCGATGCCAGCGCCAGCAGTGCGGCCGGCGCGAGGAGTGGTTCGCTCGAACGGTCGCTGCGGAAGCTCCCGCCTTGCAGCATCCATCCGCGCGCCTGGCCGTTCACACGGCCCTTCACGACGAGCGCGGGTCCACCCGCGCCGCCCGCGATCGCGAGCAACTGGTTGATGCGCGCCGTGTCGTTGCTCGTGCCGTTCGCCGTCACCTGCTGGCCGACGCCCGCGTGCGTTCCCGAGTTGAAGCTCATGCAGAACGCCTCGATGTCGCGGCGCTGCTGCTGGCCGGTCGGGGTGTTCGCGAAGTTGAAGCCTGCGGTGATCGCATCCTGGAAGGTCGCCTTCTCGCCGTTGTGCTCGAAGCCGAATCCGCGCAGCGCGCTCTGCGACGCACGGTTGGCGCCGACCTTGCGCCACAGCTCGCGCAGGTGGGAGTTCTTGCGGTTCTGCTGCTCGCCGCCCGGCGCTGGGATGTCGACTCGGTTGTTCGAACCGATCGCGCCCGGGTGGCACGCGGTGCAGGTGAGCCCCGGCGCGCCAGGCGGGCCGGCGAAGAACTGGCCGGTCGCGAACAGGTTCTGCCCCGTGACCGCATTGCCCGTCGTGTTGAAGCCCGTCTGCGTGCCGCCGAAGATCGGCACCGACGTGCGCAGCGTGTTGTCGATGTTGCGGTTCGGGTTCGGCGGGAACACGAGCGACGCCACGTAGCCCTGCAGCGACGCCATCTCGGACGCGGTGATCTCGCTGTCGGCGCCCTGCAGATGGGTGAACGCCACGTTGAACTCGCTCAGGTCGTTCTTGTCGCCGCGCCAGTGGAACGGCTCGTTACCGATGATGCCCTGCAGCGTC